>Ga0126371_10001074_pt1 | contig 22866 bp, 22 predicted proteins | sample PanSoiMetaPlot_4_FD_110145 | JGI IMG/M metagenome (GOLD analysis project Ga0126371, IMG submission 110145) | Tropical forest soil microbial communities from Panama - MetaG Plot_4 | ecosystem: Environmental > Terrestrial > Soil > Tropical forest > Bulk soil | place: Panama | collected 2016-02-17 | reverse complement strand
CGAGATCACCTGGATGGGCGCGGAGACGAAGAAGGAGGCGCTGGCCAAACTGCACGGCATGGTGGACAAGATCGGGTATCCGGACAAATGGCGGGATTATACCGCGCTCGACGTCGTGCGCGGCGATTTCCTCGGCAATCGCGACCGCTCCACCATTTTCGAGTCGAAGCGTGAGTTGGCCAAGATCGGCAAGCCGGTGGACCGCACCGAGTGGCAGATGACGCCGCCCACCGTGAACGCCTACTACGATCCGCAGATGAACGACATCAATTTCCCGGCAGGAGTGCTGCAACCTCCCCTATTCGATCCCAAGATGGACGACGCGCCCAACTACGGAAACACCGGGGCCACCATCGGTCATGAGTTGACGCATGGCTTCGACGACGAAGGGCGCCAATTCGACGCCAAGGGCAACCTGCGCGACTGGTGGACCAAGCAGGACGCCGCACAGTTCGAAAAACGCGCCGCCTGCGTGGTCAGCGAATACGCGCAGTTCACCGTGGTGGACGACATCAAGCTCAATAGCAAACTGACCGAAGGAGAGGACGTAGCCGACCTGGGCGGGACTCTCCTGGCCTATATTGCCTGGAAAAACGCCACGCGCGGGCAAACTTTAAAGCCCATTGGCGGCCTCAGCCCCGAACAGCGCTTCTTCATCGGCATGGCGCAATGGGCCTGTGGCGACGAGCGCCCCGAGAGCAAGCGGCTCAATGCGATCACCAATCCCCATTCCCCGTTGGAAGACCGCATCAACGGTGTCGTTTCCAATATGCCCGAGTTCCAGAAGGCCTTCGCCTGCAAGCCGGGCCAGCCAATGGTGCGAGCGCAGGCGTGCCGGGTGTGGTAAGGATTTGATATGGACCTCGACGGCGGCTACCTCGTCAAAGATGTTACGGAACTGGCGGCTTTGTACAACCCGGCACGCGAGCGCTCGATCCGCAAGCAGATCGATCATCTCGACGAACACTGCAGGAGTTTCATCGCCGCCTCACCCCTGGTGATCATCGGGACCCAAGGCAAAGGGCCGGGCGGCGCGGCCGACACGTCGCCGCGCGGCGACGTTCCCGGTTTTGTCAAGGTAGCGGATGACCACACGCTACTGATTCCGGACCGGCCTGGAAATAATCGACTCGATAATCTGCGGAATATCGTTCAGAATCCTGCAGTCGGACTGTTGTTCGTCGTGCCGGGAGTTTCCGAAACGTTTCGCGTCAACGGCGAAGCGGTTGTTTCCCGCGATCCGGCGCTGCTCGGACTATTTGAGGTGCAAGCCAAGGCGCCTCGCACCGTCCTGGTGGTGACGGTAAAGGAAGCCTACATGCACTGCAGCAAGGCCCTGCTTCGCGCCGATCTGTGGAACCCGGCGAAATTCGTCGCGCCCGGCGTTCTGCCCAGTTTCGGAACCATTCTGGCCGTTCATACCGACGGATTCGTCGATGCACAGACAGTCGACGAGGAAAACCGGAACCGCACTCCTCAGATGCTGTATTGAACCGCGATTATTCCGCGCCGCCGGGTTTTGCCAAAGCGACATCCGTGTCGCGGCTTCGACAGGCGGCGGCTTGTGCCGGCGCCGGCAAGGCGCTTACTGCTTGTCGCGTTTGGCGGAGCGTGGTCGTCAGTGAATCGATTGAGAGATGATTCACGGCGGGAGCCACCAACCAACGTAGGGAAGCCGGAATGTCGCGCGTGAGAGCGATCGCCTCCAACTCCAGATAAACGCCTCCATCGCGCTCTTCGTACCGGGCAATGCTGTGCAATCTCCAGATGAACCCGTTGCCGGTATCGGGAGCCAGCACGCGTTCACCTCGATGCGCATAATTCCCAATTTCCTGCACCTGCTTCGTCCCGCTCACGTCATAGCCTCGGTGATCATCCAGCATGACATCGTGAGACCAGAATTGTCCCTGGATTGCGGAATTCACAAATAACACGTGGCGATGCCAGATCATCGAAAACTCGCGCTCGCGCGTCGTACACGCCAGGGCCTTCGATTCGACGACCGCCGGCTTGTAGATCTTCTGGTAGCCGTCGTAGTTCTGAATGACGGATTTCACACCGTCGATGGTTCCGCCTGGCACGAACACCGCGCCGATCCAATGGTGGATCATTCCGTTCGGCACTCCCAGTGTTCCGCGCCCCTCCGCTGGCTCAACGACTACTTCACCACGCCGGACACGGTCTGCGCGATTCGGCGACTCATCGATCCAGAGAAACGACTCGGCGCCACCCGTGCGGCGCTGCATGTGCAGGCGAGCTGCCTGAATATAGTTGGTCCAGGCATTGAGAGTCCCGGACTCCAGTTCCATCCCCCGGACCAAACCTGGAGCACTCATCGCGGCGAGAACGGCGCCAAGCCAGAATTTCGAAAACATGGCAAACCTGCTCCCTAAACCCCGAGGCCGCGCCCCTGAATTCGAGGCACGGCCTCTGTCCACCGATCAGAACCGGTATCCGAAACCGACGGAAGGCTCGGCGCGGTGCGTCACACGATCGTTACCGATCGCAGCCGGCAGATCAAATGTTGGACTGTTGTAAACCAGCCCGCGATATTCCGCGCGCAGGAACAACCTGTGAGTCAGGCTGAAGTCGGCGCCGCCGCCGTACAGAAACGCCGCTCGCGTCTGTGTTGCGGCACCCGCGAAATCGGTCGGATCAAAGATCAAACCGCCAACGCCAGCCTCCACAAACGGCGTAACGCGCCGCAAGGGCCGCCGGTACACATACGCCGCCGTCACTTCGTGTTGATTGGATTTGACTCCGAGCGGACCCGTGGCCAGGCCATATCCCTGCGTGTTGAGTGAATACCCGTAATTGACCTCAACACCATGATTCGGTGTAAAGAAAAAGCGGTAGCTGGACAGCACGCCACCGCTGTTGGTGGCATTCTGCTGAACTCCGTTGTTCGTCGTACTTTTCACGAAACTGCCAAAGGCCTGAACGCTGACCTCCGATCGGGTGGGTTCCCCCTCCTGTGCAAACACCGGTATTGTCACGAGCCCCGCGCCCATGACAATGACCGCGAGACCTTTTGTCATCGACATCGCTTCCTCTCCTTATGCTGACTTGGATGCGTATTGCCTGGGCTTCGATGCGAGATTCCGGAGAAGAGTCCACGCACTCATCACAACGTTACCCTTGTAATTTGTTTGCACGTTTGCAACGGAGATCGCGACGAACCGTCACGCGACGATCAAGATATAATGCGGAAGAATTCGGTGGGGATTGCGTAGCTTGTCCCCGAATGAAGGAAATGCCCATGTCTCGAAAACTGACGGCTTGGATCTTTGCTCTGGCGCTTGCGTGTTCGGCTGCGGGCCAAACGCTGCAAAAGATCACCATCAATTACCCGACGCGCAGCGGCGCTTCCTGGCCGATGTATATCGCGAAGGAAGGCGGCTACTACCAGAAGTACGGCCTGGATGTAGATCTGAAGTTCGGTGTTCACCCGACCGGTATCGCCATGTTGGTGAGCGGCGAAGCGGCCATGGCCAACTACTCGCTCGAGCAAGGCATGGAGGCGAGCACCAAAGACGGATCCTTCGTGATGGTGGGCAGCTCCCTCAATAAGGCGCTCTTCGCGTTGATGGCCAACAAGACGTTTTCCGATGTCAAGCAGCTCAAGGGGAAGCGCCTGGCGGTCGGACAACTGGGCGACGCGCCGTACAACTACACCTTGGCGCTGCTGAAGAGTTACGGATTAGGGCTGCGCGACGTGCAGTGGATTCCGGTCGGCACCGACGTGAGCGGCCGCGCGGCAGCACTCGTCGGCGGCCGCGCCGATGCCACGCTCCTGACCGCACCGAACTACTTCCGATTGGAAGAGCAGGGTTATAAGAACCTCGCTAACCTCGCCGATCACAATGAAATCTACGCGGCCACCGTCTACATGCTGCGCAAGAGCAAGGTGGCCGCCGATCCCAACTTGCCCGAACAGTTGATCAAGGCGCACGCCGAAGCCATCAAGCGCTTCTATGACGATGAAGCGTTCGCCGTCAAAGCATATGAAGCTTTTGACAAACAACCGGAAGACGACGTGAAGCGGATCTATGACCGCTACAAGCAGAGCAATCTGTTCGAGCGCGTTCCTTACGTGCTCGCCAACGCGGTCAAGTCTGTCATCGCGCAGCAATCGGACGAGCGCATGGCTGCCCAGATGAAATCGTTCGACTTCCGCACGGTCGTCAACAACACGTATGTCGACCACCTGATTCGCGACGGCTTCTTTGAAAAGCTCTTCGGGCCCGAAGTGAAATCAGAAGAGAACCGCAAGCAGAAGCTGGCGCTGAGGAAGTAGTTCAGGAGAATCCGAATAATGGCCGAGATTGTCTTGGGAATGGGATCGTCGCATGGACCGCTGCTGTCGACGCCTCCGGAGCAATGGGATTTGCGAGCGGGAGCCGACCGCGCCAACAAGAATCACTGGTACCGCGGCAAGACCTACGATTACGAATCTCTGCTGAAAGAGCGCGCTCCGGGATTCGCTAAGGAAGTGACGGTGGAAGTGCGGCGTGAACGCCACGCGCAGTGCCGGCGGGCGATGGAAGCGCTGGGGCGCAAGTTTCAGGAAATCAAGCCGGACGCCGTGGTCATTGTGGGCAACGATCAGCGCGAATTTTTCGGTGAGGACCTCACCCCATCGATTACCGTGTACCGCGGCAAGGAGATCGTCAATCTCCAGGATCCACATGAGCCAGCGCCGGGCTTGGCCATCGCGGAGGGCGGAAACGCGCCGCAGGAGGGCGCCACCTATCCCGGGTCTCCGGATCTGGCCGATCACATTTTGCGAACTCTGGCCGACGAGGATTTTGACCTGGCGCAGTCGTCCGCCCGGCCACAGGGCGCCACTCGCCCGGGAATTCCTCACGCTTACGGCTTCATATATCACTCGATTCTCGGAGACAATCCGCCGCCCAGCGTCCCCATCATTCTGAACGTACATTTTCCTCATAACCAGCCGAAGCTTGGCCGGTGCCTGAAGCTCGGGCACGCGCTGCGCCGGGCGCTCCGCAATTACCAGGGCTGCGGGCGTGTGGCGCTCATCGCCTCGGGCGGCCTGACGCACTTTGTAATCGACGAAGAACTGGATCGCACGGTGCTCACCGCGATGGAAAAGGCCGACGAAGACACCTTGGCAAAGCTGCCGGAAAACGTCTTCAAGGTGGGCACCGCCGAGATCAAGAACTGGTATCCGGTAATCGCGGCGATGAATGCCGAGGGGAGGCGCTTTCACAAGGTCGATTACGTGCCCTGCTACCGGTCCGAGGCCGGTACCGGCAACGCGATGGCATTCGTGTATTGGGAGTAAAGAGAATGATGCGTTGGCTACCCGCTCTGATTCTGACTTACGCCGCGTGCGCAGAGACGCCCCTCGAATCCAGCTTCGAAACGCGCTTTCAACTCGACCTGAAGGTGCCCGACATGGCTCTGGCTGCGTTCTTGCCGCCTGGCTTCACCCTGAACGTTGCCACGCAAGGACCGGCCAAGGATTGTAATCTCCGCGCCGTGTTCATCGACCGCGTTACGATTAACGGGCCCGATGGGAAACCGGTTGGAAAAGGCTCGAACCGGTTGGTCTACCTGGCCGCGCCCGCAAAAGATCCCAGCGGCGCCGCCGCGCAGGTGGTCATCGGCGGCCTGACCGAAGATCCCGAAGATGCGCCCGGACCGTTCGGCGCATATTTGCGAGCGACGACCCATACGATGCAGCGCTCCACCGCCGCGGCTGCGAACGGCCCCGTCCTCGATTCGCAGGATTGGAATTTCGCCGCAGCCACCGGCGAACGGCTGGAGTTGCATCTCAAATACGAGCGTGGCGTTGCCAATAAGGCTAATCCGGCCGACGTCCGCTTCTACTCAGCCAAGAATCCGAGCTTCTTTCAAATTTCGCGCCAGGAACAGGTGCTCGACATTCTACGCAACGTGACGACGAATCCGGCCGACCGCGTCAGGGAGTTCTCCTTCAAAGCGGGCGGCGGCAGCTACGCCAAGCTATTCGACGGTACCGAAAGGCCCCTGAGCTGGGATAACATCCTCTGGATCCACCGCACGGTATTGACGCCGTAGTCAAGATGCGACCAGCGGAGGCCCCGTGACTTCTTAGTACAATAGTATTCACTAAGGAGGGGGCCCATGTACCCCAAACTCGCCCTGCTGTGTGCCGGCGCCGCTACGCTTTTGCCGGCGGCCGAGAAGGTCACTTTCACCGAGAATATCGCACCGATCCTGTACCAGAACTGCGTCACATGCCACCGGCCCGGTGAAGCCGCGCCATTTTCGCTGATCTCCTACGAAGACGCCAGGAAGCGCGGCGCTCTTCTCGCGACCGTGACGAAGTCGCGCTACATGCCGCCGTGGCACGCGGCCCATGGATATGGCGAATTCGCGGACGAGCGCCGTCTGACGGACGCGCAGGTCGCCGCGATCGGCGATTGGGTCAGCCAGGGAATGCCGCAGGGCGATGTCGCAAAGCTGCCGAAGGTGCCCCAGTTCCCGGAAGGCTGGCACTTGGGCAAGCCCGACCTGGTCCTCGAAATGCCAGTTGGGTTCGATCTTCCCGCAAACGGACCCGATATCTATCGCAACTTCGTGATTCCGAGCAAGCTCACCGAAGATAAGTGGGTGCGCGCAGTCGAATTCCACCCGAGCGCGCGCAAATTAGTCCATCACGTTCTCTATGCCTACGTGAACGGCAACTCTCTGGCCAAGATCGACGGCGCCGATGGGCGGCCCGGTTTCGGCGGGATGGGCAGCATTGGCGTCACTCCCGGTGGCGGTGGTGGCAGCCTCGGCGGCTGGGCCGTCGGCGCCACTCCCGTTTTCCTGCCGGAAGGCCTGGCTCTGCCGATGCCCAAAGGCTCCGACTTCGTTCTCCAGATGCACTTCCATCTGACCGGTAAGCCCGAGACGGAGAAATCCACGGTCGGCATTTATTTCGCCGATAAGGCTCCCGAACGCAAGCTTATGTCGGTGCAAGTGCCGGCGATCTTCGGGTTCGGCGCCGGCCTCGACATCCCTGCCGGGGAAAAGAACTATACCGTCGACGATTCGTTCACCTTGCCGGTGGACGTGATGGCCTATGCCACCGGTGCCCACGCCCACTACGTCGGCAAGGAAATGAAAGCCACGGCTACCTTGCCGGATGGCTCGACCAAGCCTCTGCTGTGGATCCCGGATTGGGATTTCGCCTGGCAGGACCGCTACAACTACAAGGCTCCGGTATCGCTACCTAAAGGCACGCGAATCGACGTTCACCTTCGCTACGATAATTCCGCGGACAACCCGCGCAATCCCAGCAACCCGCCCAAGCGGGTGCAGTGGGGCGAGCAGTCGTTCGATGAAATGGGAAGCGTGAGCCTTCAAGTGCTCGCGGTTCACAAAGAAGACGAAGCTACGCTGCAGCAGGCGCTGACCGAGCGCGCGCGCGCCGCACTGCGGAAAGGCGTCCAGGACGGTACGGCCGCCCGCTTCCAGCAGGAGCAGGCGTCGCACGCCGGAAGCCGCTAGGCGCCGCCCGACAACTATTTCACGGCGAGCCAGGCGATGAAGAGGCCGTCTGGCTTGACGTCTTCCCAATAGGAAATGTACCGGCTGGAGACTTGCCGGCAATGGCGCGCCAGCAGCCGCTCCAGTTCCTTGCGGGTAAACCAACGCTCCCACTCGGGCGTTTTGAGGCGCCCCCAGGAATCCGCATTCTTGTCGATCACGGCGATGCGGCCGCCGGGCTTCACCACCCGGCATATTTCCGACACCGCTTTGTCGATTTCGACGGCGTGCTCCAGTGACTCGGTCGCGTAAGCGCCATCGAAGAACTCGTCGGCAAACGGCAGTTCGGTCATTGAGCCCGCGCGCGTGTGCATGCCCTCCGGAGCAAAACGAAGCATCTCCTCGGAAATGTCCAGTCCCCACAACTCTGCTTCCGGCTCCTGCTCCAGGAAAACACGGGCAAAGCGCCCCTTGCCACAGCCTACGTCGAGCAGCCGTTTGCCGCGCAGCGCGCCCAGATGTTCGCGGATCAGTTTGACGTGGTAGATCCGCGGATCGATGGTCGCGGGAAAATGCTCGTCGTCGCCGGCGGACTGATCGAATGACGATTGGATCCGCGCCCGCAGTTCGGGGGTGAGCCGGCCCTGCGAAGGCCGCGCGAAGAGGCGCTTCCAGTTCAAGGTTCTACCCGGCTCGCGTCAGGAAAATCGGGAGTCCGAGCTTGTGGTCATAGAACGGCCGGTAACGCTCGGTATTGTACATTGTATTGACGTCCACGCGCCGCGGCCCGAGCGCCGGATCGGGAATCGGCGCCAATGTAAAACAGCCGTTGCAGATAGACGTCATCACCCCGCCCTTGCCGTCCTCGATGGCGTCCATCGCCATACCCGCGAAGGTCGCGGCTACCATGCGATCCACGAAGTCCGGGCTTCCCGAGCGCAAGTCATAGGTCAAATCGCTGACAATGGTTTCCTCGCCTGTGCTCTTCTTGATCTCGGTGCTCAGGTCCTCCGCCACGCTCACCTTCTTACGGTGTCCGAAGGCATCCGCCTCGCCATACTCTTTGATCTCGTAACCTTCCCACTCCGCGCCCTCGGAGAGGATGACCAGCGAGTAATTGCTTGGGTTGTTCCGCTTGTCCGTCATCAGGAGATCGATCATCTTGCGCAGATGGACGCGATATTCCGGAATGGCGCAGCGCGTAGAGGTGACATACGCCGTATACAGAGCGGTATATCCGGCATCGCGGCCAAACACGCGAAAAATTCCAATGCGCTCGTGCGAGCCCACCGTGGTGCGCTGCCGCTCCACCGCATCCATGGCGCGCGTGATGGCGGTCGAAAAGCCGATGCAGTACTCGGTATTCCGCACGTCGTTGTCCATGGTCTTGGGAACGCCGATCACTTTCATCCCCTGCCGCCCCAACTCGGCCGCGTAACTGAGCGTGTCGTCGCCTCCGATGGCGATCAGGTAATCCAACCCCAGAACTTCAATGTTCCGCAGCACCGCGCCGGTGACATCGTAGGTCGTGCTGGTCGCGCTTTTTTTGGTGGTTTCCTTCGTGGGAAACGTCTGCGACGCCAAATGCGGCGGCAGCTTCTTCATCTTCGACGGATTGGTTCGCGAGGTGTGCAGATACGTGCCGCCGGTGCGGTCGATCGTGCGCGTATTGTTCCGGTCGAGCGGCAGAACGTAGCGGCTCCGGCTGCCCGGATCCTGCAGGTCGACGTGCGTTAGCCCCTCCCAGCCGCGCCGAATGCCGATAAATTCACAGCCGATCTCCGCGCCGCGATACACCACGGTCTTGATGACCGAATTCAGACCGGGCACGTCGCCGCCGCCCGTCAGAATACCGATCCGTTTTCCAGCCATTCGTCCTCCACCAGATTTCAGATCAGGAAACCTCATTGTAAAGGATGGCGTTGGAAACGGTTGACGAGGATTGGTTAGCTGCGCCCGGTCGCCGCCGCCCAGTCATGTTAATGACACTGTCGCTTGCACCGCTCCAGCAGTTCGCATATACTCCGCAAAGTGACGCTGCTCGATCCCGGGCTGCGAAGCGACATCCAGACAGGAGGCACGCCGTGCACAAGTGGCTCAGAACATTGATCGGGATTGCCTCTCTCCTCATCTTCGGCGTGGTGGTCACTCTGGGAACGGTGCCCACGGCCCACGCTCAGGCCGCGCCCGCGGCTCAGAAGAAACCGAAGGACAACGCCGAGTACGATATCTTCAACGAGGTGATCAAAGATATCCAGGGCAACAATTCGGCCAAGGCAGTAACTGACCTCGATACCTGGTCCCAGAAGTATCCCGAGTCTGATTACAAAGACGACCGCCTCTACTACTACATGCAGGCCTACAGCAAGGCCAATCCGCCGCAGCCGGCCAAGGTGGTTGACTATGGCACGCAACTCGTGAACAAAGGCTTGAAGAACACCTTCTCGGACCCGCAGCAAGGCCCTACCGTCATTCTGAACGTGCTGTACCTCCTGACGGCGACCGTGCCCACCCTGCCCAACCCGACACCCGACCAGATCGCGATGGGCGAAAAGGCCGCCCACGATCTGCTGGACTATGTCCCCGGGTTCTTTGCCGCCGACAAGAAGCCGGCAAATACGCCCGACGCGGCTTGGGCCCAGGCGCGCAATCAGCTGGAAACCACCGCCAAGAAGTCGTTGATCGCCTTGTCCCTGATCCCCGGCAATCAGGCAATGGCCAAGAAGCCGCAGGATTGCCCCGCAGCCGAAGACGCTTATAAGAAAGGACTCCTGGTCTACCCCGACAGCGCCATGCATGCCTATCAGCTGGCGCTCGCGCTCCGCTGCCAGCAAAAGGACAACCCCGAAAAGATCCCGCAGGCCGTGTACGAATTTGAGCGCGCGGCGGTGATCGATCCGAGTCTCGGCGGAGGCGCCGATCCCAAGAAGATCCAGGAATTCGCCGACACCGCCTACGCCACGGTGCACGGCAGCACCGAAGGCCTCGACCAGCTCAAGGGCCAGGTAAAGAGCACCCCGCTGCCGCCGGCGGCCTTTACCATCAAGACCGCCACGCAAATCGCGCAGGAAAAGCAGCAGCAATTTGAGCAGAGCAATCCGCAGCTCGCGCTGTGGATGAAGATCAAGGGCCAGCTCGCTGACACCGGCGGCGAGCAATACTTCGACGATCAGTTGAAGAATTCGGCTGTGCCCACGCTCAAAGGCACGCTCGTCGAAGCGAAGCCTGAGTGCCGCCCGAAGGAGCTGTTGGTGGCGCTTCCCCTCCCGGACGCGCAGCAGCAGCCGTTGCGCCCGGAGATCACCTTGAGGCTCGACTCCGCCTTGACCGGCAAGCCCGACCTCAACAAGGAATTCACATGGGAGGGCGTGCCCTCGGCCTTCAGCAAAGATCCCTTCATGCTGACCATGGACACCGAAAAAGCCAAGGTCGAAGGGTTGGCCATGAGCGCCTGCGCGGCCGCGCCCGCTCGGAGAGCTCCCGCGCGCCGGGCTGCCGCTAAGAAACAGTAACAACGGTGGTCTTGCCACTGGCCTAAAGGGAGGCGAATCATGACTCCTTCACCCGATCCGCAAGACCTTGCGGATCTAAACGACCTATTAGCAGCCCTGGAAGACGATCCCGACACTCGCGAAGGCCTGATGCGGGAGCACATCGAAGCCGCCCGGACTTACCTGACACTTGCTATGCCGGAAGAGTATCGGCTGGCGTTGCGATTGGCGGCGAGCGCCTTAGGCGACGTCCCCGACACCGCGCTGCGAGACCGCATCACCCAATTCTTGCAGAAGCAGCTAAAGCATCCTTGAACCAGTTCAGTGCCCGAACAGGCTCTTGGCGATCATGGCATGCACTCCCTTAGTGCCATCAACCAGCTGTGTGACCGCCAGGTCGACGGCCACGCTGGTCAACGCATAGGCATCTTCGCGGCTCAGCTTCTTCTGACTCACCAGAAAGTCGATGGTCTCCAGTGCGGATAAGCGCGCCGCCTGCGTCAGATCGGGATCGAGCCCCATCGTAATGTAATGCATCGGTGTTTCGGCGCGAGGCCACTGCAGATGCAGATCGTGGCGCACGATGAATTGGAAAACGCCCGTCATCGAGGTTTCCAGCGCCGTAATATCCACTTCGCCGTTCCCCATGCCGGCGTGCCCATCGCCCACTTCGAAAAGCGCTCCCCGAGCGTGCACGGGAATGAATAGCGTGGTGCCTGCCACCAGTTCCTTGTTATCGAGGTTTCCCGCATGAATTCCCGGCGGCGCGCTGTTGATGCGGCCTGCGCTCTCCGGCGGCGCCACCCCCATACTGCCGAAAAATGGCTTCAAAGGTAACTCGATTCCCCCGCCAAAATGCCCCACCATACCCTGGCGGTCCAGGGGAATGATCTTCGTCCGTCCTTGCGGGAACACGTCCGCTAGGAACCCGTTGCGGCCCGAACTGTTATACGCATAGGGCACATCGAGCCGGATGCTGCGGATGCGCACTTCCCGCACGTCGCCGGGCTCCGCGCCTTCGATCGCCACCGGCCCCGTCAACAGGTGTCCCCCAGGGCCGCGGCTCTCCTGCGGGATTTGCCCGTAGATCTGGCGCAATTCGGGTTGAATCTCATCGGCCGGCAAGCCCGCCCGCTCTAAATTTTGCGGATTGCCCGAAACGGTCTGGATCTCGACCGTGTCGCCCGATTTGACAGTCAATACCGGCTTCGCACCGGCCCAGTAGTAGCCCCAAGCCAGAGTCTGTGGCCCAGCCTTCAGCCGATAGTCAGCGGCAGGCAAGGTAGACGCCGCCAGAAGCAAGCAACACAACGTGCTCCTCATAGCTGCCTATCCTGCCACACCGGCGAGGAGCGCCGCTACGAGGTCCGCATTAGTCCACGTATTCTTCCATGCCCGTCGTCAGCGTGATCTCGCCGGACTCCGCCATCTGCCGGGCTGTTTCCACCAGGACCTGCCGCGCGCTCTGCACATCCTTCAGGCGTACCTGCCCGAGCGCTTCCATGTCCTCGGCCAACATCGCCGCGGAGCGCTGAGACATCGCTGAGCCGAAGTGCTTCCGGATCTGCGGACTGGCGCCTTTCAGGGCCAGCGTCAGCACCTTCCGATCCGCTTTGCCCAGCAGTTTGCGCAGCGAGTCCTCTGGGATATTCAGCAGATCTTCGAACACGAACATGATCCGGCGAATCTCCTGCCCCAGTTCCGGATCGTCATTGGTGATGTCCTTGAGGATTCCGTCGCTGGTCTCCTGATCGATGCGGTTCAGCATTTCCGCGACGGTCCGCACGCCCCCGAACGACTCCGATGCCGACTCGCCGACATTGCGCAATTTCGCTGCGATGATTTTTCCCAGTCGGCTGGTCACTTCCGGCGACACCTGGTCGAGGGCCGCCACACGGCGTACCACCTGCGCCCGCAGCTTGTCGGGCAATTCATTCAAGAGCCGCGCCGCGCGCGCCGTATCCATGTTGCATACGATCAGCGCCAGCGTTTGCGGATGCTCCCGCTGCACCACCTTCGCCAGTTGTTGCGGATCCACTTTGCGGAGAAGATCCATGCCCGACGCGTCCCCTCCAACGGATCGCAACAGCCGCTCCGCCATCCGCTTGCCGGTTTCGGGTCCGAACGCGGCTAGAAGAACTGAAGTCGCGTACTCGACACCGCCGCCTACGTTCCCTCCCTCGCCGGCGGTCTCCATGAACTCACTCATGACCGACTGCCTATCATTCGGATCCAGCCGCCCTAAAGTACTAATCTCCCGCGTGAGGTCATGAACCTGTTCTTCCGTGAGCTGCCGGATGATCGCTGCGCTGGCTTCATCTCCCAGACTGGTCAAAAGAATTGCTGCTTTGCGCGCTCCCGAAAGGGCCCGGTCCCCGGCCTCGAACGAGCCATCCCCGCCAAGCGTGGCTGGGCCCCGAGACGAAGCTCCCGCTGCATTGTTCCCGTGACGAGCATCCACAGCGCCGTCCGTTCTTTCCGGCATTCCGGTCCTCCGGCCTTTCTCCTCTTGTCAGTAACTGGCAGTGCGCTTATCCAAATAAAACATGGAGGGCATCGACGATCAATTTCTTATTTCCCTTAGCCCAAACGGTATTAATTCCATTCGGAGGGTTAACTGGCAATCGGGATCAAGGAAATCGGCCTGACCGAGGCGAACGGCTCCGGCTGAATCAGAATCCGCAAGGCCGCGAGTTCCTCGGCAGCGTGGGAGTCCGGCCCGATCATCCGGAAACCGACTCAGCCTGGGATCGGACGAACCGTGCGTTCTGCTTGCGCGCTCACCGTTCCTTGCAAATACTCGGATCGCTCCATTACTGTGCTCTGCAGGAAATCGAGAGCTTCGACTACGCGCTCTACCAGATCGTCGGTTTGCGCCAAAGCGGAACGGATCGCTTCCAGGGCCGCCACCTGGGCGCGGACCGTCTGCTCCAGGGCGTGCCGTTGCGTGGCGGCACTGGCGGAATGCTCGTCGAAACGCCGCCCGGTGGTTTCCAGGCCCCGCTCCATGCGGCTGATGCGCTCTGTCGATATCGCCAGAGCTTGGTGAAGCTGAGCGACCGCCGCTTGCTGCGACTGCAGGCGGCCCTCCACTTGAGATTCCAGAGCCGCTTGAATCTCCGATCGCACCACGGCTTCGAACTGCGCGCGCGGCTCCGGTCCTTCGTTGCGCCGCGACGCTACCGACGCCAGCCGCAATTCTACTTGGATCTTCTGGATGCGCTGGCACCGTGCGGCCGGGTCCTTCGCCAGGCAGTGGCGGAGCAGCGAATCCACCGCCGGATCCCCGGTCTGCGGAGTCGCGGCATTTTGAAGAGCGACGGCTAGCATCTCCGGAGTATCGCCTTCGAACGGCCACCGCCCGGTGATCATTTCATGGAGAATTGCCCCGAACGAAAAAATATCCGAGCGCCAATCTGCCGGTTGGCTTTTCAGGACCTCCGGCGCCGTATACGGCGTGGGCACGCCGCGCGCGGTCCGGCCGGGAACTAATTCAATGCCGGACGGCGTCAGCTCGATCGCAAACGGACTCAGCGCGCCGTGCGCCCGGCCGTCGTCGTGAAGTTGCCGCAGTGCCTGGGCGACTTCCATCGCCATGCGCAGGGCTTCGCTCCTGGTGAGTCTTCCGGCTTCCAGCCACTGCGCGAGTGTGCGCCGCTCGGGTGTGATTACCGGCGCCAAAGATTGTTCCCGTGTGTCTGCGCGTTCCGGACGTGGTTTCAGCCAAGCCATCAGTTCAATTCCATCACAGGCCCGGTGTGTGACCCCAGTGCTGTTCGTACCGTTTTTCCGGTACCACGGCTACTACCGTCCGGGGCTTCTCTCGAATCCTCGTAACCTGCTGATTCGAAGGGCGGCCCTCTTTAGCAGATCGTCCCCAGCCGGTCTATACTAGGCCCTATGTACTTCGAGCGATTCGGCCCCGTGTGCGCCGTCGCGGCGTTTCTTCTGTGCCCGGCCGCGAGAGCACAGTCATCTCCCAATTCGATTGATGCCGCGTTTTCGCGGTTCTGGGCGGCTGCGTCCCCGCGCGAAGCGGCACCCCGCGCCGAGGAAATTGTGAAGACCGGCGTTTCTTTCGATGAGGCATGGGACCGCCTGCGCCACGGTCGCCCGTACACCGTAGAAAAGGCCGGGGTCGTGTTTCTGAGCAACCATACCGACGACGGCGTCGAGCATCACTTCGCCGTCAATATCCCGGCGAATTACGATCCCGCGCACCGCTACCAGGTTCGATTTCAGTTGCACGGCGGCATCGGCGCCCGCACCGACAACAAGCCCCGTGGCAATGGCGAGATTGGCGCGCTGGCCGGCGCCGAACAGATCTACGTTCTGCCCTATGCTTGGGAAGACGCTCCGTGGTGGGGCGAAGACCAGGTCGAAAATCTGGGCGCCATCGTCGATGCCCTGAAGCGTACCTATGACATCGATGAGAATCGCGTCGTCGTATCCGGCGTTTCCGATGGCGCCACCGGCGCCTATTACATCGCCATGCGCGACACCACGCCGTATGCGGGCTTTCTGCCACTCAACGGATTCCTGGCGGTGCTCACCAACGGCGATATCAACGACGGCCATATCTTCGCCGGCAACCTGCGCAACAAACCGCTGTTTGTCGTCAACGGCGGTAAGGACCGCCTCTACCCCACCTCGATCGTCGAGCCGTATACCAGGCACCTGATCCGCGGTGGTGTCGAAATCGAGTATCACCCGCAGCCCGAAGGCGAGCACAATACCCGTTGGTGGCCGGAGGTCAAGGACTCGTTCGAAACCTTCGTCGCTCAGCATCCGCGCGCGCCTTATCCCGACCATCTGAGCTGGCAGGCCGCCGACGCCGCACACGGCCGGGCGCACTGGCTCGTGCTTGACCAATTTGGCGCCGCTCCCGGGGAGGCCGCCAGCCTGCCCGATGTCAACCAGGTGGAACTATCGGAGGTGGACCTGCTCGAAGAAACCGGGCGCCGGCTTTTTGCCACGAGAGGCGGCGGCCGCGTGGACTTGGTGCGCACCGGCAACACGGTGGAGGCCACCACGCGCGGGGTGACCGCATTTACGCTGCTGCTCTCTCCCGACCAATTCGACTTCTCCCAGCCCTTTCGCGTCGTCGCCAACGGCCGGCAAGTCTTCCAGGGCCGTGTCGAGCGCAGTCCCGCAACCCTCTTGAAATGGGCCGCGCGTGACAACGACCGTACCATGCTCTTCGCCGCAGAGTTAAAGATTAACTTGAAGAATTAGCCTGTCACGCTGGCATGACCAAACCGCCAGTCCTGGTATGGCTGCGCCGCGATTTGCGCGTCGCCGACAACCCCGCTTTACTTGCCGCCATCCGAGCGCGCTCCCCCATTGTGCCGGTTTTCATCTGGGCGCCGGAAGAAGAGGCTCCCTGGTCTCCCGGTTCCGCCTCGCGCTGGTGGCTGCACCGATCTTTGAATGCTCTCAGCGAATCGTTCCGTCAGTGCGGGTCTAAGCTGATCGTCCGCCGAGGCCCCAGCCGGAAAACCTTGGTGAGCCTGGCGGCCGAGACCGGCGCCACCACCGTCTATTGGAACCGTCTCTACGAGCCGGCGGCCCTCGCCCGCGATCGGAAGCTGCAGGAGGCGCTACGCCAATCGGGATTCACCGCCGAGACCTTTCAGGGGAACGTGCTCTTTGAGCCGGGGACCATTCTCAACAGCAGCAACTTGCCTTTTGTCGTGTTTACGGCATTTTGGAAAGCCTGCCTGCGAGCGCGCGTCCCGCCTCGGCCGGACAAGACACCTGACCGGATTCCAGGTCCACGCCGATGGCCCCATTCCCTGTCCGTAACAGACCTTGAATTGGAACCCGTCATCGATTGGGCCGCCGGCCTTCGCCAGACGTGGGAGCCCGGCGAGCGTGGCGCAGCCAAACAGATCAAGGCTTTTCTGAGAGACGCCATCCAACTCTATTCCGAGGCACGCGAGCAGCCCGGCGTCCGCGGTACGTCCCGCTTGTCGCCGCATCTGCACTTCGGTGAGATCAGCCCCTGGCACGTATGGCACGCCGCTTGGCGCTGTCGTGACAGCTCCGCAAGAGACGCCTATTTGCGCCAGCTGGTTTGGCGCGAATTCGCCTATCATCTCTTATTCCATTACCCGCGAACGCCCGCCGAGCCGCTGCGCTCCGAATTCCGTGCCTTTCCCTGGCGCCGGAATGCGAAGATGCTGAAAGCCTGGACCCGCGGACAGACCGGCTATCCGCTGGTCGACGCCGGCATGCGCGAACTCTGGCACACCGGCTGGATGCACAACCGCGTGCGGATGGTGGCGGCCTCGTTCCTGGTGAAACATCTCCTCATTCCCTGGCAGGAAGGCGCGGCGTGGTTTTGGGACACGCTCGTCGACGCCGACTTGGCGAATAACACGCTCGGTTGGCAATGGGTGGCGGGCTGTGGCGCGGATGCCGCGCCCTATTTCCGCATCTTCAATCCCACCCGGCAGGAGGAGCAGTTTGACCCTGAGGGCGCTTACGTCCGCCATTGGGTGCCGGAGTTGCAACGCGCGCCGGCAACCTATCCCCGGCCGATTGTCGTGCACGAAGCCACTAGAGCAAGGGCGCTGGCCGCTCTGGCCAGCATGCGGCGCAGCCGGCGTTCTTGACTTTGGAAACAGTGAACAGGTAGTGTGGCAATCACGGAGGGTTTTATGCAACGGCGTATTCTCGCAGTACTCGGAGGCGTCGCAATTTCCCTGTCGGGCTTCGCGCAAGCACCGGCTACGGCGGCAAAGACCAAATCGTGGACCGCGCCGCGCTCACCCGACGGTCATCCCGACCTGCAGGGCATCTGGTCGAACGCCACGGTCACCCCGCTCGAACGTCCTTCCGAACTGGCCGGCAAGGCCGTGCTTACCGACGAAGAAGCCGCCGAATTCGCCAAAGAAACGGTCCAGCGCAATAACGTCGACTTGCAGCGCCAGAAGGGAACGGAAGCCGATGTGGGCCGCGCCTACAACGATTTCTGGTACGACCGGGGCACCAAGACGATTAAGACTCACCGCACGGCGCTGATCGTGGATCCGCCCGACGGCCGCATCCCGGCCCTCACTCCGGACGCGCAGAAGCGCGTGGCCGCGCGCGCCGAACAGCGACGCCAGCATCCCGCCGACGGTCCGGAAGACCGCAGCCTTTCCGAGCGCTGCCTCAACTGGCGCACCGCCGGCCCTCCGATGGTGCCCAGCGCGTACAACAACAATTACGAGATCGTGCAAACGCCGGACACGGTCGTCATCTTCAATGAGATGATTCACGACGCGCGCATCATTCCGATGGACGGCCGCCCGCATGTTGCCGCCGGTATCCGCCAGTGGCTGGGCGATTCCCGCGGCCACTGGGAGGGCGACACGCTGGTAGTCGAGACCACCAATTTCAGCAATAAAACCGCGTTCCAGGGATCGAGCGAGCACATGCGTCTGACCGAACGCTTCAAGCGCGTCGACGCCGACACCTTACTCTACGAATTCACCGTAAACGACCCCGAAGCCTTCAGCAAGCCCTGGACGGCGCAGATTCCGAGTACCCGCAGCGACGGCGCAATTTACGAATATGCCTGCCACGAAGGCAACTACGGCATGTTCGGAATTCTCTCGTCGACGCGGGCGGAAGAGAAGGCGGGCAAATGAAGCGAGGCGTGCTTGCGATCGCGCTGAGCTTGTCGTGCTGGGCGCAGACGCCGGCAAAGCCAAAGTCCTGGATCGCGCCGCGAACGCCTGACGGCCATCCCGATCTGCAAGGCATCTGGTCCAACGCTACCGTCACTCCGCTCGAGCGCCCGGCCGAACTCGCCGGCAAAGCGGTGCTCACCGACCACGAGGCGGCTGAATTCGCCACCAGCGCGGTCAATCGCAATAACGTCGACAAGCGGCCTCCCGCCGGCAGTGAGGCGGACGTCGCCCTCGCGTACAACGATTTCTGGTATGACCGCGGCACCAAGGCCATCAAGACGCGCCGCACTTCTCTGATCATCGACCCGCCGGATGGCCGCGTCCCGGCCATGACCCCTGCGGCCCAGAAGCGTCTGGCCGCACGCGCCGAGCAGCGCCGCCTGCATCCGGCTGATGGTCCCGAGGACCGCGGTTTATCCGAGCGCTGTTTGAACTGGCCGACAGCCGGACCGCCCATGATCCCCAGCTTCTATAACAACAACTATCAAATTATCCAGACACCGGATGCCGTGGTGATCTTCAATGAGATGATTCACGACGTGCGAATCGTTCCGATGGACGGCCGCCCGCACATTTCATCCGGCATTCGCCACTGGCTCGGTGATTCCCGCGGCCACTGGGAAGGCGACACGCTGGTCATCGACACCACAAACTTCACGGACAAAACCGCTTTTCGCGGATCGGGTGAGAACATGCACTTGGCCGAGCGCTTCACCCGTATCGATGCCGACACCCTGCTCTACGAGTTCACGGTGAACGACCCCGAAACGTTCACCAAGCCCTGGACCGCGCAGATTCCCAGCGTCCGCAGCGACGGCGCCATCTACGAATACGCCTGCCACGAAGGCAACTACGCCATGACGGGAATGTTGTCCTCAGCCCGCGCCGAAGAAAAGTAACGCCGGCGATCTTGTCGCCTGCATGTTTCACTTCTTCTGGCGCTCTTCCAGCATCGCTTTCAAGCTACTAATCTCGCGCTTGAGCCGGCGCTCCCGCCCGACCATCATCAGCACATACACCGTCAGGATGATCCAGGCAACAGCAAAGCCGTAGCTGAGAAATTGAAAATTGCGCTGCAGCCGGACAAATTCCCGCTGGATGTCTTCCGGCGAGACTTGCGCGAACAGGAGCGGCAATCGTGAGAGCAGGTGCATAGTCGATCCGATCAGAGAGCGTGCGCCATGCGGCGTACGTAGTCGATTTCCCGCTGCGTCTCTTCATGCCCCAGGCGCACGAGAGTGATCACGATCCCGAGCATCAGCAGCGCCACCCAGTTCCACAGCAGCACCATCCCCCAATCCGGGGGAAAGCTCCCGTTCGAGGAAAGGAATACCGGCCCGGGATGTTGCGTGCGGAACAAACGGATCGAAAAATAAACGATCGGCACGTCGAGGAACGCGAAAATCGAAAACACCGCCGCGAACGTGGCCCGCTGTGTCGGCTCTTCGATCGCGTGCCGCAGCATCAGGTAGCCCGCGTACAGCAGCCAGCACACCAGCGCCGAAGTCAGCCGGACATCCCACGTCCACCAGATCCCCCAGATTACGTGGCCCCAGATCGACCCGGTCACCAGGTTGACGGCCAGGAATGCCAGCCCAACCTCGGTCGAAGCCACCGCAATGGCGTCATATTTGAAGTCCTTCTTCACTAAAAACAGGATGCTGCAGACCAGCGCCGACCCCGCCGCCACCATCGCTGTCCACGCGGCCGGCACGTGAAAGAAGATGATCTTGAAGATCGCGCCCTGCGCCGCTTCCGGCGGGAAGTTGGCAATCATGTAGATGTCGCGCGCCAGCAGCAGAATCGCCACTACGCCCATGCCGTAAAGAATCTTGTCACGCATCAGTTCACCTCACCCGGCGCCATTATCCAACCAGGATCGTTTCCACCAGAGCGATTGCCGCTGCCGTATATAAGACGTCGAAACCCACCAAAACCTTCAGCCAAGTGATGGACTCACCCCAGATCGATGTCCCTGCCGCCAGTTGCGCCGTCAGAACCATCGCCCCCATCAGCGCCGGCACCAACATCGGATAAGTCAACATCGGCAGCATCACTTCCCGCAGCCGGATATTCACCGTCAGCGCGCTGAACACCGTGCCGATCACCGTCAAGCCCCACGTCCCCAACGCCAGCACCACTACCATCTGCGCGAACGGAAACCACACATTATAGAGAATCCCGAAGACCGGTAGCGACACCAGTTCGACTGCCAGCACAAGCAGATAGCTGGCCAGCGCCTTGCCCAGGAACAGGGTCGCGCCTGACACCGGCGCGGCGACCAGCGCGTCCAGGCAGTCGTTCGGCAATTCTCGCGCGAAACTGCGGTTCAGCACCAGCGTCCCCGCGAACGCAAACACCAGCCAGAGCAGGCCGCCCACGATCATGCGGGTCGAGGGATCATCCAGGTCGAAGGCGAAGTTGAACAGCACCAGGATCACCACCGCAAACGCAAGCGAGGCATTCACCGCCTCCTTCGTCCGCAATTCGGCGCGTAGATCCTTGGCCATGATCACGAACACCAGCCGGACAAACGAAGACCGGCGCCGCTCCGTAGCCACGCCTTTCCTGGCGACCGCCGATAGATCGTTGGCGACCGCCATCAGCCCTCACCGTAGCGCGCGTAGACCCATCCGGGGTCGGCCACCATCTCCGCCGTGCACGCACCGTGAAACGCCAGCTCTCCGCGGTTCAGCATCGCGACATGCGACGAAAGCTCCAGTGCCTCCCGCAACTGGTGCGTCGACATGATGACCGTCTTGCCGTTCGCGAGAGCCTCGCGCAGCAGGCGCTGCAAAACGGCGATGGCCCGGTCGTCGAGCGCCGTGAAGGGCTCGTCCAGCAGCAAGACAGAAGGCTCGTGCAGGAACGCCCGCGCCACCGCCAGCCGCTGCCGCATTCCGCGGGAGAATTCGCGAACCAGGCCGTCCCGCACCCGCTCCAGCCCGGTTTGTTCCAGCCATGCCAGCGCAGCCCGCCGCGGATCCGCTAAGCCATAAAGCCGCGCATACAGCATCAGATTTTCCAGCGCGGAAAGTTCGTCGTACACCGCGATCCCGTGGCCGATCACGCCGATATGCTGGCGCGTCTCAGTCTCACGCGGTTCTTTGCCGAAAATGCGGATCGCGCCTTTTCCGGGCTTGGAGAAGCCCGCGATCGTTCGTAGCAGAGTAGTCTTCCCCGCCCCGTTCCGGCCAATCAGCGCCAGGCACGTCCCGCCGTCTACGTCCAGCCGGACGTCACGCAGGGCCGGATAGTCGCCGTAGAATTTCCATACTCCGTCAACGCTGACCGCTGTCATGCGACTCCTTGGCGGAGGGAGTTCGATACAGCAGGATGAAGCCGAGCGCCAGAATCCCGAACGCCAGCCCCAGAATCGGACCTACTTTCGTATAGAGCCGCGGCATCATCTCCTGGATCTGCGGCGAACCGTCTTGACTGCCGCCGCTGGAGTCGCCTCCGGCATCGGCCGGCGCCGCTTCGGCCGTCCCTGCCAGCGTGATCTTATACGAAGTATCCTTCAGCCCGTAAATGTGAGCTTGCGTGCGCGGCTCGGCACCCATATCGTTCAGGTTGTCGCCGGTGAGCGTCACGCCCTTGGGCACGATGAGGTACGTGTTCTCGTCCTCGGTGGCCACTTTTCCCGAGAACGCCTCGCCCTCTTTATATGTCGCGGAGTAACTCAGGTCGAACCGTGTTTCACCGGGCCGCACCGCGAAATTCACTTTATAGATATCCGGCTTGTTGGTCTTGACCGGCGCTTCCTGCAGCGGCATGCCGCCCGGCGCCGTCGCGTCGATCCGCACCTTCCCTTGCGCGCTGGGCGGCAGATAAAAGTGCAGCGTGCCGTCGCCTGGATCGTTCCAGGTGAGCTTGCCGTCGTTGGTGAACAGGTAGGCTTCGCTGATCTTCAACCCGTCCGGCATTGGATCGAAGAAGATCATGTGCTTGGAGACCTTCGCGCTTCCCTTCTCCTTGCCGGCGTTGTAAACCTCCAGCGTCAGCCCTTCGCTCGGTGTTCCGGGCGGAATTACCTTGGTGTAGGTCACACCGTCCACGATGGCGCGAACCAGCGTGGGCCCCTGCGTCGACGTCTCCGCGTTCAGACTGAATTTGCCCTGCGCGTCGGTCTTGCCGTTGCCCGCGTCCTCGGGTCCGGCCGCCCCCATTTTCATGAGGATCACCGGGATGTTCGCCTGCGGCTGGCCGGT
>Ga0126371_10001073_pt1 | contig 22867 bp, 23 predicted proteins | sample PanSoiMetaPlot_4_FD_110145 | JGI IMG/M metagenome (GOLD analysis project Ga0126371, IMG submission 110145) | Tropical forest soil microbial communities from Panama - MetaG Plot_4 | ecosystem: Environmental > Terrestrial > Soil > Tropical forest > Bulk soil | place: Panama | collected 2016-02-17 | reverse complement strand
GTTTCTGGCCGAGATGGAGCGCGTGGTGCCGTGGTCGGTGCTGTGCGGGCTGATCGAGCCGTTTTATCCGAAGCCCGGCCTTGGCCGCCCACCGGTCGGAGTCGAGCGGATACTGCGTATCTATTTCTCGCAGCACTGGTTCAATCTGTCGGACCCGGCGGTCGAAGAGGCGCTGTACGATTCGCAGACGATGCGCGATTTCGTCGGCATCGACCTCGGGCGCGAACCGGTGCCCGACCAGACCACGATGTGCCGTTTCCGCCACCTGCTCGAGGTGCAGTATCTGGGCCGTCGGTTGTTTGACGAGGTGCAGCGGCATCTGGCGGCGAAGGGACTGAAGGCGGCGACCGGCACGATCGTCGATGCGGTCCTCGCGAAGGCGCGGATCATCAATGCGCCGTCCTCGACCAAGAATGCCGACAAGGCGCGCGATCCCGAGATGCATCAAACGAAGAAAGGAAACCAGTGGTATTTCGGGATGAAGGCGCATTTCGAGGTCGACAGCCGCAGTAAGCTGATCCACGCGGTGGTGGCGACGCCAGGCGTCGCCGACAGCGCGGGGCTGCCCGATCTGCTACACGGCAACGAGACCCGCGTGTGGGGCGACCAGGCGTATCGCGGGCTAGCGGGCGGTGATCCGCCAGCACGCACCGCGCGCGCAGGACTTCATCAATCGCCGCTATCGCCATCGCGGTGTCGTAGACGAGGCCGAGCGCGCGAAAAACCGGACCAAATCGAAGGTGCGCGCCAAGGAACATCCGATCGGCGTCATCAAGCGGGTGTTCGGCTTCGCCAAGGCGCGCTATCGCGGGCTCACAAAGAACGCGCACCGCCTCATCGTGACCTGCGCGCTCGCTAATCTGTTTATCGCGTCGGATCTATTGGACTACGATGTGGCGTAATCTGTCTGGCTTGGCCACCAAAGGTTGCGGATGCCGAGGCGCTGTGGGGCGAAGTGGGTCCCTGCGTCGGGATTGAGCGCGTCAGACCGCAACGCGCGTTACTGCCGGGTGTTGCCAATGTGTGCTGCCGGTTCGGCACCTCGGTCATATCCCTCGCACAAGACGGTCGTCGCGTATCGGTCGGGTTCTCCGACGGCTCGACCCGGGACTACGATCTCGTAGTCGGCGCGGATGGCATTCGTTCGACAGTACGCGCTTTGGCGCTGACCACTGCCGCGCCAAGCGATCTGGATACCATGAAGCTGGCGCGGCATTGCTTCGCTCCGCCTCGTAGGCTTGACCAGGCTGCAGATGCACTTCGGCGATGGTTGCACGTTCGGGCTTGTGCCGATGGGCGCCGGGCGTACCTATGGTTTCCCATGTGTCGTCCAGCCCCGCTTTCGTGATCCGCTGGAGAGACGCCTCGAGCGTCTACGCGATCACCTTGCGAAGTTCGGTTTGCGCGTCCAGGAGTATCTGGCCTCACTCGAGCGTGACGACCAGGTTATTTGCTCGTCCATGAAGTGGATGGGGCTCCAAAAGTGGTGCGCGGACCGAGTGGTGCTGGTCGGCGATGCCGCGCATGCCAACTCACCCATTATGGGCCAGGGCGGCTGCATAGCGATGGAAGATGCATGCGCTGGCCGAGGAATTGCGTGCATCGGCAACCCTGGAGAGCGCCCTTGCGAGCTACGTCGACCGGTGCAAGCCCCGAGCCGAAGGGCGCCAGCGCCAGAGCATGGCAGTAGGTGAAAGTCTCCGCATACCATCGGCCGCCCGCAATGCCGCGCTGCACGAAAAGGGGTAGTCAAATGATGTGGTCCCGCTTCGGCCCTCTCGTGCCACCTCCTGAGCTTGGTGCACAAGAGAGCATGCGGCTGGGACAGTAGTGACGCAGCGGTTTCGCAACCGACCACGCGAGATAGCGCCACCTCCGACGAAAAACGCTCGATTGCCAGCTACGGGAATTCCCTTATCCTACTGATAACACCAACTTTCTCAGCAGTGAGTGGCGTGCGATGGAATGCTCCCCGGTTGTTTCCCGGTTACGGTAATTCGGCCGCCTCCCGGCCGGGGTCAGAATGCGCCGAGGCCGAGGATGCCGTCGACCGGGTCGAGGCCGGCCAGCACGCGCTTGCCGATCAGATCGCGCAGCGTCTCGGTCGTGCCGCCGCCCAAGGTGCCATAACGTGCGCCGCGGTAGAAGCGCGAGACCGGGAATTCGTCGGTGAAGCCATAGCCGCCGTGCACCTGGATCGCCTCGGAGGTCACGCGCAGCGCCATCTCATTGCAATAGACTTTGGCGACTGCCGAGAGCACGGGGTCGGGAAACGGGTCGGCGCTGACGCAGGCGCGGTAGAGTATGCTACGCCCGACCTCGATGTCCTTGTACATCTCGGCGATCTTCCAGCGTATGCCCTGGAACTCGCCGATCGCGCGGCCGAACGCGCGGCGCTCTTTGGCGTGCCTCACCGCCTCTTCGAGCGCGCCCTCGGCGAGCCCCAGGGAGATGCTGGGGTTCAGACACCGCTGTGTGTTGAAGGCCGAGAGCAGCGTCCTGAACCCGTCATCGCGCACCACCAGATTTTCGGGCGGCAATTCGCAATTCTCGAAACGGATCTCGTGGAGGTTTTCGCCACCCATCGTATGATAGGTGCCCGTCACGGCAAAGCCCGGGGTACCCTTCTCGACCAAGACGCAGCCGATCCCCTCGCGGCCGGGTTGCCGGTTGACCCTCGTGAAGACGACGAACATCTGCGCCTCCTCGGCCCGGCTGATCAGCGTCTTGACCCCGTTGAGCCTGAGCGAATTGCCGGCGGTCTCTACGTTGGTCTTATAATTGGCGACATCGGTGCCAGCGTCGGGCTCCGTCATGCAAATGGCAAGGACCGCTTCACCCCGACACACCGCTGGCAGAATGCGCTCCTTGATCGTCTCAGGTGCATAAGTCGCGATGATTCGAGTCTGTACTCCGACCTCGCCGAGCACCGCCATGGCTGTCACATAACACGCCTTGGCGATCTCCTCGAGCACGAGCGCGGTGTCGAGCACCGGCAGCCCCAGGCCGCCATACTGCTCTGGAACAGCCATTCCGAGGACACCCAATTCGGCCAGAGCGCGCATGTTGTCCCAAGGAAAGTCCCCGCTCATATAGCGGAGCGCGCGAGGTCGAAATTCGGCTTGCCCGATCTCGCGCACGGTCTGTACAAAGCGGCGCTGCTGGTCCGTCAGGGTCACAATCACAGAATGGCTCCCTCTTCGAGAAGGCTGACAATACCGGATTAGCCGGTATCAGGGATCGGAGCTCAACCAATTTTTAATACCGTCAACGCCGGCCTTTCCTGCCTTAAAAACCCAACTACTTTCTCGATACGGGTATAAAAACGGTCACACTATAATTGCTTTCGCTGTCCATCTCAGAACGAGTTGTATGATTCCTAAAATGTTTACGGAATTTTAACAGATAAATCTTCACTTCTGCCGCTTTAAACTGGCTTTCTGACGATATTCTGACGTTTTATGGGCAAGGTCTTGATAACACGACCTGCTAGCGCACGGGAAGGAGTCGGATCGAGCATGGTGCCCGATTTTCCGCCCCAAATCCTAGCAGGCCTGCAATGGACCGCGGTAGCGCTGTGGGTTGGGCTTGCGGCGCTCCTCCTCGCTTATCTTCGCGATGAACGGCGGAGACGCTCTGCTACCGAACAGGAGCTCAGGGAAAGCGAGAGCCGATACAGGGCAATCTTCGAGACCGCGGTCGATGCCATTATTGTGACGGACCAGCACGGCACCATTAGAGAATTCAACAAAGCGGCCGAAAGGATGACCGGCTATTCGCTGGCCGAGGTCGCTGGCCAGAATATGAGAGTGCTGCTGCCGCCGCGCCTTCGGCAAGTCAATGAACGCCATACTGCGCGCTACCTTTGGACTGTGCACGAACTCGAAGTCTGCCGCAAAGACGGGATAATTTTTCCCGCCCATTTGTCGATCGCTGAATGGTGGGCCGGGGGTCATCGCCATTTCACGGGAATATTGCGCGATCTCACCAGTCAACAACACGAGTTGGCGGAACGCACCCGACTGGAGGCGCAACTACATCAGGCGCAAAAGATGGAAGCCATCGGCAATCTGACCGGCGGAATGGCGCATGATTTCAACAATCTCCTTAGCGTTGTTATTGGCAATGTCGACCTGCTGCGCGATCTCAAAAAACATGATCCGGACATTGATGAGCTGGCCGGCGAGGCGCTCGAGGCTGCATTCCGCGGCGCGGATCTGACGCGACGACTGCTCGCGTTCGCGCGGCAGCAGCCGCTGCGGCCGCAGCGCGTCGATGTTAACCAGTTGATAAGTGGAATCACGCGGCTACTGAGTCGGACGCTTGGCGAAGACATCGAGATTGCGCTTGACCTCTCGCCTGAGCTGTGGCCGGTCGTTGTCGATCCCGCCCAGCTTGAGGCCAGTTTGACTAATCTGGCCACGAATGCCCGTGACGCGATGCCCGACGGAGGCCGCCTAATTATCGCCAGCAGCAATCGATTTCTCGATGCCGATTATGCGGCGCAGCAAACCGAGGTCTCACCAGGCGGTTACGTGATGATTGAGGTGAGCGACACCGGAACTGGAATCACGCCTGAGGTGATAGAGCGGATTTTTGAGCCGTTTTTCACGACCAAGGGCCGGGACAAGGGGACGGGCCTGGGCCTCAGCATGGTCTTTGGGTTCATTAAGCAATCGGGCGGCCATATCAGCGTATATAGCGAACCGGGAATTGGCACCACGTTCCGTCTCTTCCTGCCGCGCATGGCGGAGGAGACCACGCAGGTTGACGAGCGCTCGCCAGAACCGCTGGTCCACGGAAGGGGCGAAACAATTCTGGTGGTCGAAGACAACGCGCCCTTGCGTCGCGTGGTCACACGTCAACTCGGGGAACTCGGCTATCGAGTATTGGCGGCCGAAAATGCAGCAGCAGGCTTACGGTTAATGGAGCAGCAGAGCATCGATCTATTATTGACCGACGTTGTGCTGCCCGGCGGCATCAACGGGCGAGAATTGGCTCGCCGGGTTCGCCGGCGCTGCCCGCAGACCAAGATTCTCTTTACTTCGGGTTTCTCGGAAGCGCGATTAAACGGCGATACCGGGCCGCTGTTCTCCTGCACACCGCTGCTCAGCAAACCTTACCGCAAGGAGGAGCTCGCGAGCGCCGTTCGGCAAGCGCTTGACCGCACTACATGAACATCAACGCCCGCTGATCCGTGGAACGTATCAAAGCAGGTTGAGGTCGCGTAGGCTGGCATGGTGACCGCGACCGATGATCAAATGATCGTGCACGGTCAAGCCGAGCGGTTGGGCGGCCTTGACGATCTCTTTGGTTACCGCAATGTCCGCTTTCGATGGGCTCGGATCGCCGGAAGGATGATTGTGCACCAAAATGAGGGCTGAAGCGCCTAGGTCGAGCGCGCGCTTGACCACCTCGCGCGTGTAGACGGGCGTGTGATCCACGGTCCCGCGTTGTTGCCGCTCGTGCTCGATCAGCACGTTCTTGCGGTCGAGAAACAGGATGTGGAACTCCTCGACTTTGTTGTGCGCGATGTGAGCCTTGCAGTAATCGATGAGCTTATCCCAAGAATTGATGAGCGGCCGTTCGCGAAGCTCCGACTTCATCAACCGCAGGGCCGCCTCCCGTACCGATTTGAGTGCCGCAATTCCGGCAAGGCCGAGCTCGGCAGCGGCGAGCGCCTCCGCCTCGGCGCTCAATAGCGCCGCCAAGCTGCCGAAACGCTCGAGCAGAGCCTTGGCGAGCGGCTTCATATCGGCGCGCGGGTTGCTGGCAAAGAGAATCACTTCGAGCAGCTCGTAATCGGGCAAATTCTCCGCGCCGCCCGTAACCAGCCGCTGCCGCAGCCGTTCCCGGTGCCCGTAATAATGCGGCTCGTCGTCTGACCCTTTGGCCAGACGAAGCGGCTTGCGGCGGCGTTTGGTGACCATCAGCCCGATGAGCGGCGAGCGCGTAATGCGGCAAGCGCCGCGCTCGCCATCCGCGCCGGCTCGTCGGTATCAAAGGCGCCGACAAAGCAGTCGATGCCACGTTCGACCGCCGAGGAGGTCGGCAAGTCCTCCCACTCAAGAATAAGCGACTTTTGCAGGCGGATCGCCCTGGGACCGGCAGCGAGGATGGGGTGCGCCAGGGCGGTCACTGTCTCGTCTAAGGCCTGTTGCGGCACTACCACATCGAGCAGACCCCAACTGAGCGCTTCGGCGGCGCTAATCGTTTCGCCGGTGAACAACAGCCGGCGGGCGCGGCCATGTCCGATCAGCTTTGGCAGCAATGCCGCTTCGACGACCGAGGGAATGCCGATCCTGACCTCTGGCATCCCGAATACCGAGCGCTCGCTCGCAACACGCAGATCGCAGGCGCAGGCAAGCTCGAGCCCCGCGCCCAGCGCATAGCCGTCGATCCGGGCGATGACCGGAACCGGCAAACGGCGGAACGCATTGCAACAGCGATGCACTAACGTGATGAAGCCGCGGGCGCTGGCTCGATCGAGGCCTGCGATCTCGCCGATATCGGCGCCGACGACGAAAGCGCGCTCGCCGGCCCCGGTGACGATCGCCAGCCGCAGCTCCGGATCGGCGCTCAGCGCACCGACGGTCTCGATGATCTCGGCCATTAATACGCGATTAAGGCTGTTGAGCTTGGCCGCGTTATCGATCGTGAAACGCACCACATGGCCGCCTTCGGGCCATAACTCGTGCCGAAGTACCACGCCCATCGCGAGTGACCCCTTCATCACACCATGATCGCCATCTGACAAGTGATACCCGCGGTAGTGTGCAAAACCAAACAAAAGGGCGCGCTTCTGCTGGAGCTTTTGCCGCGCTTCCGGCATAGTGATGCTGCACGGAAGGGAGGGGCGATCTTGGAAATCCTGGAAGACCTCGGGCGGCTGCGCGAAATTTACGGAGCACTTAGTGAACGTTCCTTGAAGAAGCAGCTGCGCCGCTTTGACAAGCGTTGCCGCGCCTTTATCGCACGCTCGCCGTTTCTCGTCATCGCCTCGTCGGATCCGTCGGGCCGTTGCGACGCCTCGCCGGAGATCGGTGGCACGACCGGCCGGTGGTCAACTCGCAAATGGCGGCCGCTTTAGAGGCTGTGTGCGCGGAACACCGGCAACCTACGATGCTATCGGGACCACCCTCGCATGCTGTGGGTCGAGCTTGATGTAAAGATCACGAAGAACCGGTTTCGTTTCCGCCAAGCTTTTGCTGATCTCGGAACCGGCCGCCAATGTGAGCGCCGCCGCCTTGTGTTTCTTGATCGTCTGCTCTGCCAAAAATCCCCACCGGATCAAATTCGCGATCCGCTCTCTGATCGCGAGATGCCCAAGCCGCAGCACATCCCACATCCTGCTGTTGATTTCGTCGATGACGAGTGCAGGTGCCTTCGGCCGATCGGTGCCGAACGGGCCTGCCGACCACAGCAACATTACGATTGCCCAATATTGGAACGTTACCAAATGATCGATAGCATCGTGCACATGAGCCGGCGTCAGCCCCTTTTGCCGGACGATGGCCTCGCATGTTTCGCGCCATTTCTGATCGTAGCTGGTAAAGAAATTAAAGATCGAGGTGATCGTGTCGTCACCATTGATCGCCGGCAGGCGTTGACGCTCACCGAATACCGCACACACTTCTTCGACAGTATCCTGGCAATGGCGATCGAAGCTGCCTCGTAACTTGGTGGTTGCAGCGAAGAGGGATGCGGCGGACGCCGCGCAGGGCCGGCCGGACTGATCTAATAGCTTGACGAAGCCGTCTGCTTCGCAGTCCTTGATCCGTTCGATACAGGTCCGGATGTCCGTGCCATAAGATCCGTAAAGAGTACGGTGGATCGACCGGCATGAAATCCCCTCCGCGGCGCCGCGTCTCGCGGCAAATAAAATGTGCCAATGCGTTCGTTTATTCAGCCACGGAAAATATTCACGCCAGATCTTCTGGTATTCTTGGAGAAACCGGGCGACAGTCCATTCGGCAGGCTCGGCCTCGTTATAGCTCGCCTTCATCACGGATCACCGTCTCAGAATCCCTGCTCGCCTCGGAGTTTAGTTGATATGGTAGTTTCAACAAAGGCAATCCTGCGGGAACGTGCAGCGCAAGCATCCGCGTTTGGAGGCGTTTATCCCGAGCATTCTTGGCACGTTACAGTCCCCGGTTGCGTAGCACGACGAGGTGCCGGCCCTCGGGCTTGAGTTCTGCGGTGAGGCTGAAATCATTGTACCAGCCCAGAAATTCGAAGCGGCCGCTGAGCTCCAGGAGGCACAAAAACTCCTGCGGGAAAAAGACCTTGGTCGGCACACGGCCGTCAATGACCGTTTTATTGCCGTGGTCGTCGACAGTGAGGGTCAGGCACTCGTCATAGGATTGCGTAATCGGGTCGGTGACCTGGGCTCGGTAACGGGTGTGCACCGTCACGCCGGCTTTGTGCCGGGTCCAGCTTCGCTTGTAATCATGGAAAATCCGAAACCAAACAAAGCTGTCCAAGAGATAGAGACCGCCCGGGGGCAACAGGCGCGCGACCCGGTCGAGGTGGTCGAGAAACTCGCGGTTGGATCGGACGTAGAGCGAACCCAGCAGGACATAGGCGAGGTCGAAAGAACCAAGACCGCGATCGAGCTCGCGCATGTCTCCCAGCACGAGGGACGCCGCGATGCCTAGCCGACATGCCTTCTCGCGCCCGAACTCGACCATCTCCGGGGTCAGATCAAGGCCGCAGTACGAATAGCCCCGCCCGCACCACTCCTCGAGGTATGGAGCCGTGCCGGCGCCGAGCTCGAAGACACGGCGAACCTCAACGTCGGAATATTTCGCGATGACCGCCTCGAAAAAGTCGACTTCGCGACTGGGGTCATCGGGCGCCAACGCGATTTCGTAATAGTGCGGGTATCGATACGCCTCCATAGCCCGGTTCACGCGGCCTTGCCGTACTGTCCGCGGTCGCGCGGCGCGGAAAAATCCAGCTCCAGTCCCGGCGGCATGATGCCTCTGGGGTTGAGATTGCGCATGGCCCCGTAATAGCCGAGCTTGATCGCCGCTATACAGTTCAACAGGTTGTGGTAGTCCGGAAGCAGGCGCAGATTGCATTTGAAAAGGCTGTAGCAGACCGCGTCGAACCGAACTAAGGTCGGAAACAGCCGCAAGTCGGCCGCGGTAAACAGGTCACCGACCAAACAGCACTGGCGTCCGAGCCGCGTTTCGAGGGTGTCGAGTGCCGTGAACAGTTTATGAAAGCTCTCTTCGTAAGCGCTTTGCGTCAGGGCAGACCCGCAGAGGCAGACGCCATTGTTGATGGCGTCGTAGACCAAACTATTGGTCTCGTCGATCACGCTGCGCAGTTCTTTTGGGTATAGGTCGAGCGCGGCATTGCCGAATTCATCGAATTCCGAGTTCAGCATGCGGATGATCTCGGGGGATTCACTGTTGGCGATCGTTCGCGTCTTATGTCCCACAGCACCGGGACGGAGTCGCGCAGCCGGTAAAGTCCGGGCGAGCCACGGCATAGATCTGACGGACATGGAACACGTCATTCACCGGCTCAAGGTCATCGAGTCCGCGCGAATAGGCCCACCCTGGCCTTGGGCAGGTCGGACTGAAGAAGCGTGATCGCGTCCTCGACGCCCTTGAGCTGCGCATCAGCACGGTGCGATGCGCCCGTGGGCAGGACGGCGCAGTGATCAGATAGTAGCGGCCGGCTTCGGCGTTGAATCCGGAAGAAGCATCGCGCGTAACCTGGTCGCGAAATCCCGACTCGGGCCGAACGAAGCTTCCGTCGCCCCATCATCGGGGGTGATCCCGGCGCCAGATGCCGTTCCACGAGCATGCCATCACAGATCTCCTGTTGTGAGAGATAGTGAAACCATCACATCGCCACGTCCCTCGCTGCAGGCCGAGGCCCAGCCCGCGGTTGCACCAGTTTCTCGACGTTCTCGCAAAGCAGCGCAACAGCTCGAAAATTTCCGGAGCCCCCGGAAGTCTGGATCCCGGCCTTCGCCCGAAGACGAGCGGTGTATACGTCGCCCACAAACGGGCTTTTGATTCCTTTCACACAAGCTCTGAGTTAGTCAGAACATGATCCATCTGCATCGAGAGCTCAACATCTCGCGAGGGACGATCCGCTCGCTTGACGAGAATGACGGCTGCGGTTACCTGCCCGTTATGGCCGAGCAGGACAGCAATGCGCCAAGCCTACCGCCGATCCTCACCGGAAAGGACTTTGCCGCGCCCTCGGTCTTCGAGCCGGAGAACCTGTTGCGGGAGGCACGCCGGCAGAAAAATCTGCCTAATGCCGCCGTACCGGAAATCTGCGTCCTCGATCCAGATGGTGACATTTTGTCCGCGCTCGGCAAGGCCGGGCGCGTCCGGCGGTCACCTGGGTGGGCTTGTTACCACACGGATCTCTACGAATTTGAGCACGCGGGAGAGCATTTCGGCATCATCGGCGGTGCGGTCGGCGCTTCTTTCGCGGTACTCATTGCCGAACAGCTGTTTGTCTCGGGTTGTCGGTTCCTTATCAGCATTACCTCCGCCGGACAGATCGTTCCGCGGGGGCCGCCGCCATATTTCGTCATCATCGACCGCGCCTTGCGCGATGAAGGTACGAGCTACCATTACTTGCCCCCCGCGGCATTCGCACAAGCAGACGAAAGACTGGTCGCGGCAGTGATGCCTGTATGTAAGAATAGCGCCCTGTCGATCTATCGCGGCGCCAGCTGGACCACCGATGCGCCTTTCCGCGAGACCGCCGCCGCAATCGAGCGCTGCCGCACTCTGGACATTCTTGCAGTCGAGATGGAAGCGGCAGCCCTCTACGCATTTGCACAACTGCGCCGCAAGCCGGTGCTGTGTTTCGCCCATGTCACGAACCAAATGGCGATTCTGGAGGGCGATTTTGAAAAAGGCGAGGCTGACGGGAGCGCAGCCTCGCTCACGGTGATTGCCGCCGCGGCGGTCGCTTGGCGCGGGTTGGCCGGGCATGATGCCTGATCGCCTTGATGGAGGTGCGCGTTCGGAGCGTCCAGCGATAGTGCGCTTCGGCCGGGCAATCTGCGGGGATCTACACCAGGCCGAGCGCCGCGAATGGTGGCTTGCCAACGGGCTCGGCGGCTATGCTGTCGGGACGATCGCCGGCAGCTTAACGCGCCGTTATCACGGGCTCCTGATCGCACCGGTCGAACCACCGCTCGGGCGAAGGCTGGTCTGGGCCAAGGCCGATGCCGAGCTGGTCGATGGTGAGCAGCGCTGGCCGCTCTACACGAATCGCTGGGCCGGCGGCGTGATCAACCCGGCTGGTCACGTCCACATCGAATCGTTTCATCTCGACGGCGCGATCCCGGTCTGGCTGTTTGCAGTAGGGCTGATCCGCCTCGAGGCCCGGATCTGGCTCGAACTAGAGGCCAACACGGCCTATGTCGGCTGGCGCCTGGCATCGGGGCCGGAACATCCTTCGCGCTCCCTATCCCTGCATGTAAGGCTGATGATAAATGACCGCGACCACCACGGTCAGACTGCGGCCGGGGAATTCGACCCGCAACTCGACTGCGAGAGCGCAGGTCTGCGCGTGAGCCTGCGCAATGCTACGCTGCGGTTCCACGGATGTGGCGGTGCCGTACGCCCAGCGCGGCAATGGATTGAGAATTTCGAGCTGCCGGTAGAGCGCCAGCGCGGCCTTTCGGACCGCGACAATCATCTGCAGGTCGGCGAGGCGCGGCTCGAGCTGCTGCCGGGCCGGTGGGTCGGCATCGTCGGCAGCCTGGAGAGCGACCCCTCTCCCGCTCTGGAAGCCGCTCTGCAGCGCCGGCAAGATTGGCAGCACGCAATCCTTGATCGGGCCGCCCGTCACGTCCCGGAGATGGCGAGCGCCCCCGGCTGGATTGCACAGCTGCTGCTTGCCGCCGACTGCTTTATCTTTGTCCGACCGTTGCCGGATGAGCCCCACGGTAAATCAGTAATCGCCGGCTATCCCTGGTTTGGCGACTGGGGGCGAGACACGATGATTTCTTTGCCTGGACTGACATTGGCCGCCGATCGCCCGGACTGCGCGCGCGATATCCTGCTGACCTTCTCCCATTTCGTCGATCGCGGTATGCTCCCCAATGTCTTTCCAGGAGCGGGCGATAAGCCCGATTACAACATCGTCGACGCCACGCTTTGGTTTTTCGAGGCTTGGCGCGCCTACTTCGAGGCAAGCGGCGACAGCGAAAGCCTCGCTTCGGCTTTTCCGATCCTCGCTGACATTATCGAATGGCATCGCAAGGGCACGCGCTACCACATCTGTGTCGATCCCTATGACGGGCTGCTCCGCGCCGGAGAACCTGGCGTGCAGCTTACCTGGATGGACGCAAAGGTTGACGAGTGGGTCGTGACGCCGCGCATCGGCAAACCGGTTGAGATTAATGCGTTGTGGTATAACGCACTGTGCATTATGGCCGAGTTGGCAGAGCTGGTGGGGCGGTCCGCCAGCTTCTATCGCGAGTTCGCGGAGCGCGTGCGCACCGGTTTTGCCCGGTTTGCCGACGATCGGACCGGCGCGCTTTACGACGTGATCGACGGGCCATCCGGCAACGATGCCTCCATTCGTCCTAACCAGATTCTCGCTGTCAGTCTCCCGCATAGCCCGCTCCCGCCAAATCTCCAGGCGCAGGTCGTTGCGATCTGCGGCCAAAAATTGTTGACCTCCTACGGATTGCGCTCGCTGTCGGCTGATCATCCGGATTACAAGCCGCACTACTTGGGCGATCGCCGGCATCGTGACAGCGCCTACCATCAGGGCACCGCGTGGGCTTGGCTACTCGGTCATTACGCATTGGCAGAATATCGCGTGCATGGTAACGCCTTTTTAGCGCTGCAGCGTCTCAATACGATGCGCGATCATCTCTTCGACACCGGGCTCGGCACGATCAGCGAGATCTTCGACGCGGAGCCGCCGCATCTTCCTGGTGGTGCGCCGTCGCAGGCTTGGTCGGTCGCCTGCGTACTCGAAGCTTGGCGGCGGCTACAAAAAGCATTTGCCGCATCGAAACGATACGTGGTTTGAATTAACCACGCGGTAACGGCGCAGATAGTTGCAACGCAGTGGATCGGGGAGGACCCTCTCCAATGAAGCACGACCCGATTTCCGATGCCGTCGATTTCCTCCTCCAGCCAGCTTGGACTACGCCGCTCTTCTGGCTTCTCTTACTCGGCAGCATTGTGATCGCAATCTATGTTTATCGGGCGATTGCCGACCAGCGCACGGTGGCGCATGTCGTCAATTGGGCTTTGCGCTTGCTGATAGGCTGCATGTGGTGGCAGCAGACCCTCTGGAAGCTGCCGCCATTCTATACAGACCATCCCGACCAACCATTCGGCGAGACCGGGCTCGCATATTGGATGGGGGTAATGGGCAAGTCCGCCGCGATTCCACTGCAGACGGATTTCGTCAACAATATCGTGTTGCCGCATTTCTACGTATTTGCACCGATCGTCTATGCCCTCGAGACATTGACGGCAGTGTCGTTGATGCTGGGGATCTTCGTTCGACTTTGGGCCCTGATCGGCGCATTGCAGATACTCAATCTGTGGCTCGGCCTCTACAATGCGGAGGGCGAGTGGCCGTGGACTTATTTCTTTCTGCTGGTGCTGCAGGTCATTTTTGCATTGCATCGCTACGGCCGCAGCTTGGGGCTCGACGCGCTTCTGGCCGCGCGGTCGCAGGCGCCTGGCGGAACAGTACTCTCAGCAGTCACCTGATGGCGCCATTCCGGCGGAGGAAGATGCTCATGAAGTCTGTTTTGCAGGCGACGGCCGAAGCCGCGCGCCTGGACGAGATACGACACGGTAAGCACTGGCGGCGCTGGGGCCCATATCTGAGTGAGCGACAGTGGGGCACCGTGCGCGAGGATTACAGCGAGCACGGTACCGCGTGGGACTATTTTCCGCATGATCATGCGCGCAGCCGCGCCTATCGCTGGGGCGAGGACGGGATCGGCGGTTTTGCCGATGACCAGCAGCTTTTGTGCCTCGCCCTCGCGCTGTGGAACGGCCGCGATCCGATCCTCAAGGAAAGATTATTTGGTCTGACCAATTCCGAAGGCAATCACGGCGAAGACGTCAAGGAACTCTACTACTACCTCGACGGAACGCCGACGCATTCTTACATGCGAATGCTTTACAAATACCCACAGGCCGCTTTTCCTTACAACTGGCTGGTCGAAGAGAACCGTCGTCGCGGCAGAAAAGATCCGGAGTTTGAATTGATCGACACCGGCGTCTTTGCCGACAACCGCTATTTCGATGTCGAGATCGAATACGCCAAAGCCGATATCGACGACATCCTGATGCGGGTGACGATCCATAATCGGGCGAGCGAAGCTGCACTGCTCCACGTGCTGCCGCAGCTTTGGGCGCGCAACATTTGGTCGTGGAAGCCTGATTCGATGAAACCGCAGTTGGTCGCGCGCGGTGATCATTCGATTTCGATCGATCACCCGAATTTGCCGCACCTGCGGTTCTTCTGCGAAGGCCGGCCCGAATTCCTGTTTTGTGAAAACGAGACGAATGAGCGCCGGCTATGGGGCATCGATGCCCCGGGTCACGTCTTCAAGGACGGCATCAACGACTATCTCATCAACGGCGATTTGGCTGCAGTCAACCCCGAACGCCGCGGCACCAAGGTTGCGGCGCACTACCGGCTGATGCTGCCGCCGCGGAGAAGCAGCCGATTGCAAGCCCGACTCACCTCCGAACACCCCCACCCTCACCGTTCCGCGCTTGCCGAGCTGGAAATGGGAGGAAGCGGGTTCGACCGCGTATTCGATCAACGCCGTACCGAAGCCGACGAGTTTTACGCGGCCTTGCAACATGACTTTTCTGATGCCGACGCCCGGCTCGTCCAGCGCCAGTCGTTGGCCGGTATGCTCTGGTCGAAGCAGTTCTATTACATCGATATTCCGGAGTGGTTGAACGGCGATCCGCTGCAGCCCCCGCCCCCGCCAGCGCGGCGGCATGGACGCAATTCGGATTGGCCCCACTTGAACAACGCCGACATCATCGCGATGCCGGACAAATGGGAGTACCCGTGGTACGCTGCCTGGGATCTCGCCTTTCACGCCGTCACATTAGCGCTGATCGATCCCGGTTTCGCAAAGAACCAGCTATTGCTTCTGACCCGCGATTGGTACATGCATCCCAATGGCCAGTTGCCGGCCTATGAATGGGCGTTTGGCGACGTTAATCCGCCGGTCCACGCTTGGGCTGCATGGCGGGTCTATGAGATCGACCGCGAGCATCGTCGCGGCATTGGCGACAGGGCGTTCCTGGAACGCGTCTTCCATAAGCTGATGCTCAATTTCACGTGGTGGGTTAACCGCAAGGACGTCGAAGGCCGGAACATTTTTCAAGGCGGGTTTCTGGGACTCGACAATATCGGCATCTTCGACCGCAGCGCGCCCCTGCCGGCGGGTGGCTACATTAATCAGGCCGATGGGACGGCCTGGATGGCGATGTACACGCTCAACCTGATGCGCATCGCCCTCGAGCTCGCGCTCGATGACAATGTCTACGAAGACATCGCCTCCAAATTTTTTGAGCATTTTCTCTACATCGCGGAGGCCATGACGAATATCGGCGGCGGCGGCATCGGGTTGTGGGATGAAGAGGACGAGTTTTATTACGATCTCCTGCATTGCCCTGACGGACAGCGCATTCCGCTGCGGGTGCGCTCGCTCGTCGGGCTGATCCCGCTACTGGCCGTCGAAGTGCTCGATGCCTCGGTGTTCGCCAGATTGCGGCGGTTCAGCGCCCGAACGCACTGGTTTCTCGAGCATCGCCCGCATCTCGCGCGTCTTGTCTCGCGCTGGTACGACGCGAGCGCCGGCGAGAAGCACTTGCTGTCGCTGCTGCGCGGACATCGGATGAAGCGCCTGCTCAACCGTATGCTCGACGACAACCTGTTTCTGTCGGATTTCGGGGTCCGCTCACTTTCCAGGCTGTACCAGAAGGATCCTTACGTCTTCCAGCATGGAGACTCGCGGTTGAGCATTGCGTACGACCCGGGCGACTCGAGTTCCGGGGCGTTTGGCGGCAATTCGAACTGGCGCGGACCGATTTGGATGCCCATCAATTTTCTCATTATCGAAGCGCTGCAGCGATTCCATTCCTATTACGGCGACGACTTCAAGGTGGAATGTCCAGTAGGTTCCGGGACATTGTTGCATCTCGGCGAAGCGGCTGCCGAGTTGTCGCAGCGATTGTGCCGCATTTTCCTGCGCGGCGCGGACGGACGGCGCCCCGTTTTTGGTGATTGCCCATTGCAGCAGCAGGACCCGCAGTTCCGCGACAATCTGCTGTTCTATGAGTTCTTTCACGGCGACAATGGGCGTGGCCTCGGCGCCTCGCATCAGACTGGCTGGACGGCGCTGGTCGCGCTGTTGCTGCAGCCCAGCTGGTCCCCGGAATTGGCACGGAGGACACTATTTGCGCCAATCAAGGAGGCCGAGTTGGTGGCTCAGTGAGCGGAGCTGTGCTTTCCGCTGAGAGGACGCGCCTCCGCCAGCCGGATCACATTGATTGGCAGCAATATCAAATGGAGCACAAGCACTGGCTCTATGCGGGCGGTATAGCCGTAGAGGATGAAGGCGATATTGCTCGCGATCGCCATCATCCGCAACGGAACCAGTCGCTTCATGCAGAAGGTCGCCAGAACCAGACCGGCCGCGAGAAATCCCAAACCATCGAGGCCGGTCATATCAGCCGCTTTGTTATGACCCGTCCCGCCGGGGGCGCGCGATCACCTTCTCGGCGACGGCGCGACCGAGCGCCCGACTGGCGATGATGTCGCTGCGGTAGTGGATCCCGGCCCAGACGCGCGACTCGGCGGCTTCTGCGGCGAGCGTATCGAGCGCCGCAGCGTCGCGCGGGCACAGATAGACAAGGATTACCGCCTCTGCCGTCGACAGGCAGCCATGCGCGGCCGGGTCGCTGGGGTAATAATAACTCGGCGTCATGACTACGGTCCTGACCTCGGGGTCGAGCTGGAACGGGCGTAGTCTTCCAGCCGCTCGCGTTCGGCTCGATCTGCTCGGCGGCCTGCGCCGCGCCGATGTGGCAAAGAGCGCAACTGCTGCCAGGGGAGCGCTCTGGGGGTCGCATGACTGTCTTCCTTGTTCGGCGCTACCAATGCCAGATCTGGTCATGCGCGGCGAAAAGACCGGGCAAGTTGTCGCGCGTGATGCGCTCCAGGCCGGCAATGAGGTCGCGCGGCTCAAGACCGCGCTGCGCAAGGTCCTCGGCCAGCACATAAACCGTGACGTCGTTGGCGACGAGCGAGGCGATGTCATCGGCAATGCACGGCGGCTGCGTTTGCCGCCAGCCGCCGAACGCCAGCCCAGCCGCGTCCTGCCCGCGGGCCGCGTAATTGACAGCGTTGCCGCGCAATAAAACCGCGAGGTCCGCGCCGGCGTCCTTCATCGCGTGAGTCAGCCAGACGATCGTGTCGTCCTGTTCCTCGATTGTCGCGCGGTAAGCGCTTTCGATGACGTCGAGGGCCTTCATCTCGGTCTCCTTATCGCGTGCCGATCACAAGCGTGTTGTCTGTGCCTCCGCCATTTTCCAGAAATCCGCCGGCGAGCCGCGCCTTATGCCGTTGATCGTCGCGCCGGCGCTGCGCTCGTCGACGCAGAGACCGCAATTGACCCAATCGAGCTTGCTCTGCCGTTCCGCTCTGCTTCCGCGATTAGCGCAGCGACGACGTCCTTCGTGAGCAGGTGATTTTCCTCTTCGGCGTTGCGACCGTGAACCGCATTAGGATGCGGCTGCTGACAGCTGAACGGCAGCAGCACTGCGCCTTCATACGCAAAGACATTGATCATATAGCCACGCCGAACCGCAATATCGATGAGGCGCAGCGCTGTCGCCGTGCGCGCGCTCTCATAGGGCGCGTCCATCAGCGCGAAGGTGAGCGTCTTCTTCTCCGCCATCTTGCCAGATTGCCTTCTCGCCTTCGGCAAGGCGGTCGGTGACGACGTCGAGCGCGGCGGCTTTGATGCCGGGATTTAGGCGATCGGCGGGGATGCCACGCTCACGCAGCGAGAAATCATCGGCAAGGACTTCGATGCCGCCATGAGCGGGCTCGTTGAATTTCGGAGCCAACGCCCCCGCCCGCGCCGGCATGACCCGGTCCTGTACCAAGAATAGGTTCACATGATTGCCGGCGGCGGCTAACCGCCGCGCCAGATCGTGGCGAAACGCGACCTCGCCGGTCCCAAAGTTTCGCGCGACTCGATGAGAAGATAACTGGCCATTGCGATGCGCCGTACAGGGGTGGTTTGCTCCGCCAATCTAACTCGGGCAGCAGCCCGACGATATCCGCGGAGGGCGCGGCCTATCCGGAAAGCGCAGAATTCGCGTCTCGTCGTACTATCCGAAAATCGTAGCATAAAGGGCTGCTTCAAATCGCGCCCCGCCCCAGCTATGATTCGACAGAAGATCAGCCTGGGGGAGCAAGCGTGGCGCGGCCCCTCGCCTTACAATTGCAGCGCCGTCAGATCTTCGCTACGCGACGTCGAAAAGGCGCGAGCGCTCCTCAGCGTGCGCGGCTCCTGCTGGATATCCAGCCGCGCGAGTCCGCCGCATTCGACATGCAGCTCAATAGCTTGTTGCTGCCGGGTCTATGTTTCACCTGCCTCCAATACGGAGATCCGGGCTTCATAAGACTACGATGATTACCATTTCGTAGCGCCTCTATGCGGACGCCTGTGCGGTACGATCGCCAATGACGATGTCACGTGCCGGCCTGGCACCGCAATGCTGGTCTCGCCGACGCTCGATAATTTGCTGCATGTCGAGCGCGATACCGCGGGGCTTAACATACTGCTCAGCGGCTTTCTACTTCGCTAGCAACTTGCCGCGCTGCTTGGCGAGTCTCTGAAGAGCCCGCTCCAATTCGCGGCGGCGTTGGAATCGCGGGAGGGCTCGAGTCGCAGCCTCGCACACTTCGCGCATCTTGCTGTTGCGGAAGTGAAGCAGCCAAATTCGATCCTGCCGAAGCCGATAACGGCGCGATCTTTCCGAGAATTCGTGAGCAGCGCACGGCTGCTCCATCAACTGCACAACTACAGCGAAAGGTTGCAGCGGATCGAACGACCGATCGCGCCACGCGACTGTCAGACGAGCGCTCGAATACATGCACGCTAATCTCGATGCGGAAATTGGCTTGCCGGAGATCGTCGCGGCCGGCGGCGTGGCGGGGCGCACGCTCATCAAGCATTTCCACGATTTCGGGGTAACTCGCCCATGCGCTATCTGACAATGATCCGCGCCTGCAATCGCTTACGGGCAAGAGAGCCAGCCCCGTGCGGGCGGACCGGTCCAATCGCAAGGTCTCGATTGAAATCGAAGTCAAACCTGGGGTCGCGTTCGAGCCGGTCGCTCCGAATGTTGCGGACATGAACTGTCTGTGACGGTGACAACACACGCCTTGCGCGGCCGGTCACTGGCCTGGACGAGCAGCGTGTTCCGCATCGCTCACAGGCAGGCGCGAGCGCGCCCGCGGCCATGGCGGGCGCCACTAGGTCCACGCAAACGCGAGCGACAAAGCTTTGTTCGGCATCGCGACACTCCGTCCAGCCGCGCATGGAGCCGATATCCGAAGGCGGGAATCCCTATCCGAAAATCGCAAAAAAATGCGCCAGGGTTCCGAACTGTGAAATGGCTTACACTCGCCGATAGCGGGGCTGATACATTCACTGCACTTAAGCCGTGTGCGCCGCGAGGGAGACCATGGCTGCCCCGCCTCTCGAAAATCACCCCCGCTTCCACACTGCCGATGCGGAAGCGGCGCAGGCTTATCTCGACATCGTCGGGTTCAAGTTCGAGCCCGCGATAGGCGATCATGCGCCGCTGGATATGCGGATCAACGGCGTTTACTTGCCCGACATGTATATCGGTTATACACACTACGGTAAAGCCGGAACGATCCGAGCACTGCCCGAGCGCACCGATTACTGGTTCGTGCTGCCGGTGCACGGCTCGCTCGAGGCGACCGTGCGCAAGGACGTCGTCGACTGCGATCCGCGGCGGGGAGTGCTCACTGATCCCAGCCGCACCGGTCAGCTGGTTCGCTCGGAGCCGGGATGCGGCCGTCTCAACATCATCATGACCGAAACTGCGGTGCGACGTCGGTTGTCCGCTTTGCTCGGCGCACCCCTCGCGCAGTCGCCGGATTTTTCTCCGGCGGTTGATGTCGACCAGGGATATGGCCGCAGTTTTGCCAACTACTTGCGTATGGCAATCGACGACTTTGAGCGGGACGGCGCGATGTTGTCGAGCCCGCTGATGCTGCAGCAGTACGAAGATCTCGTGTTTACAAACCTGCTGCTCTCGCATCCGCACAGCTATACGCAGCCGCTGCACCGGCTCGCCAGGCTCGTGGCGTCGCGCGACGTGAAGCGTGCGATCGACTACATGGAAGCCAATCTGACGTCGGCAATCGGGTTGCCCGAGATCACTGCCGCTGCAGGCGTCTCGGGGAGGACCTTGCTCGAGCACTTCAAGCGCTACAAGGGTATCTCGCCAATGGCCTATCTGCGTCGCGCCCGGTTTGTCAGGGTGCGCGAAGCGCTGTGCTATGCGGAACCAGAGGAAAACGTCACACGCGTCGCGATGAGCCTAGGGTTCACGCATATGGGGCGGTTCTCGGTCGAATATCGCAAGCGCTTCGGCGAAAGCCCGTCGGAAACCCTCCAGCAGCGGCGAGGTATGCCGTCGGCAGACGTTACCTTTCACTACTTCACCCTCGAGGAAGAATTTCACAAGCAGCGGCGAGGCTCATCCCCGGCAACTGGCACCCCGTCCTGGTCCGGCCGTTTGCACCAGCCGACCTCGATCACGCTCTGTTGAGTAGCGGGGCGCGCCGCGGCCCCTTACTGTTACAGCATGGTCAGAGCTCGCGCACTCATCGCGGCCTTTGGTCTCGCCTTCGCTAGCGCGCCGGCAGCAGCGGGTGAGCGCCCGCTCGTCGTCGAGTTATTCACGTCGGAAGGCTGCTCTTCCTGCCCGCCGGCCGATGCGGTGCTCGCCGAGCTCGGCGGCCGTCCGGACGTGCTCGCCCTGTCGTTCCATGTCAACTACTGGGACAGGCTTGGCTGGAAAGATCCGTTCTCGAGCCCGGCCGCAACCGAGCGCCAGCAGCGCTATGCCTCTCTTCTCGGACTCGCCACCGTGTACACCCCGCAGATCGTCATCGACGGCAAATGGCAGGCAGTCGGCTCGGATCGAGCCAAAGTCGCCCATGCCCTAGTTTCCGCGCGCCGTGAGCACACTGAATTGCCGGTGGCCCTTGATCTCAGTCAGCGGCTCGCGCGGATCGAACTTGGGCCCGCGCAGAGGCCGATCTCGGCTGCCGTCCTGCTGGTAGGCTTTGACCGTCACCATGTCAGCGCGGTGGCGCATGGCGAGAACGCCGGCGCGACACTGGCGCACGCCGATGTCGTGCGAAGCATTACGGAGGTGGCGCAAGTCACTGGCCTGCCAGAGGCGATCGAAGCACCGTTACCTTCACATTGCGACCGTCTAGCCGCGATAGTACAAGCCGCAGACGGTGCCATTCTCGGCGCTGCCGTGCGTGACGTGGACGCACCCTGAGTAACCGAGTGCTGGCCACGCGGCGGTGGACCATGGCAAGCTACAGCGGAGGCTCAGCGGTGCATATTGAGCGGCTCGATCACTTAGTCCTGACGGTCACCGACATCGGGCGAACTTGCGAGTTCTATTCGCGGGTGCTCGGAATGGAGGTCGTCCATTTCGGCGAAGGACGCACGGCCGTGCGGTTTGGACGGCAGAAGATCAATCTGCACGCCGCGAACAATATTCTGGGCCTCGTCGCCGACAAGCCGACCCCGTGGTCGGGCGATCTTTGCTTGATCACGGCCGTACCTCTTGCCGAAGTACGCGTCCATCTCGAACGGTGCGGCGTTCCGATTGTGGCAGGGCCAGGACCGCGGGCGGGAGCTATCGGCACCATCCAGTCGGTCTACATTCGCGACCCGGACGGGAACCTGATCGAAATCTCAAACTACTGAGAGCTGGAGCGAGTGGCCGGCGCCTCCGCACTCTCGGCTCGATGGGCTGGCCGACCGCAGTAGGGGCCGCAAATCGGATTACTCGTGGGCTCGGCATGCTCGGCGCCCCGTAAATTTACGAGCGCAGCTACCGGCCGCAGTGCACGCACTCCACCGCCTGTTTGGCCGGTCCGATCCACTGCGGCCGTTTGGCGTTGTGTCGATCCGGGTCTCGCGCCGTTGCGGCAACAGGTTCCCGGTAACAACTAGGCGAGAAGCCCCGTATCGGCCGTCGGGTTATTTAGAGGCCGTTACGGTACATACGGACGTGATATAGTCATCCGCCTTCGTCGTATCGCGCGCCAATTGGATTTCCATGCCAGCCAACTGACAGATCCCGCCTGGGTTTTTGGTTAGCTTCAACTTGCCGTGATAAGGCGCACCATTGCTCCAAGCCACCGTAATCTTGGCCAATGGCGTGCCCCGCTTGGAGTTGTCGGGGATCTTGATCGCCGGCGGAGTGATCGTCACCACCAACTCCGGACCCGGTTTATGCCGTGAACCGGCTTGACAGGTCAGGCCGGCTTCCGGAATGACCGTCGCGCCAAGCATGGAAACCGCCGGTTGCTCAGTGGCGATTGAGGATACCAGGAATATTCGCGTCAAACTGACAAGCTGCTTCATTGTAGGATCCCTTCGACAGACCCAATCAGTAGTGTGCGTCAAGTTCAGCAAATTGGTCATGGTGAGCTGGTTGGGTTCAGGTCGATAGCAGCATCCCTTTGTTCGATCGGAAATGACCATCCCCTCGTCCCGACCTGCCTAGGGCAGAGC
>Ga0126371_10001068_pt1 | contig 22898 bp, 18 predicted proteins | sample PanSoiMetaPlot_4_FD_110145 | JGI IMG/M metagenome (GOLD analysis project Ga0126371, IMG submission 110145) | Tropical forest soil microbial communities from Panama - MetaG Plot_4 | ecosystem: Environmental > Terrestrial > Soil > Tropical forest > Bulk soil | place: Panama | collected 2016-02-17 | reverse complement strand
TGTCGGCCAGTTGCATGGCAGGAAGCGCGACTTCGTCCGCTGCCGCGAATAGTGCACTGCCCATCAGCAGGCCGCTGGGGATTGCGTTTCGACGGTGCCACGATGGTGCGAACTCAAGTGCTGCGCCATACAGGCCACCCATGATCGTTCCGAAGGCGTAATGCACTACCATCCTACCTCTCTTTTTACCTTGTTGCGACAGTCGTTTGCCCGTAACCGAAACAGCCGTAGCCGCCACAGTTTCGGTGGGATTCGCCTTGGCGGCGCTGGCTTTTTCTCGCGGCTTCACTTCGCCGTAACGTATTTCTGCGAGCTGTTGAGAGATGCTTTTCGTCCCATTGCCATTCGTTTTGGGCGACATTTCTTTTGCGTTGTCACTCACCGCGTTCCACGCATTCTGAAAACCTGTCATAACCAGCGTCGCAGCCAGTCCTCCCGCAAGTCCCGCTGCGCAGCCTTTCCAAACTTCGTTGTTCTTCACATTGCCTCCTCACGTAGAGATTTCGTGGCACGATCGGCGATTTCATCTCCAGCCACGAAACACACCGGGTCCCTTGTACACATCATCAATGTCGGGATCAGCTTCCTCAATACAGTAAAAGGCGGAGGCGGTTGCCAGCGGCGCAGAGGAGCATAAAAACGTAAACAAAGGGGCGCCTGAGTACTGGGGCGCCACCGCGCGTTACTGGCGTGCCGTTACAGCGCTGTCGGATCTGACCAGGAGAGCCAGGCGGGGAAATGCGAAGTGTCCTGCCGCGTCGTCTACCACGTTAATCTGACACGTGTAGAAGCCGGGTTTGAGGGAGTTCAGCGGCAAATCGAGTTGGAAGACACCAGCTTTCCGCTCTCGCGCATTCATGTCGGTTAACTCAACGAGCGAGCTCTCAAACACCTTTACTTTGCCTCGGAAGAATGCGACGTTCGATAGTAGATGAATACCCGATTTCGGTTGACCATCTGTTGCAGGGTCCTGCGAGTTCGTCTTCCCGGGATCGTAGACCTCGTAGTACAGCAGCAAACGCTGCTCAGACGAAAACACGTGTGTCACATTCGGAATCAGTTCGGAACCATCGTGAATGAGCGGATTGGCGTCACGCGTTTTCTTCGCAGGCTGCAACTGGCTCGCCAACACCACCGAACTGAGCTTTACTGGGCTCGTTTTCAAATCAGGAACGATGAAATCCGTCTCGAAGGATCCCATGCGACCCATCTGATTTTCGCGCACCACAAACTTCATATGATAGGTGCCGCTTCCCAAAGTGAGCGACGTGTTGTACTGCACATTCTTCTTCCTGACCTCAGTTGACGTATCGACTGCGAGCTTAGCGGTATCCCGAATCGAGCTTACAGGTCGATGACCTTTGTCCGTTACCACACCAATGATGTCCAAAGTCGCTTTATCGCGATCACTGAACGGAATCTGCGACCCCGGGACCACCAGCGAGACCGGAACAGCAAACTTGTTGTTATCAAGGCGGAAATATTGGGCGCCGAGGTAAAGCGGCAAGTCAGTTGCCGGCATTTCAGAAGCCAACTCCTCTTCCAATTGCCTTTCCTTGTCGTCTTTCGTGGAATGCTGATAATCGGCAGGAGCGTAGTAACCGCGGCGAGAGTCGATCTTCACGCCCGGAACATTTATCTTGACGGTAATGCGTCGATAATGCCCGTCACGCGCCGGATTCGTGCTGTGATAGCCAAGCAGGTAATACGTAGAGGTGTCGTCTTGCACACTCTTGAACACTTTACTGAAGTCGTTGGAGTCGAGGAATGCTTTTCCTCCGGTATCGCTGGCAAGCGTGACAAGTGTCTCCTGCGTTGTGAAGTTCGATTCCAACGCGTTCATCGTCGACCGGCCTGAGTACGCCGAGACTCCCCGTAGACTTGCGTTTTGCGCTTCTCCGCCCGCAACCAGCGCCTGTAATCCACGCATATCCATCGTGTAAATCGCCAGATTCGCACGCACGGCGGCGTTGGTGGCGGCGCGTAACTCGGACTGATTCTCGATTCCGGTGCGATCCATGCCGCTTGAGAAGTAGATCAATGACTTTTTCTGCTGAACGTGTGAGAGCCTTTCGGCAACTGACCGAATGGCCTCCAATCGCCGGTCAGTATTGAAGATATTGAACTCGGTATCGTCGGACGTAAAAGATTGACCCGTAGCAGGTGTGCCTTCTGTTGAGCCGGTGCTTCCTTCTTCAAATCCCTGTCCAGCGCCCGTGTTAAAGGCGAGCAATTCCTTCTTCAGAAGTTCGCGATCCGAAGTGAAATCCTGGTTCACCAGTAGAGAGCTTCCCAATGAGACGATAGCAACCAGATCCGCAGGAGCCATCTGGGTTTCGATATAGTGCACCGCCGATGTGACCGAGCGATCGATCTCGTCCGGTTCCATTGCCGAGAGATCCAAGAACAGCACAATTAGACGTCGATCCTTGAACGCACTGTCAGCCGATGCAAGAGCGGTTGGTGTGGCTGGTTTGGACTGCTCGCTTCCCGGAAGTGGCTTTGCCTGGGCGACATCCTGCATGGCGACCGCGTCCGTATTCTCAACATCGAACGAAACAACTTTTTGCGGCTTGTTGTCTTCCAAAACCGTGAAATCGCCTTGCTTCAGCCCGCGAACGAATTGGCCGCTTTTATCGCGGACCGTTACGTTGACCAGAACCAGCTCAGTTTCGGCATGGAACGTATAGTCGCCCTGTTGCGCGGGCGCCGACGAGCCGCAAAGCAGCAGCGCGAGCGTGCCTGCAAGCACTCGATTCGCGATTGATGTAGATCGCCAGATCATAAGTTTCTAGAAACGAAAACGTGCGGTTATAGTGAATTGCCGCATTCCACCTACGCCTGTCACCCGGCCAAATGTCGGCGAGTTCAACACCGTATCTATCGTGGTGTACTGTGGCGTGTTAAAGATGTTGGTTCCCTGCGCTCGAAATTCCAAAACTCGTGATTCCTTTAGCGGAAAATTCTTAGTGAACGCCATGTCGAAGACATGGGTTCCCGGACCTATGATGCTGTTGCGCCGCGCCGTTCCATACTGACCGGGTGCTGGCGTAGAAAAGGCCGCCGTATTGAACCACTCGCCGATCGACGGATTCGGCAGCTGCACAGATTCACGGGAAACGACGTCAGGACGCAGAGTTCCGTTCGTGCCGCGATTTACTTCCTCTGCATTTCCCAGCAACCGCGGGGTGAAAGGCAGACCAGAAGCGATGGTCATGTCACCGCTCCATTGCCAATCGCCGAAAACTGCTCTCCACACTGAGTTGCCATTTAGCCAGCGCTTGGCGTGTCCGAAGGGAAGCTCGTAGACGTAGTCCGCTGTCAATCGGTGTGTCTGGTTAAAGCTCGAGAGCCCACGCTCGGCCGCAAGATCGAACGGGTTCTGCGCCACGTTGGCGACACTCGCTGCGACACTCGCCCCACTGCCCGCCGTTCCCGTTCCGCCAGCGCCTAGCCCGCGGCTACCGGAGCCTGAGCTGGCTCCGCCACCAATGGATGATGCGTTATCGATCGACTTCGAGAACGTGTAGATCCCGCCGATCGAGAATCCATTCGACAACCGTTTTCTTATGCGAATCGAACCGGCATGTGCTTCGGAATCGGCAAGTGAATTCTCGTATGTGAACGCCTGCACGTCTGGAATCCGAATTCCGTTCGCCGTCCGGTTTGGTGCCTCCAGGATGTCGAGGTCCGTCCCCTTCGTCCCCGTGTAATCGATGTTGAGCAGCAACGTTGGCCGAATTTGCTGCTGTATATCCAGAGTCCGAATCTGCACGTATCCCAGCCGATAGTCTGGATTCACGGCAAAGTTGTTACTGATCCCTGTCGGCGAAACGGCAGGGAATCCATTCTGCAAAGTCAGTTCGGTTGCTACCGTTTGAATGTTCGTCGAAGCGGTCGAAAACGGAGGCTGAAAACCAAGTTGCTGCACAATCGTCTGGTAGGCACCGGTGTTGCAGTTGATCCCATACCCTCCGCGCACGACGGTTTTCGAGAAGAGTTTCCAGGCGAAGCCGAGACGCGGGGCGAAATTGTTCCTGTCCGGACGGACCAGACTTGCGGGAAGCGGTCCGCTGTACGGCCCGGGCTGTCCGGCTACCACGCGAGCCACTGCCGCGGTTCCCAATGCCGGATTCAAAACTCCGGGGGACAAATCCAGATTCGCAAGCCGATTGTTAATCTCGGAAAATGGCGATACGTACTCGTAGCGGACACCCAGATTCAACGTAAAGTTGCCGCGAACCTTCCATTCATCTTGCGCGTACAGGTCCCACGAATTTCCACGAAAATAGTAGCTGTCAAAACCATATTGCACTGAAGTCTGTTGGGCATAACCAAGCAAAAAATCTGCGAAGTCGTATCCGGTGCCGTTGACGGGCTGCCCGCCGACGAGTTGCGACGTATTTAGGCCTGTGAAGATAAAGGAACCACGCGCATTGCTGTCGCTTTGCGTATTGATCTGAATCCGCCGGAAATCTCCGCCCCACCGCCACGTATGTTTGCCATGAATCCAGATCATGTTGTCGGACAACGTGATCGTTTGGTTTCGCAGCAACTGCGGATTCACATCCGTAAGGCTGCCGAAATTTGTGAAGGACAGATTGGGCAAACCCCAATCAAATGGATTCTGAGAAACTCCGGTGATCCCAAGGTCCCCTGTAATGTTCTGCGTGAATGCATACAGGTTTTGCGTGCGTGTGCGGCTGCGATTGAAATCCACGCGGGCAATGTTGCTCAGCTTTCCCCAGCTACGCGCGTACGACAGAGGTACATCAAAACTGCGCACGCTGGTGCTTCCACCAATACTCGGAAATGGATTCGTTAATGTCGCGTTCGATTGATGGAAGTGAAACCCAAACGTCAGAATGTTGCGCGGTGCCCCTCGCCCGCCACCCCTGCGGCCCCTCGGCGTCACCGCACCGAGCGTGCGGTTCACGCGAATATTCAGGTCGTCGCTGCTTGAATTGGCGGAAGTGATGAAATGGAAATTCTGAAAGTCCCCCGGCAGGTTGGGTGCGGGAATGTATTGCAACAGTCCAGCGGCCGCTGGATTGATCTGCGGGATCGTATTGTTGGCGAACTGAGTGTTTGTCAGGGGATTAAAGATCGTAACCGGCGATGCTGCAGCCGCGCCCGAGGTGTAGACCGTTTGTGAGAAATTTCCTTGCCGCTCCAGCAGCGTGGGCACCGTCGAAAACTGATCGAAGGGGTGGTCGCCCCGCCTCCCGTTGTAATTCACAAAGTAAAAGGTCTTCGATCCGCCGTTATAGATTTTAGGGATATTGAGTGGCCCTCCGACTGACCCGCCAAAGCTGTGTTGCGTGTACGCAGGATTCGTCGAGGGCACACCCGTTAACGAATATGGTGTCGCATTCAGCGCAGAGTCGCCGATGCCGTAATAGACCGACCCATGCGGACGGTTGATGTCGAAGCCCCGCCGTCCGAATCCTCCTCTTCCACCTCCTCCAAAGCCAGCTCCAAAACCCCCAAACCCGCCGCCAGGTCCTCCGCCTAAAGCGCCGGGTCCACCAAATCCCCCGGCGCCGCTACTTGCTCCGCCTTGCGCGCGCGGGTCCCCCATCGACGGAAAATCTTGCGGTCCAAACGAACTAACTGTGTTTGATCCGCTGCCGGTAACGGCGACCGATTCTGTTGCACTATCAGGCGCGATTCCCGGCACTGGCATTCCCGAGGGGACAACGTCACTAAGCGAATCGCTGCCCGCTTCCTGGTTGAGACCGTTTTGCGTGATCGCCAATCTCTGAAATCCGCGTGGCCCAGGGTCGGCTGCGGTGGTTCGTCGATTTTCAGGATTGCTCTGTTGCGCGCGCGAAAGCAGCATCAGCTCGAAATCAACTTGCGCGTTCGAATGCGACCTGTCCATCACCACTTTCTGCGACCGCACAGCGAATGCCGCCATCTGCGCGCGAAGTTCGTACGTTCCGAACGATGGGATCGCCAGGGAATAGCTGCCGTCCACTTCAGCCCAAACCGAAATGCTGTTGGTAGAACCTTCCGCTGTCGCAGTAACCGAAGCGCCCGGAATTGCCATGTTTCCCGACTTCACGACGCCGTGGATCACACCAACGCCAGCGGATTTCGGCTGCACTTGCCCGTAGACTGCGACACACGCGAGCAGCACGCTGACGAAGAGAACCCTTCTCGTTCGCGCACTTGATCGACGCAAGCTCGGACTCAGTTGTTTAGGTCGTGGAGACACAGCGGATATCTGCAAGGATGATATCTCGACCCTCCCCAAAACCTCTGTAAAGTTTTGTCTTCAATTGCCAATGGAAGTGATTGAAATGTAACAAAATATCAATTTCGTTATCGAGGATCGTAGGCTCTCAACCGAGTAAAGATTCGTAAAATTGACTCGCCAACCGCAACTCATGGTCGATAATTTGTTTCATACCTATGAGCACAGGTTGAATACCTGAAGAACAACGGATTTTTAGAAGGAGATTCTATGTTAAAAAAAACTATGCTCGCGCTGATGCTTGCCGGCCTTCTCTGCACGGTGACATCGGTGGTTGTGGCGCAAGAAAACAGTAGTTCTGATCAGCAGGCCGCACCGGGCGGTCCGCCGCCGGGACACGGTCAAGGCCGCTTTGATCCCGCGAAGCGTGGCGAAATGCTCGCCAAGCACCTGAACCTGAATGCGGATCAACAGGCAAAAGTCACCGATATTCTGAAGTCAGAACAATCGCAGATGGAAAGCCTGCGCTCGGATAATTCAACGGCACAACAGGATCGCCGCGCCAAGATGATGGAGATTCACAAATCATCGAACGAGCAGATTCGCGCGGTTTTGAATCCCGACCAGCAGAAGAAGTTTGACGAAATGACCAGCAAGCGACAGCAATGGATGCAGCAACATCAGCAGGGTGGGGAGGCGCCGCCTTCTTCTGACTCTCAACCGAAATAAACAATTCGGGCGGAGAGACCAATCTCCGCCCGACTCTTTTCTTGCGGTAGTTTTCAATCCATTTCCCGACCAGAAAAACGGGCCTGAGGCGCGATGCTAGAATCAGCACGCAACCTCCATTGCATCGCGTTCCCGTGGCCTTTAGCATCCGCAAAGCGCAACCCGCTGACGTACCGGTTCTCGAGGCTTTGATCGACCGCTCGGTACGCGCCCTTCAGTCGAAGGACTACTCTCCCTCGCAACTTGAGAGCGCGTTGGCCACCGTCTACGGCGCGGATAGCCAATTGATCGCCGATGGAACGTACTACGCAGTCGAGACAGAGGCGGTGTCTGATTTGAGGACCGGCTCGAACGCTCCCGACGCGCCGACCCAGATCGTCGGGTGTGGCGGCTGGAGCAAGCGCAAGACACTCTACGGCGGCGACCAGTGGACGGGAAGGGAAGACTCTCTCCTTGATCCGCAAAAAGATGCCGCGAAAATTCGCGCATTCTTCGTTGACCCCGACTGGGTCAGGCATGGGATCGGAACATTAATTCTTAAAGCGTGCGAGGCCGCTGCAATCGAGGAAGGCTTTCGCCGATTAGAGATGGGATCTACGCTCACCGGTGTGGCGTTTTATCGTGCGCTCGGTTATCTGGAACGCGAAAAACTCGCTGTTCCGCTGAAAAACGGCGAATCGCTGCCCATTGTTCGCATGGAGAAGCGAGTCGCAGATCGTTAGGCAATCACCCAATCAAGGACAGTGGGTAACTGGCCCTTTCGTGCTCAAATCTGGCACCAGCGTGCCATTCCCCGATTTCTCCCCCAAGTCTATATTCCCAGTTGAGCAGTACTCGGGGGAGGGCTGTTCAACGGAGCGCCCAAGACTCTAACCGGAGTCTGGGGCGTTTTGTTTTGCGCGCAAAATTTCACGCCTGTGCCGCCCGCAGGCCATCTACCGGTTCTGCGATCGCGCGGAGCGGCTCGGTAAGCCCACGCATCACCTTCTCGAAGGCCGCAAAATCCAGCGACTGCGGTCCATCAGACAGCGCACGTTCCGGACAAGGATGAACCTCGATGATCAGACCGTCGGCTCCCACCGCAACCGCCGCCCGTGAAACAGCAGCGATCAGGCTCTGTTTGCCGGTTCCGTGAGAAGGATCGGCAATCACCGGAAGATGCGAAAGGTCTCGTGCCAGCGCCACGGCCGCGAGATCGATCGTATTTCGTGTCTCGGTTTCGAAGGTCTTGATCCCGCGCTCGCACAAAACAACGTCACGGTTCCCGCCTGCTAACAAATATTCGGCCGCCAAGAGCCACTCTTTGACGGTGGCAGAAGGGCCGCGCTTCAGGAGAATCGGTTTCTTGAGTGTGGCCAACCGCCGCAACAGCGCGAAGTTCTGCATGTTTCGCGCGCCAACCTGCAGCATATCCGCGTGCTCGCAGAGCAGATCGACATCTTCCGTGCTCATCACTTCCGTGACAACCGGCAACCCGGTTTCGTCGCTGGCTTCACGCAGAATCTTTAGCGCTTCCTGGCCAAGGCCCTGGAAGTCATAAGGCGAAGTTCTCGGCTTGTACGCGCCACCGCGGAGCAAACTAGCCCCCGCCTTCTTCACGGCATGCGCGGTCGAGAACAGTTGCTCGCGCGATTCGACCGAACATGGACCCGCTATTACAACGACTTTATCGCCGCCGATTTCCACGCCACCTACGTTCACAATCGTGCGATGCGGCTTCACCTGCTTACTGACCAACTTGAAAGGCTGCGCAATAGGGACGACGTTGTCGACTCCGGGAGCAACCTGCAAGGCTTCGATTTCGTGCCGGCGGCCGCTTCCGACCGCTGCCACGATAGTTCGTTGTGTCCCGCGCGTCACGTGCGGTTGATATCCAGCCTCGCGGATTCGCTCGATGACGTGCTCGATTTCCTGTTCTGTTGCCCCGTCCGACATGTTAACAATCATGGTCTGCCCCTTTTTGGAAGTGATGCGCAAAAAGCAAAAGCCGCGATCCCTGAGAATCGCGGCTGACTGGAACTTTTCGAATTCGGTTATTTATTGCCGGTCGAATTCACCTACAAGCTCCATCCCTGCCGCTACTCTCGTAAACCAGTAGCGGAAAAGCGTAAAAGAGAAGTAGGTAAATCGCGTCATACGGGTGTGATCTTAGCTTCTTCTTTTTGTCCCGTCAATACGTTTCCCGGCCAGTCCTCAGGAGGGTCGAGGCTGAGGCGCAAGGGTTGAAGGCGAACCTGGCCTTCGGGTTTATTGGACCGAGCTGGCTACCTCCGAGAACGCTGTATTCGCGTTCGAGCCGATGAGCCGGACGGTTCCAACGACGAGGACAAGGATCACTGCCAGCATCACGGCATACTCCGCGATATCTTGTCCCGAATCATCAAACCACAGCCTCTGAAGCGTTGTAAACATACCTTCCTCCTGCGTGGGGTCCCCCACACCGAAATGCGAGGTTTGTGCAGTTGGGCAACTATGATGCCGACTCGATGTAAGGATGTCAAACAAAGAATCTTGATTTGAGAAAACGTGGACCACGCGAAACACCGCAACTGGAGCGGGTTTCGCGTGCGTCAGTGACCGGCAAGGTGCGCCTGTGCAAAACTTCCGCCACTATGCTCGGGAAAAATCATACTAACGAGGGCTGCTTACTTAGTTTGCGTCACCCTGCGAAGCCGAATGTTGCGCCTGCTCATTCGGGCTTTCACGCTGCAGCATCTGTTTCGCGGATCTTTGCGCATAGCCCAGAACAGGCCCCGGCGCAATTCCAAGATAGATGGTAGCGGCCAAGGTGATCGCCAACGCCGCCGCGAGGCTCGCAGGGATCGGGAGCACCGGTACGTCTTCCGTCGCCTCTCGCATGTACATCATGACAATTAGCTTCAGATAGTAATACGCGCCTATAGCGCTGTTGATCACTCCGATAATTGTGAGGCCGACGAGATTCGACTGCAGCGCTGCGCTGAACACATAAAACTTCGCGAAGAAGCCGCCCGTGACGGGGATTCCGATCAGCGATATCAGGAAGAGGGCCAGCGCGCCCGCGAGCACCGGTGATCGCCGGCCCAGTCCTGCATAGTCTTTTACCGTGACGTAGCGCTCGCCCGAGTTCGCGAAGTGGCTGACCACCGCGAATGCACCAACATTCATGGCTGCGTAGGATGCCGCATAGAACATCACCGCCGATGTCCCCAACTCTGGAATTGCCGCGAAGGCCACGAGCATGTACCCGGCGTGCGCGATCGACGAATAAGCAAGCAGCCGTTTTACGTTGTCCTGTACCAGGGCGGCCACGTTCCCGAGCGTCATCGACAGTGCAGCCGAAATCCAGATGAACCAGAACCGCCCCGGTGCGTTGGCTTCGAACAGAATTCGCAGAAGAACAGCAAACGCCGCCGCCTTCGGCGCAGTCGACATGAATCCCACAACCGGCGCCGGCGCACCTTCATAGACGTCTGGCGTCCACACATGGAAAGGTGCAGCCGCTACCTTGAACCCTAGCCCAACGAACATCAAGGCCATCGCGACATAGGCGAGCACCGGGACCTGCCCTGAATTCTGTACTGTGCTGATCTCGTCGATGTTGGTCGACCCTGTGGCACCGAACATCAGCGCCACGCCATAGAGGAAAAACGCTGTGGCAAAAGATCCCAGCAGAAAGTACTTCAGCGACGATTCGCTGCTGGTGGCTGAACGTCGCCGGAATCCCGCAAGAATGTACGTCGAGATCGATGAAATTTCGAGAGCGATGAAGATCAGTACCAGCTCCACGGCCGACGACATCAGGCACATACCGACCAGACCAAACAGGATCAGTCCGTAGTATTCGCCTGCATGCAGCTTTTGTACCGCCATGTACTCGTACGACGTGAGAATCAGAACGATCGCGATGGCGATCACGAGTACATGGAAAAACACACTGAACCCGTCGACGCGCACCATGTTCCAGAACGCGAGTCCGGGCGATTGCGCCATCACCCAAGTGGAAATCAAAGCCGCGACCGTCCCCGCGAGTCCAAGTGCGCCAAGACTCTTCTGGTCCTTGTCCTGATCGATGAACGGGTCAACCGCCATGATCACCAGACCGAAAATCGACAGCACGATTTCCGGGAGGATGCGAATGTAATCTGCCGCGGCGGGAATCGTCTGATTCACTGGCCCACCACCTTCGTCGCTACTTGCGCGACGGCCAGAGCCGATCGCACCGCGGGATCGATGACATTGAGCCATAGGAGCGGCGCGACACCCATCACCAACGCGGCGACCGCCGTAGGCCAAAGCGCCAGTTGTTCGCGCGGCGAAAGATCGGGTAGCGAATTGTTCTCGGCGTGAGTCACCTTACCGAAAAACACTCGCTGATACATCCACAGCAGATAACACGCGCTCCAGATCACGCCGGTCGCGCCAATTACGCCGTACCATGGATTTGTCAGAAACGCCCCACTCAGCACCAGAAATTCGCCGACGAATCCATTCAGCAACGGCAGGCCCACCGATGCCAGCATGATAAAGCAGAAGAAAGTTGCGTATTTCGGCATCGGTGCGGCGAGACCGCCCATCTCGGCGAGTTCATATGTGTGTTTGCGCTCGTAGATGATGCCCGCAAGCATGAATAAAGCGCCGGTCGAAACGCCGTGCGCCAACATGACGAACATTGCGCCGTTCAGCCCCGCCTGAGTAAAACTAAAAATTCCCAACACCACGAATCCCAGGTGACTGACGGACGAATATGCGATCACCTTCTTCATGTTCGGCTGCACCATCGCCACCAGCGCGCCGTACACGATTCCGATCAGCGCCAAAGCGGCGATCCACGGTGCGTTGTAACGCGACTGCTCCGGAAAGAGTCCGAGGTTGAAGCGTAGCAACCCATACGTTCCCATCTTCAGCAGCACACCAGCCAGCAGGACGGATCCTGCAGTTGGCGCCTCCACGTGCGCATCCGGGAGCCATGTGTGGAACGGAAACAACGGAACTTTCACGGCGAAAGCAAGGAAGAATCCCAAAAATAGCCACTGCGCCGCCGCATCAAAGCCCGCAACTTGTCCGGCCTTGATCGCGTTCTGAATCGTGACGAAGTCAAAGCTGCCGACTTTGGCATACAGCCATAGCATCGAAGCCAGCATGAACACCGAGGCAACCATTGTGTACAGGAAGAATTTCACCGCCGCGTACACCTTGCGGCCGTGGCCGTACATGCCGATCAGCAACGCCATCGGAATCAGCGTCGATTCCCAGAAGAAGTAGAACAGGAACAGGTCGAGCGAAGTGAAAACCCCGATCAGCGCGGTTTCCAGCACGAGCAGCAGGATGAAGAACTCTTTCACTCGTTCATGAATCGATGTCCACGAAATCAGTACGCATAGCGGTGTGAGAAACGTCGTCAGCAACACCAGCCATAGCGAAATTCCATCCACTCCCATGTGGTAGTGAATGTTGGGCGACGAGATCCAGGCCTTGTCGATCTCGTACTGGAAGCCCGGTAACATGCGATGCACTCGCGCAATCAGGTGCAATGACAGCCCAAAGGTCAGAAGCGAAATGATGAGCGAGAAAATCCGAATATCACGGTCACGCCGTGGGAACAACAGCAACAACACTCCGCCAGCGGCCGGAATAAACGTCACCAGCGTGAGTACGAGATTGTCGAGAACGCTGGTATTCATCGGATCCCCATCCAGATCATGTAGGCAATGATTAGTGCTCCTCCAGCTGCAACCCATCCAGCATACGAGCGCAGATTGCCCGATTGCATGTGCCTTGCTGCATCCGAGACATGACGCGCGCCATCGGCCGTATCGTTGACGGCCGCATCAATCACGCCTTGGTCTACACCATGCCATAGGATGCGCGTCGAGCCGTCGACCAGGGGTTTTACGAAAAGCGTCGCATAGATCTCGTCGACGTAATATTTGTGGACTACCGCCTGATAGAAGCCGCCAAGCGCATCGGCGATCTTCTGGGGCAGATCTCGACGTTTCAAATACAACAGATAGGCGAAATAAAGGCCTAGCGCGGCGGCAGCAAGCGAAATCGCCATCAATAAATGCTCTGTTCCGTGATTCCCTGCCTCAGTGGCCTCGCTCGCTGCCTCCATGGCCGGATTGTGAAACACAGGAGCTAGAAAATGCTCAAACCGTCCACCGATGTTGACCCATCCGCCGACGAATGACAGCACCGCCAGAATTGCGAGCGGGGCGAGCATCACCATCGGACTCTCATGTGGTGTTCCATGACCGTGGCCGTGCTCATCGTGTGCGCTGTGGCCATGGTTGTCAGCTTCAGATCCGCGGTAGTCGCCGAAAAAGGTCATGAACCAAAGCCTGAACATGTAGAACGACGTAATGAATGCGGTGACTACGCCGATCAGCCAGAACACCCAGCTACCATGCTTGCTCGAGAACGCCTGCCACAGAATCTCGTCTTTACTGAAAAAGCCTGCCAGCGGCCAGAAGCCGGCGATCGCAAACGTTGCGATCGTCATCGTCAGGAACGTCCACGGAATGTATTGCCGCAGGCCGCCCATCTTGCGCATATCTTGCTCGCCGCCGATCGCATGAATGACCGATCCAGCCGCCAGGAACAGCAGGCCTTTGAAGAACGCATGCGTCATTAGATGGAAAATGCCAGCCGAATAGGCCGCTACGCCGCAACCCAGGAACATGTACCCAAGCTGGGATACCGTCGAGTATGCCAGAACTTTCTTGATGTCCGTTTGTGCTATTCCAATGGTCGCCGCAAACAGGGCCGTCAGGGTTCCAACAATCGCGACCACGGTCAAAGCATTGGGCGCGAGATCAAAAATGACGTGCGACCGTGCCACCATGTAGACACCCGCAGTTACCATCGTGGCCGCGTGAATGAGGGCCGACACCGGGGTTGGGCCTTCCATCGCGTCGGGGAGCCAAACATAAAGTGGAATCTGCGCAGATTTTCCGGCTGCGCCTACCATCAACAGCAACCCAATCGATGTCAGCAAGCCGAATCCGGCGGTCTCTACAGGCAGTTTTGCCGCTGCCACAAAGACCTCCCCAAAATTCAATGATCCCCAATGCTTGATCATCAGGAACAACGCGATCAGAAATCCGAAGTCGCCGATGCGATTAACAATGAACGCTTTCTTACCCGCGTTCGCCGCCGAGTCGCGCGTGAAATAGAAACCAATCAGCAGATACGACGCGAGTCCCACGCCCTCCCACCCGATGAACATCTGCAGGTAATTTCCCGCCAGCACTAGGGTGAGCATGAAAAACATGAACAGGTTCAGATAGGAGAAGAAGCGATAGAAGCCGCCCTCCTCCCACATATAGCCCACCGAATAGATGTGAATCAGGAAGCCGACACCGGTGACCACCAGCAACATCACGAGGGTGAGTTGATCGAGATAAAACTCGAAGTTCACCAGAAAGTCGCCGGACCGAATCCAGTGCGCAAGGAATTCCGTATGCGGCAATTCAAGCGACGAGAACTGCGCCGCAACCACCAACGCTTTCACGAACGCCGCACCACAAAAGGTCAATGCGACAGCAGCCACCGTGCGCCGCGAGAACCGCTTTCCGAAGAAGCCATTCACCGCCGCTCCGATCAGCGGCAAAATCGGGATCAGCCACAGATGTAGGGAAGAGGTCATAATTTCAGCAGGTTTACCTGATCCACATTCAGAGTCTCGCGGGTACGGAAGACCGCAATAATGATCGCCAGTCCTACAGCCGCTTCCGCAGCCGCCACCACCATCACGAAGAAGACGAACACTTGTCCGCTGAATTTCTGCAAGTGCGCGGCGAAAGCCACAAACGAAAGGTTGACGCCGTTGAGCATCAACTCAATCGACATGAAAATCGTGATGATGTTGCGTTTGATCAGAAATCCAACCACGCCGCAGGCGAAGAGAATTCCACTCAATACCAGATAGTAAGAAACCGGTACCATCAGCTCTCCTTTCCTGCGGGTGGTTTCAAATCAGGCCGGCTCGCCAGCACGACCGCGCCCATGATCGCGATCAAAACAAGAATCGACGTTATCTCAAACGGCAACAGGAATTCATGGAAGAGAAACGAGGCTATCGTCTTCGGATCACCGTGCAGCGATCCCAACGCAACCGTGCCGGTATCCGACCGCTTCAGCAGCGTCCAGGCCACCAGCAGTCCGCCCGCGAGTACACCCGGAACGCCCAAGGCGAGAGCAACATGGCTGCCCTTCGTGCGCTCTTCGGCGCCTGCATTTAGGAGCATGATGACAAAAACAAAGAGCACCATCACCGCGCCGGCGTACACGATCACCTGCACGGCCGCCACAAACTCTGCGCCCAGCAGCAAGTACTCCACTGCCAGCGAAGCCATGACCACCACCAGCGACAGCGCGCTGCTTATGGGGTGCGACTGCGCCAGCAGATTGATGGCGCCCGCTACGCAAATCGCTCCGAACACCAGAAACAGGACTAGATGCAACATTGCTTTATGTGCCCAAACGCGAATCCCTTCGCGTTGATTACAGCGACGCCCGGTACGCGACGATCAGCGCCGTCACCACCAGGTTGGCGATCGCCAGCGGAAACAGAAACTTCCATCCGAAGGCCATCAGTTGGTCATAGCGGAAGCGGGGAAGCGTGCCCCGCACCCAGATATAAATAAAGAGAAAAACTAAAATCTTGGCCACAAACCAGAAGGTCGGCAGGATCGCGACCAATAGTGGCGGACCGAAAACTGGGCCGCTCCATCCCCCGAGGAAAAGCAGCGTCGCCACGCAAGCCACCGTGATCATGTTCGCGTACTCCGCCATAAAGAACATCGCGAACTTCATCGCGCTGTATTCGGTGTGATAGCCCGCCACCAATTCCGTCTCCGCTTCCGGTAAATCAAACGGAATCCGGTTGGTCTCCGCGTAGGCCGACATCAGATAGATGAAGAACGCTATGAACTGGCCGCCGTAGAAAATGTTCCACTTGGGGATGAATCCCCAGAAATGTCCGCCTTGAGATAACACGATTTCGCGCAGGCTGAAACTCCCCGAGACGATCAGCACTCCCACCACCGACAACCCTAGGCAGATCTCATAACTCACCATCTGCGCGCTCGCGCGCAATCCACCAAGCAGCGAGTATTTGCTGTTGGAGGACCAACCCGCCAGTGCCACTCCATAAACACCGATCGAGGTGACTCCGAGAATCAGCAGCAGTCCGATGTTCACATCGGTAATCTGAAGCGGAATGCTGTAACCACGCACCGGAAGCGCTGTTCCAAACGGTATTACGGCGATCGATGTCAGTGCGCAAATCACGGCAATCATCGGCGCCGCAATAAACAGCGGCTTGTAAACGTGCGGCGGTGTGAGGTCTTCCTTCACAAGAAACTTGATGCCGTCCGCCAGGGGTTGCAGCAGCCCAAACGGCCCTACCCGCGTTGGTCCCCAGCGGTTCTGTATATGTCCAACAACCTTGCGCTCCAGCCACACCGTATAAGCAACGGCCGTGAGCAGGACAAAGATCACCAGAACAATTTTGATGACCGACGCGATGATGAAAACTGGCAGACTTAGCAAATCGTGTTCCCTGACTTGAATCTCAACGTTTGAAGCTTGAACCGGGGACTACGGACTATCAGTGAACTAGTCGGCTGCTACTTCAGATTGGGCCGAGTCTTTATGAAGGTTTTCCATCACGGTGTTCAGCGTTTTGGAATATCTTCCCAGCGTTCCCGAGCTAAAGAGGTCGTCGTTTGCCGGAGAAATCAGCTCTGGTTTCCCAACCAGACTAGGCCCACTTCTGGTAAGTGTCGTGTGCTGATCGTTGCCAGCCAACAGGTTGATTCGTGATACGTCGTAACCCGGCACCAACCGTTGAATCTCATCGAGGATCGCGGTTGGTTCAAAAGGACTCATCTTTGGCTCAAGCCCATGTGCCTCAAGCCAGACGGCGTGGCGATCGGCTTCACCCGACTGCGCTCCACGCGACTGCCCCATGTCGGTGGGTTCGCCGCTTCCAAACGGCACCAGTTTGTGGACATCAAAGCCGATCGCATCGGCGATGCGAACGATCATCTCGAAATCGCTCTTTGTACCGGTGACCTCTCCTGCTTTCTTGACCAACTGCAGATCGCCGCACGTGTTGGTGAACGTTCCTGACTTTTCGTAAGCATTCGCTGCCGGCAAAACCACATCGGCGATAAACGCGGTTTCGGTCAGAAACATGTCCTGCACCACGACAAAGCTGTTCGAGAAAACGAACGGGTCGATGGCGAAGCGGCTAATGGGATTCGCGCCGACCACGTAGAGAGCCTTCAACTTGCCGCCTTTGGCCGCATCTGCCATGTCCGGCAGAGTGAGGCCCGGCTGCGTAGGTACCCCGCCCCATTCCTGATGAAATTTTCCCGTGTCGGCAACGCGGTGATAGCCGGGCAGAAGATCCGGATAGACGCCCATATCGGATGTGCCGCGCGAATTCGCATAGTCCGCCAGACAAACGAACTTGGCGCCTTGAATTGCATTGCCGAACTTCACCAGCGCAGCAACATCGTTCCCGCGCATTTCCGACCCAAAAATAATGATGAGATTCTGTTCGGCGCGCAGTTTATCGCGCAGCGCCGTCCACGCGTCACGACTCGTCTTGTCCGTGACGATTCCATCCGCGGCGGCGTCATCCCCGTTTAGGAACGCAGTCGCTTTTGGTTCTGCTCCAGTGGGTACCTGGTAGAAGCCGGCGGCCTGCCGGCCAAGCTTGATCGGATGGGAATTGATCAGATAAAGCCGTGAACGACGAAGGCGAACGTTATTCCGGATCTGCCATGCCAGCAACGGGTGCTGTTCAGTCGGATTGTTCCCAATCACCAGAATCGCCGGCGCGTTATACACCTCGCGCATGCTCGCTGTCGCATCTGGCTTTGCGCTAAGAGCCGCCGCAAACGCCGGGAAATCTGCGGTCCGATGATGGTCGATGTTGTTTGTCTTCAGCACGACGCGCGCGAACTTCGAAAGCAGATAGCTTTCCTCATTCGTGATGCGTGTGGATCCAATCACTCCGATCGACTGTCCGCCATCGCGATCACGAATTTCCGCGAGCCGGTTTCCGATCAGCGTGAACGCTTCTTCCCAAGTCGATGGCGTCAGCTTCCCGTTCTTCCGGATGAGCGGTTGTCGCAGACGGTCATCGCGATCGGCGAAGTCAAACGCGTAACGTCCCTTCACGCACAGGAAATCATTATTGATTCCACTCTTATCGCGATTATCCCCGCGCACGATCTGCATGCCGGTGTCCGCGCGGCGAACGCCCAGTGTCGTCTTGCATCCGTCCCCGCAGTGTGTGCAGATGGTGCCGACGTGCTTCATCTCCCACGGACGCGTCTTGTATCGATACGTACCGGACGTCAGGGCACCAACCGGGCAGATGTCGATACACATCCCGCATTCCTCACACTCAAGATGATCCTCTTGATTCGGCGCGATGATCGAAGTGACGCCGCGGTTCTGCACACCCAGCGCCCAGACATCCATGCCTTCGCCGCAGATGCGTACGCACCGGTAACAGAGAATGCAGCGCGGTCGGTCGAAGAACACTACCGGAGACCACTGTTGCTCGTCCTTGTGGTTCTTTGCCTCCATGAATTTCGATTCGGCAGCACCGTACGAGAACGTCATGTCCTGCAGTTCGCACTCGCCGCCCGCGTCGCACACTGGACAATCCAGCGGGTGATTGCCCAGCAGCAACTCCACCATCGACTTGCGTGCCTGCCGCACTTCGTCGTTGTCGGTGATGACGATCATGCCTTCGCTGATGACCGTTGTGCAGGCGGTCTGCAGCTTCGGCATCTTTTCGATCTTCACCAGGCACATGCGGCAGGCGCCCTGCAATGACAAATTGGGGTAGTAGCAGAACGACGGAACTTCAATTCCGACACTCTTGCACGCTTCAATCAGCAGCGTCCCCGCAGGGGCTGTGATCTTCTTTCCATCGACAGTGAGATTGACGTCTGGCATGAATCCTTAACTTGCGCTTTCAGTGCGTTAGTACAGGAAGTTCTTGGACCGCGCCTTCTTTCTCGAATGGGCACGGTCGGCCTTCCAGGTGATCTTCAAATTCCTTGCGGAACTTCTTGACAAACGCAATCGTCGGCATCGCCGCTGCATCACCCAACGGGCAAAAGGTCCGGCCCAGCATGTTCTCCGACAAGTATTGAATGTTATCGATGTCTTTCTTGACGCCCCCGCCCGCATGGAAGCGCGTCAGCGTCTTCTTCAACCAATCGGTTCCTTCACGGCACGGGATACACCATCCGCAACTTTCGTGTTGATAAAACTTCATCGTACGCAGTGCAAATTTGACGATGCAGTTGCTGTCGTCAAGCACCACCACACCGCCCGATCCCAGCATCGATCCTGCTTTCATCAGCGAGTCAAAATCCATTGCCACGTCGATTTCATTCGGCAGCAACACCGGAGTCGACGATCCTCCCGGCACAACCGCTTTCAAGCTGTGCCCATTGGGAATGCCCCCGCCAACTTCGTAAATCATCTTTTTCAGGTTGTAACCCATGGGCAGTTCATAAACGCCGGGCTTTGCCAGATTTCCTGCCAGGCAAAACAACCGCGTGCCGCCATTTTTCGGAGGGCCCAAGTTTGAATACCATTCGGCACCGCCCAGCATAATGTGCGGAACGCTCGCCAGGGTTTCGGCATTATTAATGACCGTTGGCCCGCCCCAGAGTCCAACCACTGCCGGGAAGGGAGGCCGGATTCGTGGAATCCCGCGCTTGCCTTCAAGCGACTCCATCAGCGCCGACTCTTCGCCGACCTCGTACGCTCCCGCGCCGCCATGCCAATAAATCTCGAGATCTTTCCCGCTGCCAAAAATGTTCTTGCCGAGGAATCCACGTGCGTAAGCATCTTTGATCGCCTTCTGCATGGTGATCGACAGATAGCGATACTCGCCGCGGATGTAGATGTATCCAGTTTGTGATCCCACCGCCAGGGCGGCGATCATCACGCCCTCGATTACGGAATGCGGGTCGTGTTCGAAAATTAGCCGATCCTTGCACGTGCCCGGCTCACTCTCGTCACCATTGCACAGAACATATTTCGGCTTAGCCGATTGCTTCGGCACGAACGACCACTTCATGCCCGTGGAGAATCCGGCGCCGCCTCGACCGCGCAGATTGGAATTCTTCACCTCGTTGATGATGGCATCCGGCTCCATCCCGAGCGCTTTCTGCACGGCCTTGTAGCCGTCGAGTTCGAGATAGCGGTCAATGTTCGTCGCGCCTTTGCCAAAGCGCTTGGAGACCACTCTGATTTCGTCAGGATGCGAAACGAGGTCGGCCACTTACTGCGTACCTTTCTTCTTATAGTTCTCGAGAACCTTGTCCATTTTCTCGGGCGTCAAATTCTCGTGAAAATCGTAGTTCACCTGCACAGCTGGAGCCCAACTGCACGCTCCGATGCACTCCACCTCTTCCAGCGTAAACATCCCATCCGGCGTTGTGCCCTTATGCCCGATACCGAGTCTCTTCTTGCAGTGCGTGAAAAGTTCTTCACCACCCCGCAGCATGCAGGCAATGTTCGTGCACACCTGCACGTTGTACTTGCCGCGTGGTTTCGTGGTCAGCAGCGAGTAGTAGCTGATCACATTGCGCACGTCGAGCACCGTCAACTCGAGACGGCCTGCAATCTCCTGGATGACTTCATCGCTCAAAAATCCGACCTCATCCTGCGCGTACAGCAAGGTGGGGACCAGCACCGAACGTTTGGTCGGATAGTGCCCCACCATCTCGCTGAACCGTGTTTCGAATTCGTCCGAGAATTTCATGTTTCTTTGCTTTGCCGATAAACGACGACCGGTAAACTACTACCGGTCAATCTCTCCCAGCACGATGTCGATCGATCCAATCGCAGCCACGACATCCGCGATCAGCCGTCCCTCACACATCGTGGGCAGGGTTTGCAGATTCGCCAGGCACGCCGCTCTCATATGCACGCGATAGGGTTTTGCCGTGCCATCGCTCACCACGTAATAGCCCATCTCCCCCCGTGGCGACTCAACCGCTTGGTACACCTCGCCAGCCGGAACCGCGAAACCCTCGGTGATGATCTTGAAGTGGTAGATCAGGGCTTCCATTTGCGTCTTCATCTTTTCGCGGTCCGGCAGTACGACCTTGGGCGCATTCGCTTTGATCGGCCCCTCGGGCATCCCTTCTAACGCCTGTTGCACAATACTGATGGACTCGCGCAACTCCTGCACCCGGCAAATGTACCGGTCGAACACATCGCCTTCTTTGCCGAGAGGCACCTTGAACTTGAAATTTTCATAGCCCGTGTAAGGCATATCGCGACGCAGATCGATATCTACGCCGCTGCCTCGCAATGTCGGGCCGCTCGCCCCAAGAGCAATCGCGTCTTCGGCAGTGATTCTCGCGACGCCCTTGGTGCGCATGCCCCAGATAGGATTCCCCGTAAGCAAGTTCTCGTACTCATCTACCTTCGAGGGGAAACGCGACGCAAAATCCCGCACGCGGTCAAAGAACCCAAGCGGCGGCTCGAGTGCAATCCCACCGATCCGGAAATAAGACGTCATCATGCGCTGGCCGCTGACCATCTCAAACATACGCAAGACATCTTCACGTTCGCGGAAGCAGTAGAGGAACACCGTCAATGCGCCGATGTCCATAGCGTGCGTTCCCAGCCAGACCAGATGAGAATTAATGCGCGTTAGCTCGTTCATCAACACGCGCAGCCACTGTGCCTTCGGCGGGATCTCCAACCCCAACAGCTTCTCAACCGCAAGTGCATAGCAGAGATTATTGGTCATTGGGCACAGATAGTCGATGCGATCCGTGAGCGGAACAACTTGCTGATAGAACTTCGCCTCGCAGGTCTTCTCGATGCCGGTGTGCAGAAACCCGATATCCGGCATGATGCGAACGACGGTTTCTCCGTCAATCTCGAGCAGCACACGCAACACCCCGTGGGTCGAGGGGTGCTGCGGCCCCATGTTCAGGATCATCGTTTTATCCTGAGCGGGATCGAGAACCGGCGTGGGCGTTAGATGTGCCATCAGCGGTAGCCCTCCACCGGATAGTCCTTGCGCAGAGGGTAGCCCTCCCAGTCTTCGGGCATCAGCAACCGTCGCAAGTAAGGATGGCCTGTGAAACGAATGCCGAACATGTCAAACACTTCGCGCTCGAAATAATTTGCACCCGGCCAGACCGATGTCACCGATTCAACGACTGGACTCGCCCCTTCCAGTCGTACCTTCAGTCGGACACGCTCTTTCTTCGGGATCGACAGCAGGTGATAGATCACCTCAAAGCGCGGCTCTGACGGCGACCAGTCCACGCAGGTGACATCGGAAAGATAGTTGAACGGGAAGTCTGGATTATCCCGCAGCAGCGCACACGATTCTCGAATCGCCGGCCGGTCGACGACAATAGTCATCTCGTCGCGGTCATATTTCACTTCTTTCACCGCCGCCGGACTCCACTCGAGCAGCCTCGCCAAAGCCGGATGGCTTTTGAGTTCTTCAATTTGCGTGATGGGGGGAGAAAGGGCCATCAGAGTCGGTTCCGTTCGGGGGCTTTACCCCAATCGTGCACGCCCTTTTACCAGACGTAGAAGAAGCCGACCAGAACGATGGTGATGTACACCAACATTTCCCAGAACCCGAACATTTTCAGATCACGAAGGATCACCGCCCAGGGATACAGGAAGACCGCTTCCACATCGAATAAAATGAACAGCATCGCCACTAAATAAAATTTTACGGAGAATCGATCGCGGGCATCGCCGACGGGAGCCATGCCGCATTCATAGGGCGACATCTTGGCGCGGGTGGGGCGCCGTTTGCCGAGCAGCCACGACAACGTCACGATCGCGGTCGCCACCACACCCACAGCGAGGATGTGAATCAATAACGGCAGGTAGCGGGCGAAGTAATTGTCGGGCATAGGAGAGCTATATATAATTCGCGCAAAGTGTTAGCTAAACGTTCTAG
>Ga0126371_10001066_pt1 | contig 22916 bp, 21 predicted proteins | sample PanSoiMetaPlot_4_FD_110145 | JGI IMG/M metagenome (GOLD analysis project Ga0126371, IMG submission 110145) | Tropical forest soil microbial communities from Panama - MetaG Plot_4 | ecosystem: Environmental > Terrestrial > Soil > Tropical forest > Bulk soil | place: Panama | collected 2016-02-17 | reverse complement strand
TCGGCCCTGTTCGTTCTGCGGCGCACAAAGCCCGATCTGGAACGACCGTATCGGGCCTTCGGGTATCCGGTGCTGCCGGCGCTCTACATTGCTGCCGCGCTGGTGATCGAGATCCTGCTGCTGCTCTACAAGCCGAACTACACCTGGCCGGGGCTGATTATTGTGATACTGGGGTTGCCGGTGTATTTTCTCTGGCACCGCCGACGATGACGCGGATCAATTCGTCGGCGAGGAAGCCTGGCGACAGATTCCGCAGCTTGAGAAGCAGACTGGCCGTCACTTCCTGGCCCTTGGCAATGAACACCATGCCCGTGGAGGTCCGCACGTTCTGCGCGAGAATCATACCCGCGCGCAGCAGGTTGGCCGGTAAATCGAGCAGCATGGCTTCCGGCGCGCCCTGGCGCAGTTCGGCCAAGGCGCGGAGGATCTTCGGGTCATACCAGCCGTGGCGTTCTCGCATCATCTCGAAGGCCTGCGAACTGGCATAGCCCTCGCTTTCCAGCGCATCGAGATCGAGGAGCACCTTCAGCGCTCGCGCGCCCCAAGGAATTATCTCTCCCGCCACCAGGTCGGCGGGAGGGCCCTCGCCATTGAAGTGTTTATCCTGATAGCGGAGAATCTCCAAAACCGGCTCCAGTCGCGGAATATTTCCCAGGATTTCCTCCATCGCTTTGGGAAGGCCGTCGATCGTTTCTTGCTCGGCTTCGCTAAGCGGTTCTCGTGCGTAGACTTTTTCCAGCAGGGCTGGTGGCAACAGGACCCCGCCAATCTGCGAGAGCATGGCCGCCACCTCCAGATGCCAGTTCAACGGGATTCCGACGGCAGCGATGAGCGAGGCCATGCCCTGCCGCAGACGCGAGGCGCGGCCGAATGCCAGGGGGCTGGTCAGGGCGAGTATCTCGGTGAGGGCCTGGATGCATCCGCGCAACGTTTGTTCCAGCAGCACGCGTTCCGCCGTGATGAGCTGGTACTGGTGCACGGCAGCCTTGAGCACCAACGCCAGGGGCACGCGTGCGCACGGTTTGGTAATGAAGCGGAAGATTTCTCCTTCGTTGACGGCGGCGATAGACCGCTCCAGATCCGGCTGGCCCGTGAACAAAACCCGAACCGTCTCGGGCGACAGCTTCCGCGTCCTGCGCAACAACTCCACGCCATCGATTTCCGGCATATGCAAATCCGAAACGATCACGGCGAACGGGCCCTTCTTCCGGAGCATGTCCAGGGCTTCCGCCCCGCTCGATGCCGTTGCCACCTCGAAGTGTTCCGACCGCAGACTGCGGACGATGGCGGAAAGCAGATCCGGTTCATCATCCACAAACAATATTCGCGGCTTAGATATCTCTTGCATAGGCTACGCACCTGCCGTGGTCGCCACCTGCTGGGCGAGCTCCCGCCAGCCGGGCAATTCTGAGGCCACCCCCAGAGCAGTCAAAAATTCGAGATCCAGCAGCGAGGCTCCCGGAGGCGGCGCATCGGGTGTCTTCAGTTCCATTTCCCAGGCGAGCCCGTTGGCAATATGGGTGATGGCGAGAACATCCAGACCAGGCGGCGCGTCGCCCGCCTGAGAGGGTTGATGGTGCCGGCAGACAGCGTCCACAATCGGAAGCGGCAGTCCCCATAGCGCGAGTAGATAGGCGCCGACCTCCGCATGGCCCGTCCCGATCACCTCGTGCTCCACTTTGTGGAATGGGCATTCCCGCTCGCGCGCCGCTTGGAGCGCCAGCTCGAACTTTTGCGGAAGCCGCACGGCCAGCACTAGCTTGCCCGTGTCGTGCAGCAGGGCCGCTACCACCGCGGCCGAGATTGTCTTCTTGGGCGCGGGCAGCCGGGCCGCGATCGCCGCCGTGCGGCGGCTGTGTTCCTGGAACTGCTCAATCGAGAATCCCGCGATGCCCTGCCGCGGGTGAAAGGTCCGAAAGATTTCCGCCGAAAGGACGAGGTGGTTGAGAACGTCCAGCCCCAGATAGCTGACTGCCGCGCGAACCGTCGTGATCTCCTGCAGAAGTCCGAAAAACGCGGAGTTTGCCAGTTGCAATACCTTGGCCGACATGCCCACGTCCTGCTCGATGATCCTGCCGACCTCATCGATGGGAACATCCGGATTCCGTAGAGCTTGAAGGAGGGCCGCGCACGTGCGCGGCACCGACGGTAATGAGCCGATGGCGCCCACCACTTTCCGCGGAGTTTCATCCGTCAAAATCGAGGTAAACCCACAGGCATGATCGATTGCCAGGCGGAGCTTTTCCGGATCGCACGGCTTGGCCAGGTATTGATGCGCGACCGGAACCGCGCGGATCGCCATTTCCATCTCGAAATAGCCGGATAGCACGAGCCGGACCACCGAGGGGAAGCGTTTTTGCACTTGTTCGAGCAGTTGGGCGCCGTCCATCTCCGGCATTCGCATGTCCGTGACAATCACATCGAACGGGCTGGCCTCGAGCAGCCGCAGCGCTTCGGCGCCGCTGGTGGCGAACACCATCTCCCACTCGCGCCGCCGCGGCCGGAGCATCCGTTCCAGGCCCTCCAGCACTTTCGCTTCGTCGTCGACAAACAGGATGCGTTTCATAGAGGCTTCAGACTCCGACTGGAGTGCCCGATTCGGCGGCAATCCGGCGCCAGGCCGCAATCTGGCTGGTCACGCCAACTTCATCCAGGTACCTGACATCCCAGAAATTGCTCGCGAGGGGTGCGTCGAGCGGCACCCCGTGCGTCCATTCATCCGCCAGCGCGTTCGCAATGTGCGTGACGCCGCCCACGTCCAGGCGCCCGGTCGCGTGCGGCGAGGCGCTCGGCTGGTGATGGCCCCACACGGCATCCACAATCACCTGCGGCAATCCCCACAGGCTCAGCAAGTAGGCTCCGACTTCGGCATGAGTGCTCCCGATCATTTCCTCCTCGACGGCATACAACGGGCGGTCCTCAACCAGTGACTTCTGGAGCGCCGCCTCAAATGCGTCCGGCAGCCGTGCCGCCAGCACCAGCTTGCCCGCATCGTGCAGCAGCGCGGCGATCACAGAAACCTGCGCCACTTCGGCCTCAACTGGTAAGCGCGCCGCGATTTTGGCAACCCGGCGCGAGTGGGTTTCCAACTCTTCCAGCGAGAATCCATTCACGCGGCGCTCCGGCTCGAAGCTCTGGAAGACCTCGATGGAGAGGGCCAATTCTTTGAGCGTTGCGAGGCCCATGTGCCCAAGGGCCTGGTGAACGCTGGTGATTTCATCGGCGAGTCCAAACAGCGGAGAATTCACCATTTGCAGAACCTTGGCGGTCATACCCACGTCCTGCTCGATGATCTGCCCGACCTCCTCCAGGCAGACTTCCCGTTTTTCCAGCGCTCGTTTGAGCGCAGTGTGCGTTTGCGGCGGCGAGGGCAGGCTCCCGATCGCGCTCACCACCCCGCGCGCGGTCTCGCTGGTCAGGATGGCGGTGGAGCGGCTCAGGTTGTTGATCGTCTCGCGGAGCCTGGCCGGATCGCAGGGCTTTGCCAGATACTGGTGGGCTACCCCCGCTGCCCGTAACGCGGCTTCCCTCTCGAAGTAGCCGGAGAGCACGATCCGGATCATTTTGGGAAACTGCTTCTGCACATGCTCAAGCAGCTCGATGCCGTCCATCTCGGGCATCCGAACGTCGGTGACGATAGCGTCGAACGGCTGCGCGTCCAGCGCGCCCATGGCCTCGGCGCCGCTGTTGACAAACACCATCTCCCACTCCGCGCGGCGCGGCCGAAGCATCCGCTCCAAACCGCCCAGCACGTTCGGTTCGTCATCAACAAATAGAATGCGCCTCATGCCGGTTTACTCTCGCTCGATGGTGCTCGCCTTCCCCGCCGCTACCTCCGCCGCCCCTGTGGGCAGCGAAACCAAAAACGTCGTGCCCTGGTTCCCGTTCGGCTCAAACGTCAGAGTGCCGCCGTGTTTTTCCACCACGATTGAGCGCGCGATCGCCAGCCCTTGGCCGGTGCCGCGGCCCACCGGCTTGGTGGTGAAAAACGGATCGAAGATCTTCGCCCGGATGGCGTCCGGAATGCCGCATCCGGTATCGCTGATGGCGACCACCACCTGGTCTCCCTTGTGACGTGTCCGCACCGTGATTTTGCCCCTGCCCTGCGTGCCCTTCACAACCTCCCCAATGGCGTGCGCCGCGTTGATCAACAGGTTCAGAAATACCTGGTTCATTTCTCCGATATGGCAAATCACCGGCGGCAATTCACCGAAGTCGGTTTCCGCATCGGCCACGTATTTGAACTCGTTCCGCGCCACGATCAAAGCGTTCCCGAGCGCCTTATTCAGATCCGCCGCTGCTTTGTCCTTGTGGCCGGGGTGCGCGAACTCTTTCATGGCTCGCACAATCGTGGCCACGCGTTCGACGCCTTCCAGCGACTGCTCGGCTGCCTTTGGGATCTCCTGATTCAGGTAATCCAGATCCGCTTCTTGAACCGTACGCGCCAGTTGCTCCAGTTGCACCGTCGTGACCTGGCCGGCCTCGGCCGCCAGCCGCAATTGCTCGTATTGCGCCACCACCATCGTTCGCGTTTCAAACGATTCCCGGATGAAGCGGAGGTTGTCGCCGACATATTGGATCGGTGTGTTGATCTCGTGAGCGATTCCGGCCGCTAGTTGGCCCACCGATTCGAGACGCTGCGCCTGATGCAGTTCCGTTTCGAGCCGGTTGCGCTCCGTCACGTCTTGAACCACTTCCATGACCACGCGCCGGTCGCGGAACACAAAAACCTGTGCGCCCGCTTCCACGTCACGAGTCTGCCCGCCCTTGGTCTGGTGCTTCCAGGCGCCGCTGAGGAGTTTTGCGGGGTCGGCGGACGCCAATGCCTGTCGTAGACGCGACTCCTCCTGGGGCGCATGAATCCCGGAAACCTGCAGCTTTCGAAACTCGTCCACCGAATACCCGTAACAGCGAACCGCGCTGTCGTTGACTTCGAGGAACTTCAGGGTTTCGAGGTCGTACACCCAGGCGGCATGCGGAATCGCTGCAAACAAAAGGCGGAACGATTCCTCGCTCTTCTGCACCGATTCGACCGCTTCCTTCCAGGCGGTGATATCGCGCGAGATTCCGATCAGTCCGCAGATGCTCCCGTCTTCCTCCCTGACCGGCACCTTGGTGGCTGTCAGCCAACGCGGACTGCCCGATAACGTCAGGTGCTCCAGCTTAGAGACCAGTGGGCGGCCGGTCCGCATGATCTCTCGCTCCTCGTCATACGTCTGCTGGGCGAACTCGCGATCGAAGAAGTCGAAATCGGTGCGGCCTTCGGCGGTCTTCTCCTCCCGAACCCCCAATAGCAGGCTTTGGGCCTTATTGATCCGCAGGAAGCGGCTCTCGGCGTCCTTGAAGTAGATGCAATCCGGCACGTTGTCGAAAAGAATCCGCAACAAATCGCGCTCGTGCGCCAGTTCGGCTTCGGCGTGCATTAGCGGGCCGGCGATGGCCCGGCGAATCGTCCAGTTGACCAATAGCGTCGCCACGAACAGCGTCGTGGCGAACACCCACAGACCGAACCAACGCAGACGCGCCGAGCTTGTCCGCAAAGTGGCCAACTGGCTCTGCAAATCCCGAGTGAAACCGTCCCGCAGCGCCTCGAGTGCGCTGCGAATCGAATTCGTACGGGCGGCCAGGTCCAGCATTTGCCGTTGCAGCTTGGGCGGGATGTTCAGGGGATTAGCCAGCACGGTGGCATATGTGCCGTGCGCCGCCGGCAAGAATTGCTCGGCGGAAGCCGCGATCCGGAGGGCCTCCGCCTGCCGCTTCGCCGGCAGGCCCTGAATCCCGGCCACCTCGCGCAGGCACTCGACGGTGCGCCGCACTCCCTCGGCGCCGCGATCCAGACTGGACTTCTCCTGCACCACCACCGCCTCGGCGAAGCCCTTCACTGCCTGCTCAAAAGCGGCTTCGGCTTCGTTGCTGTGCAGGGCCGCCGGATACAATGCCTGGGCCAGGGTACCGAGCTTCCCCTCCATGCTCATGCCCATCACCTGCGAAAGGATGGTAAAGACGATGAAGCCGAGGATGAAGATCCCGATACTGAGCCAGATCTTGGCCGCGATCTTCAGACGGACCATCATGTTCTCGCGCTCCACGCGTGTGTCCGGCGGCTCGACGCCGGCGGTTTTCGCCGACGCTGGCATCGATTGTCCCTTCACTGAGAGGTTCCCCTTCCGCTACCGATCGAATCGGGTTCTTCGGTATTCTTATCGGCTTTCTGACGAGCGCACTGTACGGCCCGGTCAATGGACCGCGAGTGCGTGCCTTCCGAGCGGGCATAACCGGTCGCGCCGGGGGTGGCGCCGATATAGTCGAGCAGCGCGGATTCGCTTTCGAAGGTGCGGGGCACGCTTCCTTTCCAGGTCCGCTACTTGATTTCGAGCGTCTTTACACCCGGGGTGTTCATTACGGCACTGACGTAGCCGACCGCTCCTCTGGTCTTCGCGACGTACTCGATCACCACCTGGTCGGAAGCCAATGTGGTCGGCATCAGACCCCGGCCGGTGAAGACGAGGCTACGGTAGTAATTCTCCAGGCCGGCATCGGTCTTGCCCAGGTATTGCTTCACGAAAGCTTCGTGCGCCGCGCCCCCCTTCAAGAGCACCGGTTCGACGTGAGTGCCGTCCGACAGGGAGCTTTTCGTCGCGAGAAAAACTCCGCGGATCTCCTCCACCGAAACGGCGGCAGCCTTCACGCTGGCATTCGCGATGATTTTGACATCCGCCGCCCGTGCGGCCATCGACGCGGAACTCCACAGCGCAGCCGCCAACAGCAGAATTGTCTTTGGTGCGGATCGCATCGGGCTCCGCCTCAGAAGCTCCACCCCGTCCGGATCAGCAACAGATTGGTTTTGGGCTGCAACCCCTGTGGGTTGTCTTGTGGGTAGAAGCCGCTTGGATAAGACCAAACGCCGCCGTTGCCGTCCATAAAGTGGCCTTCGACCTTGACGTTCCAATGATGGTTCAAGTCAAACCGCGCGGTGATCACCTTGTCATAGAGGTGCCGGTCGGGCGCGTCCTGGCTGGAGGGCATCACATGGAATGCGTCCGTCGGCGTGACCATCCAGCGGGAATAATAGGCGCCGAGTTCCAGATGCTTGGTAAACCGGTAGGAGGCTGAAGCATACCAGCCGCGCACGTCCGTCCCGACTTCAAAGCTGTCGCTGAAAATGGCCTGGTCGCGCCAGTAGCGCCGGTATTCACTAGCCAGCCGGAGATTGCCGGCCGTATATTGCCCATAAAACTGGTGCGTCCAATCGCGCTTGGAATGCTCCTCGTAAGGGATCGTAGCCGGTGGATCCGTCGGAATCGTCCAGGTTCCGGTCCCCGTCACATCAGCACTCATCCGTGACGCACCGACCAGTAGGCCTTGCAGAGGAGTGTTCCAGCGCAGATCCGCTCCCACCTGAAGACCGCCGTAGCTGGCGATATGGCCTCCATTCGTAAGCAGCAAGTAGGGGTACCCGCCATAGCGGCTGTCTTCCCGCTGGCCGGCATACCCTGTATAGGAGAGACTGCCAAGGTGCTTCAAAGGGATCTCTCCGTACAGATCACCGCCTCGGTGGCGCAGCAGCGCATCGCGTAGATCGGTGGGATAGACCGATTGCGGCAGCAGCGCAGACGTGTGGATAAACTCCATGTCCTGAGTGTCGCCTTCCAGTCCGAAAACCGTCTTGACCACTCCGCCACGGATCCCGAACCAGTCCGTAAACCGGTAGTCTGCGACCGCCCAATCCAGTTGCGGGTGCCAGTCTCCCAGATGGCCGATGTTGCGGGTATAGACCTGCGCCCCGACGTGAAACCGGTCAGTGAGCTGGAACGAAGCATTCACCCCAACATCGGTCAAGGCGAAGCTGCCGTGACTGCTATTCATGGTCAGGTAGTTGTTCTGGCCGGAGTAGGCAAAGCCTTGCGACGCAAAACCATGGACTTGGACGGGGTGTCCGTCAATGCGGAAGCTCAATTGGGCCTCAAGCGACGGAGCGGCGCACAACACCAACGGCGCCAGAAGTGACCTCATGTCAAGCCACACAAACCCTCCTCGAAATGAAGCGACGCCAGTCTCGTCATGGGGCCGAGTACCCCGACATCTCCATCGTCCGAATCCGCTGTTTGCTTTAGCCCCGCCCCATGCTTTGCAAGGAAAGAGCTTCCTGTGAAGCCCGTGATACGATGGATGTTTGTCAGGTCTCGGGCTCCGTGCAACGGGCGGCCGCAAACCCCGCCAGGTCCGGAAGGAAGCAACGGTAGTGGTGCGGCTCGTGTGCCGCGGATTCCCCGGGGCCTGGCAGCTCGCGGCACGCGCCTGATATCCGTGCCGGAACCGGACCACCCGCCGCATGTACCAGGTCATTGCCCGCAAATATCGGCCCCAGACTTTTCAGGACGTCGTCAACCAGGAGCACGTCAAGACGACTCTCGAAAACGCCATCGCCGGAAAGCGCATCGCGCACGGGTACATTTTTTCCGGCCAGCGCGGCACGGGGAAAACCACAGTCGCGCGCATCCTGGCGCGCTGCCTCAATTGTGTCCAGGGTCCCACGACCACACCCTGCGGCGCCTGCGCCAGCTGCAAGGAAATCACCGCCGGGGGGACTGTCGACGTCATTGAAATCGACGCCGCCTCCAATCGCGGCATCAATGAAATGCGCGAGCTTCGCGAGAACGTGCGCTACCAGCCGGCCCGCGATCGCTATAAGGTTTTTATCATCGACGAGGCGCACCAGATCACGAACGAAGCGTTCAACGCTCTGCTGAAGACAATCGAGGAGCCGCCGCCCTGGGTCGTTTTCATCTTGTGCACCACCGAAGCGCATAAGATTCCGGCCACCATCGCATCACGCTGCCAGCACTTCAGTTTTCGCTCCGTGGATTTTGAAGATTTGACGGCGCGCATGGCTTGGATCTGCGAGCAGGAGGGAATCCAGGCCGACGCCGAGGCCTTGGCCGTGCTGGCCCAGGCTGGCGAGGGCAGTGTTCGCGATTCGCTTTCCGCCCTGGACCAGGCGATTGCATGCTGCGGCTCGCAACTGCACGCGGCCGACGTGCGGGCGCTGCTCGGAATGTTTTCTCTGGAATCCCTCGAGCAGGTCAGCCGGTCGCTGATTGAGGGCAATTCCGCGCGCATGCTCGAGATTGTCGATGAGCTGGAGCGCAACGGCCAGAATCTCCAGCATTTCAGCCGCGAGTTATCGCGCTATTTCCGCAACCTGCTGGTGGCGCGCATGGCCGGGGCCGAAACCCGCCTGGTGGCCGCCTCGTCCGGGCAGCGCCAGAAGCTCGCCGAAATCGCGCAAGCGTTTTCCGAAGAGGATCTCACCCGCTATCTGCAGCTCTCGCTCGATCTCTTCCGCGATCTGCAGTCTTCGCTGCAACCACGATTTCATTTGGAGTTGGGTCTGGTGCGCCTGGTTCAAGCGGGCCGCCTGCTTCCCATCGAGCAGGCGCTTGCGCAAATGCAGGGGCCGGAGGCCGGGGGCCAGCAACTGCAGGGGTCAGGGGCCAGGGGCCAGGAGTCGGGCGAAACTCGCCATGCGTCCGGTACTGGCGCAACGCCGCCCAAGCCGCGGGTTGGCCCGTCCCCGTTTGAAATGGACAGCGCGAAGAAAGCGGTGGCTCCGGCCTCTGGCCCGCGCCCAGAGGGCACCCGCCCGGCCTCTGATCCGGCCCCCGATCTCGATCCGCGCCAGCTCCTTCACGCGCATCTGACTGAGAAGGGGCTGACTCACCTTGCCGATGCCGTGGAACATTCGGCTCTGACCGTCACCGGCTCCGAGTTACAGATCGTGACCGCCAAGACCTATAAGCTGTATTTGGAAGACCGGCACTTCGAGGCCGCCGTCCGGGAGGCTCTCGGCAAGCCGCTCCGCATCAAAATCAGCGTGGGAGAGGCGGGAGAAGCAACCCTTTCCGCCAAGCCCGCCGCCGGCAAGGAAGACGACCTCACGGCGCGCGCGCTAGGCAACGACGAAGTGCGGCGTTTTCGCGAAGTGTTCGGCGGCGAGGTTCGCAAGGTACGAAACCTCAAGGAGTAGCGACGTGAAACTACCGGGTAACATGCAGCAGATGATGCAGCAGGCACAAAAAATGCAGGAAAAGATGCATCAGGAGATTGCGCTGATCAAGGTCGAAGCCACCGCGGGCGGCGGCATGGTCACGGCGCAGATGGACGGCCAGAAAAACCTTCTCTCCGTGCGCATCGACCCCGAAGTCGCCGGCGACGTCGAGATGTTGCAGGATATGGTGGTCGCCGCCGTCAACGAAGCGGCAAAAAAAGTGGACGACGAGATCAAGACCAAGATGGGCGGGATGCTCGGCGGCATGGGCCTCCCTCCGGGCCTGTTCTGACCGATGCCCGACTTCGCCGAGCCGCTGGCGCGGCTGATCACTGAGTTCAAACGCCTCCCGGGAATCGGCCAGAAGTCCGCGCAACGCATTGCCTTTCACATTCTGCGCGTCGCGCGCGAAGATGCCGAACATCTATCGGCGGCCATCCTCGACGTCAAAGACAAGCTCGGCCTGTGCCGAGTCTGCAACAACATCAGTGAAAGCGATCTCTGCCTCTATTGCCGAGACTCGAACCGCGACGGGAAAATGGTCTGCGTGGTGGAAGAGCCCCACAATATCGTAGGTATCGAAACCACGCGCCAGTTCGAAGGCCGCTACCACGTCCTGCACGGCGCGCTCTCGCCACTGCGCGGCATCGGCCCCGAGGCGCTCAAAATCAAGGGCCTGGTAGAGCGAATCGGACAAGGCGAAATTCAGGAAGTGATTGTCGCCACCAATCCCACGGTGGAAGGGGAAGCCACCGCCGTCTATCTGGCGCGCCTGTTGAAGCCGCTCGGCGTCAAGGTAACCCGCATCGCCATGGGAATTCCCGTTGGCAGCGACCTCGAATTCGCCGACGAAGTTACGATCTCAAAAGCAATGGAAGGGCGGCGGGAGATGTAGCGCCGGCGGCCTTGCCGACGCTGTCTTCTTCACGAATTCCGCTCTCAGTCAGCCCGCCAATCCGCACATTCACGATCTGATTCGCTTCGCGCGGCGCAGTCAGTTCCACCTTCAGATAGCTATCCGTCAGAGCGGCGAACGGTTCATGCAGCGTCACCGCCGACAGCGTCCGTCCCACCATGCGCGCGCGAAATTCCTGATTCTTGCGCGCCGCCAGTTCCCGCAGAACGCGATTTCGTTCCTTGCGGACGGCCATCGGGATTTGCTCCGGACTCTCCGCCGCCGGTGTGCCCGGCCTCTCGGAATAGGTGAACACATGCAGATAGGTGAACGGCAGGCTTTCGATGAAACGGCGGCTTTCCTCAAAATCGGCTTCGGTTTCGCCCGGGAATCCAACCATCACGTCTGCGCCGATGGCGGCGTCCGGCATCAGGTCGCGCGCCTTCCGGATTCGGTCTGCGTAGTGCCGCGGCCGGTACTTGCGATGCATCCACCGCAGGACGCGATCGGAGCCCGACTGCAACGGCGCGTGCACATGATGCGCGATGCGCGAGGAAGAAGAGACCAGCTCCAGCAGATCATCCGACCAGTCCATCGGTTCGATAGAACTGAGCCGCAGCCGTTCGACTCCCGTTTCCGCCAGCAGAACTCGCAGCAGATCCGCGAGTCGAATTGAACTGCCGGGTTCCCGGCCCCAGCGGCCGAGATTGATCCCGCTCAGGACAATTTCCTGATACCGTTCCGCCAGCGCGCGCACCTGCTCGACGACTTGCGCTGCCGGAGCGCTCCGGCTCCTCCCGCGCACGAACGGAATGATGCAGAACGAGCAGCGGTTGTTGCACCCGTCCTGAATCTTGAGATTCGGCCGCGTGCGGTCGCCCGCCGCGTCCTCCACCGGAGCCGAGAGGAAATCGTGTTGGGCGAAAATATCGCCCACGTGGATATTGCCATGATAGGGCGCCGACGTCACCAGATCGGCAATCTGCGTTTTGTGAGAATTGCCGACAACCCATTCCACGCCCGGCAAGGCCGCTAGTTCTTCGGGCGCGCGCTGCGCGTAGCAGCCGGTGACCAGGATGCGGGCCGATGGGTTCTCGCGATTGACGCGCCGGACTGTCTGCCGCACATCGTCATCCGCCGCTGCCGTGACCGTGCACGTGTTGAGAACCACCAACTCGGCGTCCGCACGGGCGCCTGCGCGCTCGAAGCCTTTGCCGGCAAGCAGCGATTCCAGCGCCGCGCCGTCTGCCTGCGTGGCGCGGCATCCGAAATTTTGAACGAAAAATTTCCCCAATCTCCTTTGATTATAGAATTGACGGGATATGGATTACCGGGCAGACCAGGTCGGCAGCCTTTTGCGCCCCACCGAGTTGCTGCAGGCGCGCGCCGCGTTCACCGCAGGACGAGGGAGCGAGGACGAGCTGCGTCAGGCGGAAGATCGCGCCATCGCCGACGCGCTTCGCAAACAACGCGAGGTTGGTATATCGATCTACAGTGACGGCGAACTGCGCCGCGGCTCCTGGCTCACCGATATGGCCGATGCAGTCGAGGGTTTCGTTCCCGAAAAGGTGATGCTCGAATGGAAAGGTCCTGGCGGCGGCGCCGAAGCCAGCACCGCCAATGCCGTCGGTGCCCGCCTGCGCAAGACGAGAAAATTAACCGCTCACGAACTGCCATTCTTAAAGAAATCAGCGCCCGGCCCGTTCAAAGTGACGCTGCCGGCCCCATCCAATTTCATGTTGGCCAGCTACAAGCGCGGGCTCACCGATCGCTTCTACCGCAGTCACATCGACCTGTTGCAGGACCTGGTCGCGATCGTCCGCGATGAAGTCGAGTGGCTCGTCGGGGAAGGCGCTACCTACATCCAGTTCGATGCTCCTTATTATTCGCATTATCTGGATCCGCGCCAGCGCGAGGCGATCCACAAAGCCGGGCGCGATCCGGACGAGGAATTTGAATCCGGCATCGAGGGCGACAACGCGGTGTTCGCCGGCATGCCGAGCGGCCGCGTTACCTTCGCGGCGCACATCTGTCGAGGTAACAGCCGCAGCCGCTGGTACACCGAAGGCGGCTACGACGCCATCGCCGAGAAGCTCTTTGCCAAACTCGATGTCGACCGCTTTCTGCTCGAGTACGATACGGAACGGTCGGGAGGCTTTGAACCCTTGCGCCTGGTGCCCCGCGGCAAGACGGTGGTCCTCGGCTTGATCACTACGAAAGAGGCCCGGCTGGAGTCGCCTGATGAACTACGCCGGCGTATCGACGAAGCCGCCCGCTTCCTCCCGCTGGAAAATCTGGCTTTGAGTCCGCAGTGCGGCTTTGCATCGGTGGCCGCCGGCAATCTGATCTCGACGGAGGATCAGTGGCGCAAGTTGGAATTAGTGGTTAAGACGGCGAGTAAGGTCTGGGGCGGCGCGCCATAGAGCCGCTTACTCCTTCGGCCCAATCCCCAGCGTCTTCATCTTGCGATACAGATTGCTTCGTTCCAGTCCGAGCAACTCCGCCGTCCGGCTTACGTTGCCGTTTGTTTCTTCGAGCTTCTTCAGGATGTACTCGCGCTCCACCGCCTCGCGAACCTCCTGCAAGCTGCCGAAGCGTCCGCCGGAGCGCTCGCTCGGGCGGCGCGCTGTGTTCAGCGGAATGTGGCGCGCATCCACGCGCACCTGCGGATTGAGAATGACAATGCGCTCGATCAGGTTCTTGAGCTCGCGGACATTCCCCGGCCAGTGATATTCGCTAAGCAGCCGATACGCTTCCGGCGTCAGCTCCTTGGCCTTGCGTCCGTAGGAGGTTGTAAACTCGCGCAGAAAGTGATCGGCCAGCAGCGGAATATCTTCCCGCCGTTCGCGCAGTGGGGGCACAAAAAACGGAATCACATTGAGCCGGTAAAACAAGTCTTCGCGGAAGTTCCCGCGCTCAATCTCGTCTTCCAGGTGCTTGTTGGTAGCCGCCACCACGCGCACGTCCACTTGCACGGATTGCGCCGCGCCGACGGGTTCGAATCGCTGCTCTTCGAGCGCGCGCAGCACCTTGGCCTGTGTCCGCAGGCTCATGTCGCCGACTTCATCCAGGAACAACGTGCCGCCGTCGGCCTTCTGGAACTTTCCGGTCTTGTCCTCCTGCGCTCCGGTGAAACTGCCTTTGATATGCCCGAACAGCTCGCTCTCGATCAGCTCCTCGGGAATCGCGGCGCAGTTCACTTCGACGAAGGCCTCCTCGGCACGCGGGCTCATCGAGTGGATCGCATGGGCCACCAGTTCTTTGCCGGTTCCGCTTTCCCCATAGATCAGAACGCGGCCGTTGGTGCCCGCCATGAGCCCCAGTTGCTGCCGCAGCGCCTTGATCGAGACGCTTTCACCGATAATGCGGTATCGCGATTGCGCGTCCGCTTTAAACCGGCTGTTTTCCAAAGCCAGACGCCGGTGTTCCAAGGCGTTCTTGACCACGACCAGGACTTTTTCGATGGTGAGCGGCTTCTCCAAGAAATCAAACGCTCCAAGTTTGGTGGCCTTCACGGCGCCTTCGATGCTGGCATGCCCCGAGATCATCACCACCACCGGCCGCTCAGCCGGCGAGATTTCCTGCAAGCGCGCCAGCACTTCCATCCCGTCCATGCCGGGCAGCCAGATGTCCAAAAGCGCCAGCTCGAAATCGCCGCCTTGGACCACTGAGAGGCAAGCTTCGCCACTCTCTACGGCCTCCACCGAGTAGCCCTCGTCTTCGAGCACCCCGCTCAACGATCGGCGAATGCCTGGCTCGTCATCCACAATCAGAATTCGGCGTGGCTTCATGCTTTGACAGGCGTGGGACGGGCTTCGGCGGGCTTGGAAGCCTCAGGCGATTCCACCTCAGCCGGCACCGGGATTTCTACCGTGAACCGCGCTCCCGAGGGCAGATTATCTTCCACCCGGATCTGCGCGCTGTGGTCCGCCAGAATATGACTCACGATCGCAAGCCCCAGCCCGGTGCCCCGGTTTTTCGTGGAAAAGTAAGGCAGGAACAGTTTTTCCTTGTCTTCCTGGTTCACCCCAGGACCAGTGTCCGCGACCACCAGCTCGACGGTTTCCGCCGCTCCCGGCTGCGTCGCGATATAGAGTTCCTTCACCAGTGAGTCCTGCATCGCCTCGGCGGCATTATCGACCAGGTTGACCACCACACGCTGGAACTGTTCCCGGTCGAGGTTCACCAGCGGCAAATCTGGCGCCAAGCTCGTGCGGATGGAGATGCCCTCCAGACGCCCGGTGAACACGGCCAACGCCCGGTTCACAACGTCATTCAAGTCCGATCGTACCGGCTGGGCCGAAGGAAAACGCGCGTACGTGGAAAACTCATCCACCAGCATCTTTACCGATTCCAGAGACTTGGCGATTGTCTCGATGCATTCACGAACGATCCGCCCGGCGGCCGGCGGCAACTCGGCTCTTTCCAGTTGGCGGCTCATGCGCTCGGCCGAGAGCGCGATCGGCGTGAGCGGGTTCTTGATTTCATGTGCCACGAGCCGCGCCACCTCGTGCCAGGCCGCGGCTTTCTGCGCGCGCAGCAGTTCGCTGGTATCCTCCACCACCACCACGTACCCGGAAGTCAGCCTTTCTTCCAGCGCGGAAACCGTAACTGCCAAGTGCAGCTTGCGCTCCTCCGTCCGCAGCTCCATTTGCCGGGAGGCGGCGCCGGTCCGGCGGGCGCGTTTCATCAAGTACTTGAGTTCCGCTGTGTCCTCCCGCGAGAAAAGATCTTCCAGCCGTACGGCTTTAGCCACCTGGCTGGCCGGGAAAATCTTGGACAGGGCCTGGTTCACGCGCTGGATCGATCCGTCGGGCCCGATCGAAATGACGCCGGTCGGAATGCTCTCGAGGATCGCTTCGGTGAACCGCCGGCGCCGGTCCAGTTCCTGGCTGCTCGTTTCCAGCTCTTGCGTCATCTGGTTGAAGCCGCGCACGAGCCAGGCGAGTTCATCCATGGCGCGCACCGTTACGCGATGTTTGAGGTTCCCCTTCCGCACTTCGCTCGCCGCTTCGAGCAGGGCGGCGATCGGCAGGCTGATCTGCTTTGCCAGCTGCAGCGCGATCCAGGTGGTAACGAACAGCATAAACAGCGTCAGGAGCGAAATCAGCATCAGGTAATACGTGCGAAAATCCTTCCGGTCCTTCTTGATCTGATTGAATTCCTGGCTGTATTTCTCGATGTTCGCCTGTTGCTGCGCGACGTCCAGGGGCAGGGTATCCGATACGGCAACCGATCCGATGGTCTTTCCGCTATCCACAACGTCGGCCCGGGCAGTTCGTGTGCGGCGATTATCCCAACCGGCGGCCGGCGGTCCGAACATGTCCACGGCCGCGCTGGCATCACCGTAAACCGCTGCCGCGTCGAGGTCTTGTTCCCGGCAGAACTGCTCGAGAAATCCGGGAGCTTTGGTCCCGCGCAGCAGCTCGCGGGTCTCCGGCCGCTGCGCGAGTAAGGCCGCCTGCACCTGCAGGCGGTTCTGCATTTCGGTTCCCAGTGATTTCGCGACGCCCACGTACAGCTGGATCTGCCCCTCCGCCGGGTTGCTGAACCACGCATTGAGGTTGTAGTTCAGCACTTCGTAGCTCCACAGAGCGAAAAAGAACACGGGCAGGCAACTCAACGCGACTGCGCCTACCACGAGCTTGGTCCGGATCCGCGATCCGGCCTGGTTGCTCTGCCGCGCGATGTAGACCTTGACGCCTTCCCGGAACAAAATCCATCCCAGCGTCACCATCAGAATGAAGATGAGGCTGGAAATGAACCAGAAGATGAGCGTCTGCTGGGGATTGGCCGGTCCGAAGGTATGGAACGACCCCTGCCACACCACAAGCACGGAGAGCAGCACCAGAATCGGGGCGAACAGGTACGCCAGGCGTTTCCTCATGATGCCTTACTACTAGATTATATGGGCAGCCTCCGGCTCGGATTCGGTGGGAGCCCCTGTTTTTGAGCGTCCATACGCGGTTTACGGAACGATCGTTCCGGAATTCGGAGATCGTTTGTTGATGGGGAAGAACTTAGCAAGCGATTCTCGGAACGATCGTTCCGGAGCGAGATGACCCTGTTGGAGCGGGGCCCGCTGGATTGTTCCGATTTGCGGAATGCGCTGTGGCATGGAACTTCTCTCGTCTACAGTATCGCGCGGAGGGTTCTGGAAACCGGGTGTCTCGGGTTGCGATTTTGGCGGTAAGTAGAGGGAATGGCAGGGAATGGGAAAATTTAGAAAAACGGGGAGAGCGGGTCAGGCAGGCGTGGGGGCGTCGTCCGGATTCGCGGATGCGGGGCGAGCTCGATTAGTCGGTTTTGCTTACCTCGGGAAATGACTGTGGGCGAAACACGGCATGATCGCAGAAGGAGAGCGGCTGCGCTCATCGCCGACGGAATCATGCGGGCGAATTGTGGACGGAACAGGGTGCCGCACGAATTCCTGATCCGCCCAAAATTTGCTTTTTGCTGCTCGCAACCGGCTAAAGGAAAATCATTTTTCAGCGACGCGCTGAAACTCCCAGTGACCGGCCTCAACACGCATCAGAGGACCTCGGAATTGCATGCCAACTCGATAGGTCAACGGCCCTTTCCGGGAGCAGTGACGGACCGTAGCCCACCCCATTAGCCGCTCCGATTTCAGGTAGAGAAAGACAGGAGATCCCGGTGTCAGCTCGCTCTTCAGTTTGACCAATGCCCCGAAACGGTCGAAATTCACGCCGCGGGCCCCGAATCTCCGCCCATCGAAATCCAGGCACGCCTTGAATTTCCTCCCGACTCGGGAACAGAATCGCCGCTCCGACGGCGCGCGGCCGATATCCCTGGCCCAGGGTCGTATCAACACCACGCAAACCGCGACCCAGGCAAAAACGAAAAACGCGGCGGCGGCGATTTCTGGCCAATCGCGGGCCACAACTTTCAGGTCCATGATAATTTCGAATCCTCCATACGATGAATACGCCTCGGGGGCGTGATCTCTCGACTATCCCACGCGGATTGCGAGCGGCAGTTCGACAGCTGTGCTCGGCTGTACGGCGGCAGAATTGTGCGCACCCGGCTTGAACTCGATGACGCGTGCAAGGACGCCATCGGAGTTGGCGGTGGTTTCCTGCCGGCGGCGTTCCACATCCTGTCTGAGCTGCGTCACCAGATCCCGAACGCCGAGCAACCGCGCGCGCCGGTCTGGCTGATTCGCGCTCGTCTCCGGTTCCAAAGGGCAAATTGTTGTGTCGGTCAGGGATTCGACCGCAAGCTCTTCACCGATGGCAACCAAACGGAATGCCGGTGCATTCATGGCGCGTGCCTGCCAGCAGGGCGCGCCGATGCTGAACTCGTACTGGAGGTCGTGCGCAGCGGTCAGTTCGCGGAATCTGGCAAGTCCGGCCGGGTGTAGTTCATCGGTTCGCTGGATCAGTCGGACCGCGACCCCCAGCCGCTTATGGAACTTCCAGCGATGAGACGGCCTACAAAAGTCGGGATCGTGGAAGATCCGGGAAGCCAGGAGAAAACTCTTTCCGCAGTATGAACAGTGCATGACGCTTTTTCCTTCTGACTCGATTATGTGTTCGCCACGCCTGTCCCACAAGAACTGGGCGTACACTGAGTACTTCGCGAACGGACGGCACCTTCGGATTCACCGAAGCCAATCCTTGCAAGCGAAATCGGCGACCTGGGCGGGCTGGGGTACCAGGCTGACGCCAAGTTTCCGCCGACGCCGGCAAGCCCGCGCAGTACCGAACGTCTTCCAGGATGAGAGCACAACCGGGTGAACGTAAGTCTGCCCGGGAAGGTCGGATTGTCATCTGGTTCCGGTTTCTAAGTGACAGGTTGTCACTCATGAATTGGTCGAGCAGAGGCGTATCCCCTTTTCCACTGAGGCACATGCTTTTAATTTGATCACTGGCCTCCCGCTTGCTCTACCGGACCCGGGCGAGATGCCGATGCCAGCCAAACTCTACGTTCATGGCGCGATCACGACGGCCGCGGCCTTGTTCGCCGGTTGTTTAATCCGCTGGTCACCCACGGGTTGGCACCCATGGTTGCTGTCGCTCGCGGTCACCGGACTGGTCCACGTTTCGTCCCGGCTGCACGCCTGGCGCACCGATTCGGCCGTTTGGGGCACGTAGAGACGCTCTCCGCAACTCGGGAGCTAATGGCCCAGCATCCCTCGGCCGAGAGGACTTGTGGGGTTCCATCCGGCCACACCGTTCGTTCCTTTGTATAAGTGCGGAAAACCGCCCGGGAGCCGGCGCTATGCCATTCTTGCGGCTGGCGCGTGGCCCATCCAACCTGCGATAAAGGCCCGCGAAGTCCGTGCGGGCAAGATGGCGGCTGTGCGTTGCCAGGTGGTCTAAGAAAATCTATGCTAATTGAGAAGGAGCAATTACTCTTATGGCTCAGACACAGATCACCGGCTATGATGTGATCTATTCTTCAAACGCGTTTCCACGTCGTATCGGGCTCTTGAATGGAAAAAACTTTATTGGCCAGCTTATCTTCATGCCCGACGGAAGTACACTGCCCGCCGACGGTCCGATAGCCGGACAAGTGAGCCTCTACTACCATTTGGAGGATTTCGAAAACGTTCTCGCCGTACTTAGTAAAGAGAAGACAATCTATCTCTTTTTTAACGGCTCTGGCCCTGGATTCGAAAACGGCATCACAACCGGGCCGGAAAACTTGGGAACATAACCTCGCGCGTTCGTTTCGCAAGTTCTCGCACTGCCGCGTCCTCTCGCCAGTAGCGCCTAATAGAACAGATACTTCTGCCACTGGGCGTCGCCCTTGCCCAGCATCCGCATGAGGTGACGGCTGGTGTGCAGGCTGAACGGGCGCGGTTGCCGCGCCAGCTTCATGCCGGCTTCCTCCGGTGTCCGGCTGCCTTTCCGGTTGTTGCAGGGGTGGCAGCAGGCAACCAGGTTCTCCCAAGCCGATTCGCCTGCTCGCGAGCGAGGCACCACGTGGTCCAGCGTCAGTTCCCCGGACGGCATCGTGCGGTGGCAGTATTGGCACGTGTACCGGTCGCGCATCAGGATATTCTTGCGCGAAAGCGCGCGCGTTTGATGCGGAATGCGCCGGTATTCCAGCAGCCGGATCACCGACGGCAAGCGGACCGACGAACGAGCTGAGTGGATGGCGTGCAGGGATTCCTCTTCAGCCGAGGCCACTCCCTTCAGCACCAGCACCAGCGCCCGGCGCGCCCCGCAGATATTGATCGGTTCGTAGCTGGCGTTCAGGACCAGCACCGGTCTCTGCAGTCGTTCACTCGGCATCGGAAACGTCCCCCGCGGAAGATTGCGAACTCATGCGTGGCGCCGCGGCCAGGGGCCGGTCGACCCTCGCGACGGTCACCAGGGTGACCCGCGCGGCACCGGCTTGTTTCAGCGTGCGCGCGCACGCCGCCGCCGTGGAGCCGGTGGTCATCACATCGTCAACCAGAAGGACGCGCTTGCCTGCCACCGAATGCCGGCTCCGGCTGCGGAATGCCTGCGCCACGTTCTGCCGGCGGGCGGTATTGCTGAGTCCCGCCTGAGCCTGAGTCGAGCGTGTCCGGCGCAGCGCGAAAACCAACGGCACTCCCATCTGCCGCCCGAGACTTCGCGCGAGGATCTCCGACTGGTTAAATCCTCTGTGCCACCGGCGCAGCCAGTGCAGCGGCACCGGCACGATCGCGTCAAATTTCTCTTCACCCGGCACGGCTGCCGCCAATAACCGCTCGAGCGGCCGCGCCAATGGCTTGATGCGGGAATACTTGTACAGGTGAATCCACTCCCGCAGCAGTCCTTCGTACGAACCGAAGCAATACACCGCGTCAAAACCGCGCAGCCCGTTCCGGCACAGCGAGCACCGGCCCTGGTCATCCAGGGGGAATCGATTGACAAAGGGAGTCCGGCAACTCACGCACGCGTAATCGGCGTGAAGCGGTTCGGGAGGCAGCAGGCATTCCGCGCAAAGCGGAATGCGCGCCACCGTTTGTAAAGGTCGGCCGCAAATCTTGCAATCCGAGGGGAATAAGAGGGAAAAAAGCGCGCGAGAGGTTATCTGAACGACAGGAAATCCGAAGCTTGTGGCCCTGCTACTCGAGAAGACCCACCTCCGCCCGAAGCTCTATTATACCTGAAAACTCTATCCTGCCAGCGTGGAACGCAGGAACTCGGCAATCGCCCCGGTCAGGGCCCTGGGATACTCGGTCTGCGCCATTGCCAGGGCCTGCTGGCGGATCAGCCGATGGCCGGGCACCCGCAGCGTCTGAAACCGCTGGCCGCGGCCCCGCAACGCGAACTGCGGCAGAATCGAGTACCCAAAGCCCGCTTCGACCAGGCGCTTAATCGCCTCGGTATCGTCGGCTTCCATGATCACCCGCGGGTTGATCCCCAGCTCTTGGAAGAAGCGGTCGATCATGGACCGCATGTTGCTGGTTTTGGGATAGAGCAGGAAGGGCACCTCCGCCAGTTCTTCGGCCCGGACCGCGTGCACCGACCCACTCGACCCGGCGCGCCCCGCCGGGCGCAGCACCAGGAGCTCTTCCTCAAAGAGCGGCAGCAGCGTAACTTCCTTTTGCGGATAGGGCAGAGAAATCAGGCCCAGGTCGAACCGCCGTTCCATCAAGCCGGCGACGATCCCTTCGGTGGCCGCCACCGTCACGTGAATATCGGCTTTCGGAAAACGCTTGCGGAGCATCCGCAGTGGCCCGCCCAGACGATGAATCAGGCTGGTTGCCCCGGTCGCGAAATGGAAGGGCCCGCAGTCGTCGTCCGGCACATTGGAAAAATCCTGCTCGATCTCCCGTACGCGACGCATTACTTCCCGCGCGTGTTCCGCCAGTCAGAACGCGTGTTCGGTTGGGATGATCCGCCGTCCCGAGCGGACAAACAACTCCGTGTGCAGCTCGCCGGCCAGGTTATGCAGTTGCAGGCTCACCGCGCCTGGCGACAGAAACAGCTTTTCCGCGGCCCGCGTCACGCTCGAATGTTCCATGACCGCGAGAAACACCTCGATTTGTCGAATGTCCATCCGCCCCGCTCCTTGACCTTTTAGTCATATTAAACGATCTGTTCTCTACTTTGGGGCAGTAAATTCCGGCGCCGGGAGATATAGTTCTGTGTGAATACAGCCCGCGTAGGGCTGGCTCCAGGGAGAAAGGTTATGCGATTAGTAACCCGGCTTGCGATGGCCGTTTTGGTGCTTCCCCTTGCGTTGTTTGCGCAGGAATTCCGCGGCACCATCAGCGGTATGATTACGGACCCGACCGGCGCCATGGTGGCGGGCGCCAAGGTGACCGTGACCGAAACCAACACGGGCACCAGAATTCCTACTGTGTCCGGGGCGTCGGGCGAGTATACCGCCGCGTTCTTGCTGCCCGGCGACTACGACATCACGGTAGAGCTGCAAGGGTTTAAAGGCTTTTTCCGCCGCGGTGTGCATGTCGGCGCCGGCGATCACGCGGTGATCGATGTCCGGCTCGAGGTGGGCGATGTCGCGACGACGCTGGAAGTCACCGAAGATGCGTCGCTGCTAACCACGGACACGAGCACAGTCGGCCAGGCGATCACGACCAAGGAAGTCGCGGAACTGCCGATTAACGGACGGACGCCGATGATGGCGGCGGCGCTCGCGCTGGGAGTAGTCGGCTATGCGCAGCCGACCCTGGTCCATCCTTTCGATTCGGGAGCCGCAGCCGGGTGGAGCGTCGGCGGCGCTTACCAGCAGACCAGCGAGCTGCTGGTGAATGGTTCACCTAACGCCACCTGGGATGGACGGCTGGCCTACAGCCCGCCACAAGACGCGGTGCAGGAAGTGCGCGTGAAGGCCTCAGATACCGATGCGGCCTTCGGCCATACCGCCGGCGGAACCTTGAACCAGATCACCAAAAGCGGGACGAATTCCTTCCACGGCTCGGCTTGGGAGTTCAACCAGCCGAACACATTAACGGCCAACGACTTCTTCCTTAATCAAAAAGGGCAAGCGCGTCCTGTTACGCATTTG
>Ga0126371_10001065_pt1 | contig 22921 bp, 19 predicted proteins | sample PanSoiMetaPlot_4_FD_110145 | JGI IMG/M metagenome (GOLD analysis project Ga0126371, IMG submission 110145) | Tropical forest soil microbial communities from Panama - MetaG Plot_4 | ecosystem: Environmental > Terrestrial > Soil > Tropical forest > Bulk soil | place: Panama | collected 2016-02-17 | reverse complement strand
GCTTCGCTTCCTTGACTCAGCGGTTCCTATCGCACTTTCACGCAGCATCCGGACGTCTTCATGACTGCCGACGAACTGAAAGACATCGTGGCGCGCATCAACCGGCCAGAGAGCTATTCAATGCCGCGCTTCGGCCTGCCTCAGGATCAACACGACGCCGAGATCCGCGCCGCCCTGAAAGTCTCTTCTGCAAAGGCGCGGGCAGGTGCCGCCATTGTTGCTTCGCGGCTCTCGCTTTATGCGGCGCTGCTGAAGGTTGGAGCTGCACCCGCCGCCGGGGAGCCCCGGGTGCAGCTGAATCGATAGCCCTCGCGAAGCGTATCCTCCTCGCCTGGGCGGACCGGGGATTTCGCGATGCAGGCGGCCACTTTCAAAAGCAGGCGGATAATGCGCAGGGGTGCGCTCGTGAGCTCCTTAACGGAGCTACTGAATAGCGGCCCGTAGCTCAACGACCATAGTGTCGACATGATTGTCGACACTATGCACGCACGAGTCCGTGCGCCACAAGGGGCGCTAGTAGAACCAGATCATGTCGGCGGCGAGCATGAACTGGTTCTTCTTAGTGCCTGAATCGTAGGCGGGGGCGTCGTAGGCGCGATCGAAGCGCAGTTCGGGGCGGAACACTAGTGTAGTTCCAATCCAGTGGTTCCAAGAAATCCCGTGCTCGGTGTACTTGGTTTTGAATCCGGTGCGCTGGCCCTTCTCGTCGTTCACGTATTCGTTGCGGAAGATCAGCGCGTCCTTCTTGCCGAGCTGCCGCGAGACGTAGTTGACGGTGGCCCAATCGGGAGCGTTGCATGTCAGCTCCGATGCGTTGTTGCAGATCGCGCCATTGGCGTTCGTGAGCGATAGCGATTGCGCCGCAGGATTTAAGACGTTGGGGTGTGGCTTTCGTATTGACACCAACTTTCCCACGCCATGTGCCACTTGGTGTCGCCGAATTTGTGATACCAGGTGGCGTAGTAAGCGGCGAGATTGTTGTAGCTGTACTTGCTGTCGTTGATGGAGTTGGCGCAGACATAGACATTGTCGCCGGCGGCGGACCAGGTGTAACCGAGGCAGGCGTTGCCCGTGAGTTTGGCTGTGGGCGCCCAAAGCGCTGACTCGCATCCGCCCGAGAGGCCGAACTGCGTAGTCCAGTGGTTGTTCCACTTGATGGTCGCGTTGATTCCGGTTTGGGTGTAGCAGTCGTAGGTGTAAGTCAGTGAGTGCGTATAGGTGTAGTTATTGGGAGCGAGCTGGGCTTCGATGTCTGGCAACGAGATGTAGCGGCCGACGCGAACGTCCATGCCTTGGCCGACGTGAGGGAAGTAAAGATCGACGTAGGCCATCACGGGATCGTCGCCATACTTGCTTCCGATGGTGCCGTTCGGTTTGGGGTTATTCAGGAGCTGCTGGCTGAAGTAACCGTTGGCCGTTGTGAATCGATAGTCGAAGCCGTAGAGATTCGTGAAGCGGAAGCCCCAATCGAAGTGGTCGGTTTGGACGGTGTCGGGGACGCGCTCGATGTAGAGCGTGAACTGATCGAGAATAATCGAGTCCGAGGGCTGCGCGTAGGCGGCCGGCGCGTTGGCGTACGGGCCGAAGTGGGACGAGCTGATATTCCCGCCAACGTCGATCCAACCGTAGAGTTGAATGTTCTCACGCTTGAGCCAATTGTGGCTTTCACCGCTGTAGATTGCTTGTGTCAGAGGATAGTTGGTGGAGTTCGGGTAACCGATCCAGGGTGCGCCGCCGATGGGCCAGACGGTGAAGGGGAATGGAGGATTGTCGACCGGAGCTGGGTCGCCGCGATAGGGGGCGGCGGGCCGGTGGAGACATCATGCCAATCGTTCGAATAGGCTTGGGCGAGGCGCTCAAAGAAATTTCCGGTGAGGGCGGGCGCGTATTGCTCGGGCGCGTTGGGGCCCGGAGGCGTCGTGGAGTCGTTGGGAAGTGTTTGGGCGCAAAGACCGAGGGTCAGGAGAACAATCGCGAACCGCATGCTTTCGCAGATTACCAACGAAGCCGTAAAGAACTCATAAGGAGGGCCTGAAGAGATAAAGGCGGGGTAAAGAAGTTATTAAGACTCGGGGCGCCTTGGCTAAGCGTAGATGCCGGGGGCTTCGTGGCCGATCGATTTGACGTATTCGGTGTAGGAACCGAGATACACGCGCGGGTCGCGATCGGTGCCGCTTTCGCCGCCGAGCTCGAGGACGCGCGAGCTGAGGCCGCGGAGGAAGGTGCGGTCGTGCGAGACGAAGATCATGGTGCCTTCGAAATCGAGTAGGGCTTCGACGAGCATTTCTTTGGTGGCGAGATCGAGGTGGTTGGTGGGTTCATCGAGGACAAGAAAGTTGGGTGGGTCGTAGAGCATGCGGGCCATGGCGAGGCGCGATTTTTCGCCGCCGGAGAGCGAGCGGATTTTCTTGTCGATGTCGTCGCCGGAGAATTGGAAAGCGCCGGCGAGTGTGCGGAGGGAGCCGATGCCGTCGTGCGAGAAGTCTTTTTGGAGCTGCTCGATGATGGTGAGATCGGGGTCGAGGATGTCGAGCGATTGCTGGGCGAAGTAGCCCATTTTCAGGCTGGCGCCGAGGCGGACTTCGCCCGAGTCCGGCGCGACGGCGCCTGAGATCATCTTGAGCAGAGTTGTTTTGCCCGCGCCATTCTTGCCCATCACGGCCCAGCGCTCGCCTCGCCGGACGGTGAGACTGAAACCGTCGTATATGGTGCGCGAGCCGTAGCGCTTGGCGAGGTCTTCGAGGACGGCGACCTGATCGCCCGAGCGAGGCGGTGTGCGAAACTCGAACTTGATCACCTGGCGCTTGCGGGGCAGCTCGATTTTTTCGATTTTGTCGAGGGCTTTGATGCGGCTTTGGACTTGCGCGGCTTTTGCGGCGTGGGTGCGAAAGCGATCGATGAAGCGCTGTTCCTTGGCGAGCATGGCCTGCTGGCGGGCGAAGGCGGCTTGTTGGTTGGATTCGCGGATAGCGCGCTCGCGTTCGTAGAAATCGTAGTTGCCGGAGTAGACGGTGATTTCGCCGGAGTCGATTTCGGCGATTTTGGTGACGATGCGGTTCATGAATTCGCGGTCGTGCGAGGTCATGAGCAGCGTGGCGGGCAGTTGTTTGAGAAACTGTTCGAGCCAGATGATGGATTCGATATCGAGGTGGTTGGTGGGCTCGTCCATCAGTAGGACGTCGGGGCGGCCGAGCAGGACGCGGGCGAGAGCGACACGCATCTTCCAGCCGCCGGAGAGCGCGCCGACGTCGCCGTCGATCTGGTCGTCGTGGAAGCCGAGGCCGTAGAGGACCTCCCGAGCCTGCGCTTCGAGCGCGTAGCCGCCGAGGTGTTCGTACTCTTCCTGGACCTCGCCGAAGCGGGCGAGGATGGCGTCCATGTTATCGGCCTCGTCGGGATCGGACATGGCGTGGTGCAGGTCTTCGAGCTCGTGGTGGAGCTGGCCTGCGCGGCCGGAGCCGGCGATGGCTTCGTCGAGCGTGGAGCGGCCTTGCATCTCTTCGACATCCTGGCGGAAGTAGCCGATGGAGAGGCGCTTGGGGACGGTGACTTCGCCGTCGTCGGGCTCTTCGTCGCCGACAATCATGCGGAAGAGTGTGGTTTTGCCGGAGCCGTTGGGGCCGACGAGTCCGACTTTTTCACCGGGGTTGAGCTGGAAGGAGGCGTCGACGAAGACGAGTTGTTTGCCGTACTGTTTGTTGACGGAGGAGAAGGAGATCAAATTTCAAGCTAGCAGATGGGGGCGCGATGACGTTCCACGATCGCACCGTGGAACTCGAAGCGCTATGCTGGGGCCACGGCTCATGCAATGGACTTAGAGGAGATTGTCGGCGATATCGCTGCGGCGCTCGTAGCGATTGATCCTGCGGCACGCCATTCAAGCAATTCCATGTCGGTGATTGGTCGCTATGGGGAACCGCAACTTTTGAAGTAGGTAGCCAAGCAGCTCAGCACCTCTTGGCGATACGAGTCTCCTGTGCGTACCAAGAGAACGCCTGATCTGTTGGTTTCGGGGCAATGGGCACTGGAATTTGAAGCTTGCGCGTCCGTTTGACGATAATGGGCGCGAGCCCGAAGACTGGTCGGTCTTACTTCATCCTTACGAAGGGAATGTCAGTCTCATTGGGACTGTCTGAAGCTGAAAAGGCTCGAGATTCCAGAGCGCAAGGGCGTAGTGGTTATCGGGTATGAGCATACGCCACCGAATATTGAACTAGGTCCACTGCTCAAAGCCTTTGAAGATGTGGCCACGACCGTAGCCTGTATAAAACCTCGCCCCTCGGGTCCAGACGACGCGGTCGGGGTTGTGTCACCCCATCCATCAGCAGCTCGTTGTAGCTGCATGGGAGGTGCTCATATGACGACGCGGGTTTCAAAACTACTTGCGGCTGCTTCTGCTACTCGTCAACTTGCAAGAGTGGTTACTTGGCCCGAATTCGCATCTAACCTCGCTTGGCTTCGCGCCGGGTGCCTTCGGCGATCCACATGCGGAGTTGGGTTTGGTAGCCGACTGATTTAGAAGCGGCGATCTTTCTTTTACTGCGTGGATATGCATCGGTTCATTGCCCTCGTTCGAGTAGAAATAGCCGCCATCCCTGGAGGTAGAGGACCGTGGGCATGAGTTCACAAACACCATTCTACGTACAATTGAACCATGCCAACGACGAAGTCCGATGTTGTTCCGCGGGTTGAGCCGGTGGAGACGCCTTATCCGCTGGAGTTGCAGGCGGTGTTCGATAAGATCATGCCGCCGGGGGTTGCGCCGCTGAGTTTGTTTACTACGTTGGCGCGGGTGCCGCGCGTGTATGAGAAGTTTCGCGCCGGTGGACTGATCGATCGTGGGGCGGTGTCGCTGCGGCATCGGGAGATCGTGATCGACCGGACTTGCGCGCGGTGCGAGTGCTCGTATGAGTGGGGCGTGCATGTTGCGTTCTTTGGGGATCGCGTGGGGTTCACCGAGGAGCAGCGGCACGCGACGGTTCATGGTGACGGCGGCGATGCGGTTTGGAGCCGGGAAGAGAAGCTGCTGATCCAGTTGGTAGACGAGTTGCATGATTCGTCGGATATTTCGGACGGACTATGGCGTGAATTGAAGTCAGTGTTCAGTGTTGAGCAGATTTTTGAGTTCATCGCCTTGGTGGGTTTTTATCATACGGTTTCGTTTTTTGCGAATGGCTTGCGGTTGAAGGGGGAGCCGTTCGCGGCGGAGTTTCCGAGGAGCTAAGGGAGTTTTCGATTATGGCTCGGTTGTTGTGCGCGTTATTGATTTCGGCGGCGATTGCGCCGGCGTTTCAGTCGGCGGATGAGGCGGCGGAAGAAGATGTATAAGCGATCTATTCGTCAATGGTGACTAACCCGCGAACCAGTCACGACGCTGACAACAACGTTCGTTATTTGATCCGGGACACGACCTATTCCGGAACGCCTGAAAATCCGTGCGCGCGGCCGCCCAAGGAGCGAGAGGCGGAGTTTGCGAAGTGCTCGATGATTTTCAGCGGCGGAAGAGCATGTCGCGCAAGCTCGAGTGGAAGTTCGAGGTTCCAAACCCCTTTGTTCTATTGATTCCGGAGGAAGCGGAGAAGTTCGCGCCATGGAGCCTAACTGACCAGATCAATAGAGTGCGGGAATCGACGAGAAATCGAAGAACGGGAAATGGAAAGAGCGAGACTGGACGACCTGCATGACTGTGTCGGAGATCCAGCTGTGGGACACTAATGGCCATGTCGAGGAAACGAATCACTCTGTTCGCGATCGCAGCGGGGACCTTGGCAGGGCGAACGCCGCAACCGGTTCAGACGACGCCAACACGCGCGGCGTGCTGATCCCGACGACGGCAGTGGATCAGTATGGGTCGACACTCGCGCAGTGGTTCGGTGTCGCGCCCGCGAACCAGCCACAGGTCTTCCCCAACATCGCGAATTTCGGATCGAACAAACTTGGCTTCGTGGGCTGAGGGCGCGACTCTTCGAAGCTCGCATTATTCCGATTGACAGGCTCGGTAATTTAATTCCATACTGGAAGGGTTGTTCGTTCGAAGGATCGATACCATGCGTGCTGTAGGCTCCGAAACTACGCCATCTCTGCTGAGCCGCCAATTGGAAGAACTCATCGCCCACTTTGATGTGCTGTATCAGCGCTTGATGCTGACGCGGCCGCTCTCGTCCGCGACCGAAGTGGAGATCTCGCGGCAGGAGTCGCGCGTGATCGTGCTGCTAGGGAGTAAGGGCAGTTTAATTATGAGCGACCTGGCGCGCGCGGCGAATCTTGCGCTCTCGAGCGCGACCAACACCGTCGACCGGCTTGTAAATAAAGAAATGGTGGAGCGCACGCGGGTTGACGAAGATCGGCGTGTGGTGCAGGTGGGCCTGAGCGAAAAAGGCAGGAAATATTACGACGCGCTGAATGAGTGCCGGCTCGAGATGGGGCGCAACATGTTGGACGCCCTGAGCATCGGCGAACGCGAGATCTTTTTGGAATTGATGGCCAAAATGACGCGGCCAGAGGATCGGCCGACGGTAGCGCCGGTGTCCGGACTACAAACGATTGCCGACTAAGGAGCAATTCATGACTCGATTGTATGTTGCCACGGTTGTTGCCGCCGGCGGATTGCTAGCGGTTTCCGGTTTGATCGCCGGCGAACCCACGAAAGCGGGAGCCTCTGCGAAGCCTGTCACGTTCACCAAGGACATCGCTCCGATTTTCCAGGAGAAGTGCGAAGCCTGCCATCGTAAGGATTCCATGGCTCCGATGTCCCTTGTCGCCTACGAAGAAGTCCGGCCGTGGGCGCGATCGATCAAGGAACGCGTGGTCACGCACCAGATGCCGCCATGGCATCTCGACAAGACCGTGGGCATTCAGCAATTTCAGAACGACCGGTCTTTGTCCGACGAACAGATCGCCACTATCGTGAAGTGGGTAGATTCTGGATCCCCGATGGGCGACGCCAAGGACATGCCGGCGGCCAAGCAGTTCCCGAATGAAGACGAGTGGCAGCTCGCCAAGCAGTTCGGCCAGCCCGATCTGATCCTCAAGTCGACCGAGTACACGATGCCGGGAGTCAGCCAGGACCAATGGTGGCAGCCCATCACCGAAGTTGGGCTTACTGAGCCGCGCTGGGTCCGCGCCGTCGAGATGCGCCCGGGTACGAAGGCGGGACGCCGCATCACGCATCATGCGATCGGCTACCTGATGCAGACTGAACCGAAGGAATCCGCCAACGCGGCCGCGGAGCTCGATCCGCTCTCGGCGCTCGGCGGTGGGATTCTCATGGAATGGGCGGTCGGCAAGCAGTATGACGTGTATCGCCCGAACACCGGCAAGCTCCTTCTGCCCGGATCGAAGATCCGTTGGGATATTCACTATCACGCTGTTGGCGATCAGATCACCGATCACGTCGAGCTGGCTGTCTATCTTTATCCCAAGGGCGAGATACCGAAGTACCGGACTTACCTGACCATGTTCAACGCGGCTGCCTCCGGCGCGAGCGCGCTCGATATTCCGCCGAACACGGTCGCCGAGACCGAAAATTTCCACGTGCTCAAGCAAGCAGCGCGGCTCGAGAACTTCCAGCCACATATGCACCTGCGCGGCAAGGCGATGCTGCTGGAAGCGATCCTGCCGAACGGCAATGTGCAGACCATCAGCTACTGCAACAATTTCAACTTCAACTGGATGAACAACTATATCTACGCCGAAGACGCCGCGCCAGTGTTTCCGAAAGGAACGATCATCCACGTGAAGGCATGGCACGACAACACCACAGCGAAGGCGTCGAACCCTGATCCGAACCAGTGGGTAGGATGGGGCGACCGCACCGTCGACGAGATGGCACACGCCTGGGTGAATGTGACCTACATCAGCGACGACGACTATAAAGAATGGGCCGCCAAGCATAAGCCGGCCGGTCCCACAAATCCGCTAGCCAGCTTTTTGAACCAGTAATTCCGCTGTGGGGTGGGCGCGCGAATTCCGCGCGTCCGCTCACGGCACCACAATATGTTTTGCACTCTCATCGCTACAGTTCTAAGCAATTCGGGCAAGACGGAGCGCGCCGCGAAAAAGTTCCCGATTCGCATGGCAGTCCGCCTCGCGCCCTTTGCGCTTTTGTTGTCGAGTCTGCCGTCGAGCCTTGCCTTCGCGCAAGGCCCAACGAACGCCTATAAGGAACCGGCGCACGAATCGGGACAGCCCGTGACGGCCGCCTACGAAGGCTGGTATCCGAACCCCGACGGTACGAGCACCATTCTCATCGGCTATTACAACCGGAACACGAAAGAGACGTTCGACATTCCGGTCGGTCCGAACAATCACGTGGATCCTGGCGGTCCGGATCGCGGGCAGCCCACGCATTTTCGCACCGGCCGTCAGTGGGGAGTCTTCAGCATCACCGTTCCGAAGGGTTTTCCGGAAACTCAGAAGATCACCTGGACCATCGTGTCGAACGGCAAGACGATAGCGATTCCGTTCAGCCTGAACCCGCTTTGGGTAATCTCGCCATTTAAGGACGCAACTGACAATACGCCGCCGTTCATCGGTTTCTCGGACTCGGGGCCGTTCGTACAAGGCCCGCCACGCGAAATCGCGAAGACGTTCAGCGTCGCGCCGCAAACGCCGCTCGCGCTACCGGTCTGGGTGGCTGACGACGCGGTTGCTCCTCCCGCGTTCCAGGCTTTCGCCAAGATGCTTCCCGCCGTGACGGTCACTTGGATCAAGTTTCGCGGCCCGGGCGATGTGACGTTCGCGAATGCCAAGCCGAAGCCCGAGAAGATTGAGTTTAAGGGCCCTCCCTCCGCGACCTACACTGGCAAGGCCGAGACCACCGCAACCTTCAGCGATCCGGGCGACTACATTCTGGAAGTGACGGCGAACGATCTGTCGGGCGTCGGCGGCAATGGTTTTCAGTGCTGCTGGACGACCGTGCAGGTCAAAGTCACGGTGAAGTAAGCGCGATCGGGATCTCAGCTTCCGATCGCGATCACCATGCTTTGTGTGCTTGTCACACTGCCCACCGAAAACGTCACCGGGACTGAATCGCCCGGTGCGATATTCGGCACCACAACATTGAACTGATTGGTCGCGAGGGAGCATCGCGTGCAAGCCGGAACGCAGCAGCGCCTCGTTGAAATTCACGAAGGCTTTCTTGCGCCCGATGACGTTATCCAGGCCGATCGAAAGGATACTGCTGGCAATGACCTGCGTAGTGGCCGCTTCCGTGTCCGCGCCGTCGAAGGAATCGCTCGAGTCGTCGGCGCGAAATAGAAGCTCATAGCCAAAGAGCTCGACGTCTCGATTGAAGATCGGCTGCCTGGCCAGGAAGACATCCTTAACATGAATGCGTCCCGCGAAGCAACATGAATGCGTCCCGCGAAGCCGACAGCGCTTGCGGGTTTTCAGTGCCAGCGGCGAGCTAGCGCGCACACCAGCAGCCCTGCAATTCTTTCCATCTGCTCAGTACTTGGAAAGCAAAAGTACTCCCCGCGATGCTAATTTCCGCGGAGCACCAACCTGCTTATCGGCTGCTTGGCGAGGTCTGTTTATGCCTTTTGTCGAAAGTTAAAGGGCCAGCGGGAATGGCACCTCTAGTAAGTGCTAGTTGGAACCAAACCATTAACTGCCCAATCACAAAGGCCGCGCTCTCCACCCCATGCCCATGCACCGTGAAAAATTTTGGCCAAACCCCACGAACCGCCAGGGCCGTGTCTTGTGTGCTGGCGAGATATCCTTCGAGAGCTAGGTCTCCGGTGCGGCGTCGAAGCGTTGCAAGCCGTGCTTGATCTGTTGTCGCGACTCAATCCGGCCCGGTGAAGACTGCTGATGTAGAAAAACCCGCGTTAACCGGCCCGTCGGCCAGAGAAAACCCTTCCCGAGGGTAGGGATAACACGGGTTTTGCAGTTTCACCGTGCAGATGTTGCAGCTTACCCACCGTTATTGTGATGGTGATGATGCTGGTGGTGCTTGACGGGTACTTGGACGTACTTGCATTCACAGGCGAATGAGGGCTTGGAAACTAGAACTCCAGCCAACAGTAATGAGGTGAGGATGATCTTTCGCATGTTCGACCTCCTATGGGCTTTGATTGTGGCGATCGGAAAGGTGGGTTAGATTTTGTTGCTCCCCGGTATCCCTTGCAGCGCAAGCGGAGAAGGTGCGCCGCAGGGACACTGAAAAGGGTGGCGTCCCCAGGGGATTCGAACCCCCGTTATCGTCGTGAAACGGGCTCGCGCAGCAAAAATCAATGTGATAGTGGGCGCACCAAAGCGAGTTCCGATTACTCATCGTCACCATAGCGTCACCGCAGTTCTCGCGCAAAAAATTTCCTCCAGCTAGTTTCAAAAAGACCCCCACCCCATGCCTACCCACCCTTGAAATTGGCAAACCCGCGAACCGCCAGGGACCCGTCATGTGTGTGGGGCGCGATAATCCTTCGGAATTAGGTGCGGTGGCGAAGACCTGCAAGCCGTAAATGATCGGTTGTTGTTTACTCAATCCTGGGCGGTGAAGGTATTCACAATGGGGGAGAATTGAACAGGAGGCCGTCGACGGCGCTTCTGCGAACAGCCCGGAAGATTTTCTCGCCGACGTCCGAAAAGGCTTTGGCGCGAGCTGGATTCGCCACAGGTGAAGGTCGACGCCTACCGACGCAACTTGCAACACGCGTATCTCAATCTGGTCAACAACGACGGCCTCAAACCGCGCAACCCCTCTTGGCGCAATAGATGAAGAGCACGATTGCGAACAGCATCGGCAGAGTAAACGCTAGCAGGACGATGATTGCTATGATCAGCCGATTTCTATCATGTGATCTCATGCAGCCACCAGTTCATCGATTGTCTAACATGGCATTCCCCGCCGGCATGGTCCTGGAGCGATCCGTGAATCCTGCACTGATTGTAGTAGGCGGCGTGGGAGGCTTCGCACAAGGTTCGAGTTGGCAGATAAATGTCCAAGATGATCTTGGGAACCGCCTTGCGGTCAGCCGGGACCATGTAGACGAGTGCATCGGGCACAAGCGTGTTCGATAAGTGGAGAACTCGCCCTTGCAAATCGAGCCACTTGCGTGCACTTCGTTGTTTCGCTCTTGACAGCTACCGGCATGTAACTTAAAAGAGGGAAGCGCCCTATCGCTGCCTATGAGCCAGGATAGGGTCGTGCCCACGGTCTTCAACTCGAAAGTGGCGGTGACGGACGCGCATCAGCCGGATCTGAAGCAGGGCATCCTTAACTTGATCCTCCGCCCCGATGAGACCTATCAGATCGAAGCCACAATTGACTTGTCGATACGAAGACGAGCGGAGCAGCGGACCAGGCGCAACCTTGCATCCAACTCAGGTTTATTTCGGGCCCAAAGACGGTCACCCTGAGTATGCCTGTGAACGCCTGCCCCGAGATCCCCGGAAAAACGCTCGAAACTGATCACTAGCCCGTTCACGAGAAGTCCCACTCTAATGGGGTTGAGGTGAAGGTACCCAAGGGTATTGGAGGGTGTCTCGTTTCGTGAACCGTCGTCGGGTGTAGATTGGTCGAAGGATCGGAGGCACGAAACCATGACGCGGATGTTCGTCTGCACGATGGTCGTTGCGTCGTTCGTGGGTCTGGCACAGACTCTTCCTACGCCGCAGTTTGAAGTTGCATCGGTTAAGCAGAACACCAGCGGATCGAACGACGAGCAGGTTTACATCCGTCCTGGCGGAAGATTCGGCGTTCGCAACATGACGGTGCGGGTGCTGATCCAGAATGCCTACCAGCTAATGAGTTTTCAGATCTCCGGTGGTCCGTCATGGATCGATTCTGAACACTTCGACATCGACGCGAAGTCTGATGGTGACACGGCCCCGAACGGGCTGTTGCTGATGGCTAGGACCCTCCTGGACGACCGCTTTGCCATGAAAGCTCATCGCGAGATGCGAGATCAATCTGTCTTCTTTCTGACAGTAGCGAAGGGTGGCGCGAAGATGCAACATGCCGAAGGAACCTGTGTGCCTCGCGATCCTAACAATCCTCCTCCACAGCCCCCTCGCGGCGAGCAAGTACCGAACTACTGTGGTGGCATGCACAGGAGCAGTCAGAGCGTGGACGGTACGGGGGAGGGCATAGCGGATTCGAGCGGATTCACTCTTGGCTCGTTGTCGGGGCAACTCTCATCTATCCTAGGCCGCGCAGTGATCGATAAGACTGGCCTAACCGGGATCTTCAACTTTCATCTACGATGGACAGGCACACAAGACACGACATCAACGGGGAACGCTAAAGCTGGTGCTTTGTCCGATGCACCATCGATCTTTACCGCTCTTCAAGAGCAGCTTGGGTTGAAACTCGAATCCGCGAAAGGTCCAGTCGAGGTCCTTGTAATCGATCACGTCGAAAAGCCGACTGAGAACTAGCGATGCCTCGCGAAAGCTCTCGCCGAAGGTTTCACCGACCGCGCCCACGTCGAACAAGCCAGGATTCGACTGTCGGAACGTTGTTCAAAAAGTAATACATCCCTCTTACAACCGCGAGCATCTTCTGCGTCACTAACGGGCCGAGAATTAGATCTACTATGGCTACGCAATCAAATGATTGGATCGTCATCGACTATTTGCCGACAGCAGTGGACCAGTCTGACCGACGCTCGAATAAACGTTATCCGATCAGCTTAGAGGTCGAATACCAAGTGCCTGACGGAAACGGTGCCCGACGAAAGGGATTTGGCCGAACCATAAACATTTCTAGCGGTGGCGTGCTTCTCGAAATTAGTAACCCGCTCCAAAATCTATGCCCAATCCTACTTGCGATCAACTGGCCTTTTCTTCTGGACGGGTTAAACCCTTTGAAATTGCTGATTCATGGAAAAATCGTTCGAGTTGCAGGCAACACCATCGCCATAGAAGTCAACCGACACGCGTTCCATTTAGCCGGTCACGGAAGGCAACAAGCGTAGCCAACACTAACATCATGTGGACCCCGTCCCTCGTAAGCCCACAGCCTCGATCGTCGATGATGACGTGGGTTTAATCTTTTGGTTTGGGGAATTATTCGCCAAGGCCGGATGGAACATTGTCCCTGCGTTGAATTGCAGACAAGCGGTTGCGCTGGCCGTCATGTGGGACTCGTATATCGATTTGGTCGTAGTGAATCCCGCGCTAAACGGCATCCCAGAGATGGTCCAAACGTTGAGCCGCGTACATCGGCCCAAGGTTGTCGTAATTCGTGACCAAAACGTTGAACCGGACATACCCGCCGACGCGACAATAGATCGGCCTGACATAAGCACTTCGTTTTCCCGGGCAGAATGGGCGGAACGAGTGCGAAAGCTCTTGAAGGAATTGATTCAGTGAACAGGAACAGCGCGGGTCTGCGTCGCAATGGCGAGACTCGGCACAGAAATCCTTGCTCCAAACGGATTGATCTACGAAAGCGGACAAGCCATCAAGGGACCCGAAGCCCATCTCCTCAGGTTGAAAAGCGGGTTTTGGCGTACCCGATGTACTCTATGTAATCTCCCATCGACAGTGTCGATCTAGGCCATAGCAACTGTTCTCCTAAAGTTGCTTCGGCCTTGGGGCGGGATGCTCGATCCTGCCCCGGGCCGATAAGGCGCGAACCTCTCGTACTCCACAACTTCAACTCTGTGACGCGGCCAAGATCATCACTGAGCTAACCTGTCTGAACACGCTTGCGATAGTGTTGGCAACGCTTGGCATAACCGCACCTGCAGCCACCGCTGCGAATCCGGCCATCAATGCATATTCGAACATGTCCTGACCGGCCCGTTCTCGAACAAACTGATCAACAACCGTAAAACCTGATCTTTCATGGCTGGATTATACGCGCCGTTCCGAGCCTAGACAGTCCTGTAAGGCTGGTATTTCGCAAGCGTGCCCGGCCACAGATGTCTGATTCGTTCCATCGCTCGAATCGTTCCGTGTATCGCTTTGGAGGGATTTGCACGTTGGCTGATCTTTGGATCAGGTAGCAACCGCCATCCAAGTCAAGCCAGGTTGCAGATACGAATTCCCCCGAACTGAAACCTCCAAAGTAGAAAGGAATAGACCGAATGACCGAAAGAAAAACCGGCGGACGCCAGAAAGGGCACCCCCAACCGCCGCACGAAAGAAGTTCTTGAGATCCTTGCCGAGCTCGGCTCCGACCCCATCGAGGGCATGGCCCGCATTTGCGATGGACGAAAAACACTCCCCCGAACTTCGAGGGAGAATGCTTTCGGCACTCGCGGAGTACTGCTATCCCCGGCGCAAAGCCGTCGAGGCGACCACGATCGAGGAGCCCAGCCGAGCGGCGAGCCTGTCTCCCTCCGGGACGACCTCAATCCCCAGGAATTAGCGGAGTTGGAGGCAGGTGTTGTTGCTGCTCAAGCGAAGAAGGTGAAGCTCGGGCGAGGTGGCGGCTATGCCGGTTGAAGAGACAGTGAACTAAGGCCGCAAAAACATTCTCCACGCCGACAAATAAAACAGACCCCAATCACCACCGCCATACCCACCCTGAAATTATTTTCGCGAGCTAACGGTTGGAGAGGGTCCCGATGTGTGTGCGGGCCGAATTGAGGCGCTGGAATCACCGAACATCCCGATCCACCTGAACCTAATCTCTATCTGGACAATTCTTCTTTCGCTTCACCCATCGGTGCGGCTTACCGCGTACCAGTTCCGCTATGTCAACATCACCGCCGATGTTCTCAGCGGCTAAACCATTGGTTGTTTCTGGACCATTGCTCCAATTCCGGCAGGTCGGTCGGCGAGGGGAGGCTTCCATAGAAGTGACGCTGCAACGAAGGCAGGACCTTTGGTTCTCCGAAGATTGGATGCGGTGGTATCGCGGTTTTAGGGGCTCCATGCCAGAATCCCTCGCCCTAGCCATCCCTGTAATAGATCGTCGTAATAGATCGTCGGGCTGAGAATCTGGAAAGTTCCTTTCGGAGTCCCACGGAGCGAAAATTCCAACTACAATACCTGCCGTCTGGCTGAACAGCTCTCAGAGTGAGGTCACCCGCAAGCGGAGGCTCCTGCGAAGGTTCTCCTCCATGATCAGCGCCCAACGCTCAGCGATGGACTCGAGGGAAGCGTGCCAGCCCCACGCAATGCATCTAATGGCAAGCATCCTTCCGCGGACCATCCAGTTTCGCCCAAAAATTCAGTGGGGAATCGCGACAGGCTCGTCGCCGAGAAAAGAGTATACGAATTAAGTGCGGCGATTTTACATTAGTTGTCGTCGTAGTGCCCGTCTGGTCCAACTCTGCGATCGGCAGCAACGCCAATTTTGTCCTTCGTGAATCCAAAGACTACAACGGTCGCGGAAACCCATTGGGGATGTGTCAGCAAGAGGAGGCAGACCAGCGAGCTGCAGCGAGAGCTCCCAGTTGCTTCTTCCGCTTATTGGGCGGAGACACAGGGATTTTTGACCTCAGCACCGATGGAAAAACTGCCATTGTCCGAAATATCATGCTTTCTTTGAGTTCTCGACGGACTCCGCTGGTTCGAAGTGAGATGACATGCGAGCCGTTAGGCGTGCTTTTCCGGTCTGAATCCTCGATAGATCCACGGAACCATGAGGAACAAACTGGCAGCAAAAGAACACCAGCAAGCCACAGCGTTTTCTGCGCACGGGTTTCTAGTGGAGGGGCAGTCACAACAGAATCAGTGACTTTCGCAAACGGTCCGCTGCCTGACCCCTTGTTCACTTCAGTCGCATCAGGAAGCAGCGTGGCCGGTTGTTTGGCATCGAGTTTCGCGATATCTACGTCCGTTAAAACGTCAGGCTTCCGGCATCGAACGCCGAGGATGACCCAGCAGTACGCCCATCTTTCCCCACAATACATGGCGGGAGCCGTGGCGAAGCTCGATAACGCTTTTGGTGGCCTGAGGCCTCAAAATCAGGCTCAATACGTCACCATAGCGTCACCAGAAATCAAGTCGAACGAAGCAACGTCCGCAACGAAAAGGGTGGCGTCCCCAGGGGGATTCGAACCCCCGTTATCGCCGTGAAAGGGCGGTGTCCTAGGCCGGGCTAGACGATGGGGACTTTTGGGAAGACCTTCTTTTGCTACTTTAGCACGCCAGGACGCCGCGAATCGGCTCGATCGCAATCAAACGCCGCACGAGCGAAATGCTTTAGAGGGTCTTTAGATACGCGATCAGATTGTTCTTTTCGGTATCGGACAGCAGGTCGGCGTACGAGGGCATGCCGTTTCCACCGGTGTTGATGAACGCCCGCACGCTTTCCTCGGTCACCTTCTTGCCGTTCTTCAGCGTGGCGTGCTTGAAGAGTCCCTTGAGTCCCGGGCCTACCTTTTTCTCTTCGCTATCGGCGTTGTGACAAACTGAGCACTGATCGAACACCTCTTTGCCCTTGGCGGGGTCGCCCTTGTCGGCGGCAAACGCCGCGTTCGTCACTAAGAGTCCGGCTAGTCCTGTCGTTACGAGCCATGCGCGCATTTGAAGAATCCTCCCGTGTTGTATCTGTGATAGAAAGCCGCAAGCGAAGAGCGTCGCGAACCGGCCTTTGCGGCCGAAGTTTCATTGTACGATTTTCCTGGCTCCTCTCGCAGCTAGACGAGTTACAATACCTCGGTGCCAAAAACTCTCAAAGAAGGAGACGCGGCGCCCGCCATCCACGCCGCCGACGATCGCGGCGAGACATTCGATCTCAGCTCGCTCAAAGGCAAGAACATCGTGCTCTACTTCTATCCCAAGGCCGACACGCCGGGATGTACGCGCGAGTCCTGCGAATTTCGCGATCATTCCAAGAAGTTCGCCAAGGCGGATACGGTGATCGTCGGTGTATCGCCGGACAAGTCCGCGGCGCAGTCGAAGTTCAAAGATAAATTCGATCTGCCGTTCACACTGCTCGCCGACACCGATCACAAAGTGGCCGAAGCCTACGGGGCATGGGTCGAGAAAAGCATGTACGGGCGCAAATACATGGGCATCGAGCGCACTACGTTTCTGATCGGCAAGGACGGCAAGCTCAAGAAGATTTTCCGCAAGGTGAAGCCGGACGGCCATGCCGAACAAGTGTACGAAGCGCTGCAGGCGATTTAGCGGGTAAGGCCCGGATGTCCGATTATTCGGACGTGCCAGCCCGGCGCTGTGCGACTTGAAAATGACTGAGCGTGCTGGCGTAGCCTGAGACGCCTTTGTACAACGCCTCAGCGATGCGCTCGCGGTATTCAGCCTTCTTCATTGTGCCTTCATCGTGGGCATTGCTGATGAAGCCGATCTCGGCGAGAACTGAGGGCATGCTGGCGCCGATCAGCACGACGAAAGGCGCTTTGCGAATCCCGCGATCCTTGGCGGACTTGTTATTTCTCGCTGACAATGCGAACAGCGCCGTCTGGACGCGCGCCGCAAAATCACGAGACTCATCCACTTTGTCATTGAGCGCGATCTTCTGCAGGATGTCCTGGAGATCGTAGACTGTCTCGGTGGACGCGGCGTTTTCACGGGCCGCCAGATCGAGCGCGGTCTTCGAAGTGGTGAAGCTCAAGTAATAAGTCTCGACGCCCGCCGCGGTGCGAACCGGCGACGAATTCGCGTGAATCGACAGGAACAGGTCGGCTTTGGCTTCGTTGGCGATTTCGGTTCGGCGCTCTAGCGGAATGAAAGTATCGTCGGAACGGGTATAAACAACTTCGCTTCCCATCCGATCTTCGATTAGGGCGCCCAGGCGCTTGGCGACGTCCAGGACCAGGTCTTTTTCGCGCAGCCCTTCAGGACCAACTGTTCCGGTGTCGTGACCGCCGTGGCCCGCGTCGAGCACGATGCGGCCGACCTTCAGGCCAAGGACGCGGATCATCGAGCGGTCGCCGGTAGTGTTGCGTTTGGCCGGAAGGGCCGAGTCGACCGGGGAAGCGGATGCTCGTTTGGGTGACGCCGGCTTGTCCGCTGAGATCGAGTCCCCGTCATGGTTGGCGGCAAGTTTCGCTTCTAGCGGCTTCGCTTCCGGTAGTTTTACAGCCGGTGCTTTTGTTTCTGGTGTCCCGATAGGGCTGCCAGCGCGAGTGGGCGCAAGCTCGGACGGCTCGGCTGTCACCGGCTCGGCCTTGGGAACCTCCGTTTTCGCGACCTCCGCGCTCTTCTTGCTTGCACTCGGAGTGGGATAGGCGCGCGGCCCGACCTCGGGCTCATTAGCCGCGGGAAGGTGCTTCAGATCGACCGGGCTGCGAAAAGGAGCCGGGGCGATGTTCGAATAGTCCGTAGTGAGCTTGGCGTTCAGCGAAACAAGGGGCGCGAGCTTCGCATCCACCGCGGGCGGATCGAGCAGAGCGACTTGCGCACGCTTGCCTGCCGCTGTAGCCTTTGCGGGCGGATGGAACGATCGGGGTCCGAGTGGCGTCGCCGGCGGCGCAAGAGGTACCTGAGCGGGAGCCGCGGCCAACACGGGAGCAGGCGGAGTCGCGGGCGACGAATGGCCAGGCTGCCGGACCTCGATGATCAACCGGTGTGGGTTTTCCAGGCGCGACGTGGTGACGTCGGCGACGCCACCGAGGTCGAGCACGACGCGCGTGACATTCTTGCGCGGCTCGGCGACGCGAATCTGCTGGATCAGCTTGTCACCAACCGCGAACACCGTCATGTTTTTCGGTCCGATCACTGGGTGCGTTCCCACGAGATCGAAGAAGATGCGCTCAGGATTGCTCAGGTGATCGCTGAGGATTTCAAAGTCCCCATCGGTTTCGATCGCGACGCGCGTCACGTCAGGCATGGTCCAGAAGCGCACGGCCGTGACCCGATTCTGTCCTTCCGGCTGGGCAAACAACAAACCCGCGCTGGCCACGAGGAGAAAGCCGAACCCTCGAAACAACGCGATACGGGAATGCTCTCGGGGGAGGTGAGGCATATGGATTCCTAGCGAGTCGCGATGTGGAGCCGGCCCTCCGCGTCCAGGTATGCGGTCACGTGGTGCTGTTCCGGTTCGGCCAGGTTCGCTGGGGCAGCCCCCTGGTCAGACTTTTGCGGCGCGATTTTCGCCGCGCTCTTGCTCTCAGACGTTTTCTTCGCCTGGCGGTATTTTTCGCCGACCTTGGCGACGTAACTCACGGTCTCTGGATACGGCGGAACGCCGCCGTAGCGCTCAATCGCCTTCTCGCCCGCATTGTACGCAGCGATTGCCAGGCGATCATCGCCGAAGGTCTCTTTCAGGAATTTCAGGTAACGGACGCCGCCTTCGATGTTCTGGCGCGCATCGAAGGAATTGGTCACGCCAAATCGACGCGCGGTGGCAGGCATCAGTTGCATCAGGCCTTCGGCGCCCTTGGGCGAAACGGCGTAGGGATTGTAGTTGCTTTCGACTTCGATTACTGAGTGCACCAGCTCGGGGCTGACCTGGAGGTTGCGCGCGGTTTCTTCAATGGTCGCGACGACCGCAGGATCGGGCTTGGCGGGAGAAGCCGGGGTACGCGACACCACCACCCGAATCAGACGTCCCGTTCGCGCATCAGTGCGGACTACGGACACGACTCGCGGTGCCTCCGGCGAGGGCGCTTGGGAAGCGTCGCCAGCGAGCAGTGGAACGCCCGCAAGCGGGAACAGAAGCGCCGTTTTAAGAAGATTTTCCAAACAAAAGCGCATCTTCTTGTTTTACCCGATTATAACCGTATTTCTCCCCTGCGCAACATACAGTCTTTCGGGTGCGGCGCGAACGCCAATGTTAATATTCTCTCATGGCCGCAGCCGGATTTGTGCTGGCAGGTGGGCGAAGCCGGCGCATGAGTCGCGACAAAGCGATGTTGCCATACCGCGGGCGTCCTTTGATCGCGCACGTGGCCGGAACCGTGGAGAAGGCTCTTGGCAAAGAGGCTTGGTTCGGTTCCGGACCCGTGGCGATTGTCGGTGAACCGGATCGGTATCGTAACCTGGGTTACCGAGTGCTTGCGGACATCCATGAAAACTGTGGGCCATTGGGCGGAATCATTACAGCATTGAGCGCCAGTCCCGTTGACTGGAATCTGGTGGTTGCCTGCGACATGCCCAATCTGGACCCCGAGGACCTGCGCATGCTGGTTGAGCGCAGTTCGAACCGGACTGCGCTGTGCATTGCCGCCGAGGGAGAGTCGCGCGAGGCCGAACCGCTGTGCGCCATTTATCATCGGGATTGCCTGCCGATCCTCAGACGCGCGCTTCATGATAAGAAGCTCAAAATGAAGGATGTCTTGCGGGAACTCCACCCCGAATTCGTGGCGCTGCCGGCCGAGTCGCTCGCGAACTTGAATACCCCCGAAGAATGGATGGCATTCGAGGAGCAACCGGAATGACAGACAAGCTCCACTACATAGAGTTCCGCCACGTGTATAAGACGTTCGACCACCCGGTTTTGGTCGACGTGAGCTTTCATATCGACGCCGGCGAGACGCTGGCTGTGATTGGGCGCAGCGGCGTCGGCAAATCCGTGAGCCTGGGCCACATCATGGGGTTCATCAAGCCGGACCAGGGGCGTGTGTTCGTTTCCTACCAGGACATCACGGACTTCGATGAAGCGCAGCTTCGCGAAATTCGCAAAAAGGTGACCATGGTGTTCCAGTCGGGCGCGCTGTTCGATTCGCTTACGGTGGCCGAGAATATCTTGTTCTCGCTCGAGCTGCGCGAGGACTACGACGAGAAGAACAAAGAGGACGTCGTGGACGGGCTGCTGTCGATGGTGGATCTGCTGGAGTTTCGCGATGCGTATCCGGCCGATCTGTCGACGGGTTACAAGCGGGCGGTGGCCATCGCGCGGGCGCTGGCGGCGCAGCCTGAATGCATCCTGTACGACGAGCCGACCACGATGGTGGACCCGCTCATGTCGAGCATCCTGACCGACCTGATGCTGAAGCTGAAGCATCAGCTTCGGTTGACGGCGGTTGTCGTGACGCACGATCTAGAACTGATGCGCAATGTCGCCGATCGGGTGGTTTTTCTGTACGAGGGCAGGGCGATCTTTTTTGGCAAACTAGCAGAATTAGAAAAATCAGATCATCCGCACATTCGGGAGTTTCTGGCCATGGATCGTGTGGAGCTGGTGTGAGGCAGCTTCCGCTGCTGTTGCTGACTGCTGTCGTCTGCGCGCAAACGGGTAAGCTGCCGTCGTTCGATGAGTACAAGGTGAGCGAAGTATATAACGGCAAGCCGGCGGCGCCGAAGCTGGCGACTTTCCTGGCGCGTGAGTATCAACCGCAGATCAAGGACGCGGCCGAAAAAGGGCCAAATTTCGCAGGAAAGTACGCGATCGCACAGTGGGGCTGCGGCAGTTCGTGCCTTCAGATGATGGTGATTGATGAGCAGACCGGCGACGTCTACCGCGGTCCGTTTCTGACGCTCAACTTTGTGCCCGGGCTGTTCTTCGCCGACGGCAGCCGAAGCTCAAGCGACGATTTCGAGCCGTTAGCATTTCGCAAAGACAGTCGGCTGCTCGCCGTACGCGGATGTCCTGAAGAAGAGATGAATCGATGCGGTGAGTTCTACTACGAGTGGGACAAGAGGAGGTTCCGCCTGCTTCAGAAGTTCACACCGGCGCCACTGGCCGTGCCTTAGGTTATTTTTTCTTGAAATCCAGCGACGCTGAGTTCATGCAGAACCGCTGCCGCGTCGGCTTGGGGCCGTCGTCAAACACGTGGCCTAAGTGCGCGCCGCACGTGCTGCACTTCACTTCTGTCCGATGCATGCCGTAGCTGTCATCGGCTTCGGTCTTGACGTTTTCCTGAGCGATCGGCTCATAGAAGCTCGGCCAGCCGGTGCCGGAATCGTACTTGGTCTCGGAGTCGAACAGTGGCGTCCCACAGCAGACGCAGTTGTAGATGCCGTCTTCGTGATGGTCCCAATATTTTCCGCTGAAGGCGGGCTCGGTTCCCTTGCGCCGCGCGACGTGATACTGCTCGGGCGTCAAATCGCGCTTGTACTCTTCGTCGGTTTTTAATTTTTCTCGCATATGTTCTTATGGCTTACCGCGACGCTTGGATGTTGGCGGCGAGTCCGTCCATTCGTTGGACCAATCCATGTGCACGAAATCCTCAGGATCACCCACGAGAAAGTCAGGCTTCTTCAGATTCTTGAGCCGTTCCGGAAATCGCGGGGCAGCGGTTTTGCTCTGCAATTTTCTAGATTTTGACCTCATTCGTCAACCTTCCAGCTTCACCAGCGGTTGGCCGCTCAGCACTGCTTCCGCGTCTTCAGCCGTGAACTGCTCGGTCTTGGCCGAGTGGTTCATCGAGCAGAATTTCGGACCGCACATGGAGCAGAAAGCCGCGTCTTTGAAGCCCTCTTCCGGCAGAGTCTCGTCATGCATCGCTTCGGCGGTCTCGGGATCGAGCGAGAGCTCGAATTGTTTACGCCAGTCGAAACGATAACGGGCGCGGGAAAGGTCATCGTCGCGATCCCGCGCGCCCGGACGTTTGCGCGCGATGTCGGCGGCATGGGCGGCAATCTTGTACGCGATGATGCCTTGCTTGACATCTTCGCGATTCGGTAGTCCGAGGTGCTCCTTCGGCGTGACGTAGCACAGCATGGACGCGCCATACCAGCCGATCATGGCCGCGCCGATGGCAGATGTGATGTGGTCGTAGCCGGGGGCAAAGTCAGTCACCAGCGGCCCGAGCGTATAGAACGGCGCTTCGTAGCACATCTCATTTTCTTTCTCGACCTGAAGCTGGATCTGGTCCATCGGGATGTGCCCCGGCCCCTCGATCATCACCTGGACGTCGTACTCCCAGGCTTTCTTCGTCAGCTCGCCCAGCGTTTTCAACTCCGCGAACTGTGCGGCATCGCTCGCATCGGCGAGGCAGCCGGGGCGTAAACCGTCTCCGAGCGAAAAACTTACGTCGTGCTTCTGGAAAATCTTGCAGATCTCGTCGAAGTGCTCGTACAGCAAATTCTGGCGATGGTTCTTGACCATCCACTCAGCCAGGATGGAGCCGCCGCGGCTCACGATGCCCGTGACGCGCTTGGTGGTGAGCGG
>Ga0126371_10001064_pt1 | contig 22927 bp, 16 predicted proteins | sample PanSoiMetaPlot_4_FD_110145 | JGI IMG/M metagenome (GOLD analysis project Ga0126371, IMG submission 110145) | Tropical forest soil microbial communities from Panama - MetaG Plot_4 | ecosystem: Environmental > Terrestrial > Soil > Tropical forest > Bulk soil | place: Panama | collected 2016-02-17 | reverse complement strand
CCTGGTGGAGCCGGTGCGGCTGATGCGTCCCGCCAAACGGGTCGAGTTCGGGCGTCACTGGGATGTCGTGACTCAGGAAGCCCGGCGCGGCGATACCCCCGACACCACCGGGTCATGGGAGTTCGCGTCCCTCCTCGACATCCCGTGGTACCGGATGGACGTCACCCTGCACGAGACCTTCACCGCGGATCTGGATTTCTCTGCGCACGCGACCGAGCTGGTGCGGGCCACCGCACCCGCGGGCCCGTGGCTGCGCCTGGAGTTGCAAGACTCGGTGCTGGTCGATTCAGGGCGGTGGTCGGACGGTGCCGATGCAACGCCCTACAAGTCGTGGTCCGACCGGAGCGTCTGGGTTCGCGCACCCCGGCGCCTGGCGGCCGGAGACTCCCTGATGCTGACGCTCCATTACCACGCCGACCACCCGACCCTCATCGACCGGGAATCCGAATGGTTCTTCCTGGACCCCGGCGCTGCGTGGTACCCGATGAACGGGGAAGGACGCTGGCTATCGACGTTCGATGTCACGTTTCACTACCCCTTCCAGTATCCGCTCGCGAGCGTGGGAGTGCGCACGGATTCGTCCCGGGCCGACAAGGTTGTGACGGCGCGATGGGTGCTGGATCGCCCCTCAGATTTCGCGACATTCACGCTGGGCAATTTCGATGACGACCGGATCCAGCACGCGGGGGAGCCCGACCTCCATATCCTGATGTCGGAGGCAGCACACGACGAATTCCTTCGCAAGTACCGCCAGGCGGGATACTTCGTCTTCCAGCAGAGCCACATGCGGGAGGCCGTCGCTCAGGACGTCGGCAATAGCCTCAAGTTCTACACGTACCTCTTCGGTCCTCCTCCGTACTCTCGCTTCTATGTCACCGAGATTCCCTACGGAGAAGGCGTGTCTTTCCCGGGACTGATCGATCTGTCGTTCAGCACTTTCCAGTTCACGACACTCGACGGATTCAATGAGTGGTTCCGGGCGCATGAGGTCGCACACCAATGGTGGGGGAACGGCGTCAATCAGGCGTCCTACCGCGACAAGTGGCTGACCGAAGGCCTCGCATCATTCTCGGCCCTGTGGTACCTGGCCACCGAGCGGAAGCATTCGGATGAGTACTTCAAGTTCCTGGATCAGTACCACGATGACATCACGGGGGAGAAAGATGATGTCGGCCCCATCTGGGTCGGGTACCGGTCATCCACCTTCAAGGTGCCGTGGGGCTACCAGACCATGATCTACGAGAAGGGAGCATGGGTCTTCCACATGCTCCGGATCATGATGCTGGATCTGAAGACGATGAACGAGGACCGGTTCACTGCCACGATGAAGGACTACTACCAGACCTTCCAGGGGAAGGCCGCTTCCACCCACGACTTCCAGAACGTCGTCGAAAAGCATGCCGGACTGCAGATGGACTGGTTCTTCGACGAATGGGTGAAAGGCACGCAGATCCCGACCTATCACGTCGCCTGGACCAACCAGCCCGCGGACAACAACACGACCGTGATCAAGTTCCGGATCAAGCAGGAGGGCGTCGGACCCGATTTCCAGATGCCCGTCCTCGTCGCCGCGGACCTCGGCGACAATCGCATCGCGCACTTCAGAATTTTCGTGAACGGAGAGAAGACCGAGTATCAGAGCCCGCCGCTGCCCGCGGGAGCGAAGAAGGTCACGTTCAACGACCTCCACTCCGTGCTGGCGAACGTCAAGACGGAGAGCTGGTAGGCTAGAACTTCGCGAAGGCCCTGACCGGGAAGGTCCCGAAGCCTTTCACTTTGACGGGTACCGCGAAGAACCGCGACCCGCGATCGGGGAGGGCAGACAACCCGGTCATATGTTCCACGATCGGGATGTCGCGGCCGAGGAGCGTCGTGTGGACCGGGCGCTCCCCGGTGTCGATGTTGTCGATATTGTGCGAGTCGATGCCGACGAGCGTCGCGCCAGCATCCGCCAGCCACTCCGCGAGCGGCCCCGTCAGGAACGGGTGGTGTTCGAAGTACGCATCGGTGCGCCAGTACCGGTCCCACCCCGTGTGCACCAGCACCGCCTTCCCCCGCACATCGGCCCTGTCGAAGGGCAGCCGATCGATGGACTTCTTTTCGGGGGAAACCCGCGCGACCATGCAGTCAAGGTCGGCGAGCGACGTGAGCGGGAGCCCTGCGAGATCGGTGCCGTGTTCGTACCGGTGGAAGGGACTGTCGAGGTACGTCCCCGTGTTCGCGACCATCTCGATCTTGCCGATGTTGAACTCGGTGCCCGGTGCGTACTTCTGCCGGGACGCCTCCCGGCTCAGATAGTCGCAGATCAAAGGGGCCGGGAGACCCTTGTACGTGATCATCCCGTGCTCGACGACATGGCTCAGGTCGACGAGTCGTGTGGGCATGTCAGGCCTGCAACCGGGGACGCGACACCGGGATCATCTCCGCAGTCAGCTCAGCGAGACGATCGATGAGCTCGGTCAGTCCCAAGCTCCGCTTGGACACCGAGTGCTGGTAGACCTTCCGCCCAAACAAGTACACGCTGCCGAGCCACAGTGGAATAACGACGGGCAGAAACACGGGAGAAATGTGCACGCCCCCGAACAAGGTGCCCATCAGGGGACCACCAACTCCACCGCCGACGCCTCCGCCGATGCCACCGAAGGTCGCGGCGATCAGCACGGAGAGATTCTCGCGGGCCCGGATGCGCGTCTTGCCCCCGCGGACCGACACCGACACTTCGACGTCCCGCGTCCGGCCGCCGCCTCGGGTCGAAATCCAGGAAAACGAATGGCCGAGCTGACTGACCTGACCAACATCCGAGACGAGCTTCCTGATCTCCTCGACCAGCGTGGGGAATTCCGCGTCCGGGAGCTCTCCGTCGACCTCGCGCTCCATGAACAAACGGGTCGGTCCGCCCACCCAGCGATTGTGCCTGGCGAAATCAATGGTCGCGGGCGTCGCCGCCTTGCCCGGCGTGAGCGCCCCCGCGGCCTTCCGCACCAGCTCCGGTTGAATGCCGACCTCGGCGGCGAGCGACTCTACCCCCCCGATCGTCATCGCGCCGGACTGGGTCGGGTTCGCTTCCATCTCGGACGCCCGCTTCACGATCTCCTGCACCTCGCCCTCGCTGAAGCGCCGCCGAACGGGAGGCGCGTCACCGGACAGCTCGGCGATCAGAGCCGAAGGCGTGGCGGTGCGCTGGTCGGATCGCACGGACAACCCGCGGATCAGCGCGCCTTCGATCGGCGCGCCGAGCGAGGTGAGGCGGGTGCGGTGCATCGGCGGCGCTTCGCCAAAGCGGCCGGCGCGCACGGCTTCCTCGGTCGGCCAGCGGCCCGGCAGTTCGCCCACCAGGAGCTCGTACGACACCACGGCGAGCGAGTACACGTCGGCGCGCGCGTCGAGATCGGTGAGTCCCGCGGCCTGCTCCGGGCTCATGTACCCGGGCGTGCCGATGGGGAAGCCCGTTCTGGTGAGATGCTGGCCCCCCGCGGTCGTCACCGCGCGCGCGATGCCGAAGTCCGCGACGATGGGGTGTCCCTGGGAAAACAGAATGTTCTCAGGCTTGATGTCGCGGTGGAGCACGCCCATCCGGTGCGCGTACGACAGCGCATCCGCGACCGGGCGAAGGACGTCGAGCGCTTCGCCGGCCGACGGCTCTCGTCCCGGTTTGATTTGCTGCCGTAACGAGCCGCCGTCGATATACGGCATCACGTAATAAAGGAAGCCACCCGCTTCCCCCGAGTCGTGGAGTGACAGGATGTGCGGGTGATTGAGGCGTGCCGCGATCTGGATTTCGGTGAGGAAGCGCTCAGTGCCGAGGAACGCAGCGAGCCCGGGAAGCAGGACCTTGACCGCGACCTGGCGATCGTGCTTGTGGTCCGTGGCCAGGTACACTGTGGCCATCCCACCACGCCCCAGCACCTGGCGCAGCTCATAGCGGCCGCCGAGCGCGGCCGCGAGATCGGCGGGAACTTCGGACATAGGGCTCACAATATAGCCCGCCATACGGGGACTTCCCGTACCCGGTTCCGGGGTTAGAATGCCTTTCCCTCATTTTTCCGGAGTCGTTCGTCATGAAGGCACGTGTGGCGGTGGTAGCGCTCGCGTTGAGCGCGATGGCGCAGGTTGGTGCTGCGCAGCAGGCGAGCATGTCAGGAATGTCGATGGGGGCGCCCCTGGCTGATGCGCTCCGGATGCAGGAGGGCCGGTTCGCGCGGATCCTCCCCGCGGCGCTCGAAACATTCCCCGCGGACAAGTGGACGTACAAGCCGACCCCGGCGCAGATGTCGGTCGCCGAGATCGCGGTACATCTGGCCGAAGGCAACGATCAGCTGTGCAGCGTCGTGTCGGGCGAGACCGCGCCGACCCGCGACAAGATCGCGCCCACGGATGCGAAGGAGAAGCTGCTGGCGCAGCTGAAGGCGACCTTCGACTTCTGCGGCACGGCCCTCGCCAAGCTGGACGACTCCAAGCTCGGCGACCAGATCCCGCTCTTCGGGCGTCAGTTCTCCCGGGCCGCGGTCATCATGATCATCGGCATGGACTGGCAGGATCACTACAGTCAGCTGGCGAACTACCTGCGCATCAACGGCATGCTGCCGCCGACGGCGCAGCCCGCGAAGAAGAGCTAACGCAAGGTCCCCAGTTCCAGGTGTCAGGTGCCAGGGTCGAAGCCCTGACACCTGGCACCCTGAACCTGTCATTCAAACCGCAACGTACTCGCCGGATCCGTTCGAGAAGCTCTCGCCGCGGGAAGCCACGACGCCAGCAGCGCCGCAGCCGCCAGAATCGCGGGGACCGCGACAAACGTGACCGGGTCGGTCGGGCTCACGCCGAACAACACCGATCGCAGGACGCGCGTGATGAACAGCGCCGCGACGGTTCCCAGCAGAACTCCGAGCGCCGCCAGCCGCAGTCCCTGATTCACGACGAGCCATTGCACCTGACCCGCCGCCGCGCCCAGGGCGATGCGGATGCCCATTTCGCGGGTCCGGCGCCGGGCGAGCTGAGCGATCACGCCGTACACTCCCACTGTCGACAGGATCAGCCCGGTGATCGCGAAGGTCAACAGGAGCAGGGCGATGAAGCGCTGCGTGGCGCGTGAGCGCCGCACGGCGTCGTCCATCGTGATCAGGTTGGCGATCGCGACCGCGGGGTCCAGCTCGCCGATGATGCGTTTCACCTCGGGCACGAGCGCCGTTGGATTCGACGCCGTGCGGACGATCAGCGTCATGTAGGAGGTCGGCCGCTGATCGAATGGCTGGAAGGCCTCGAGCTGCGGGGGTTGGGCCAGCGATATCTGGTGCTCATTTCCCACCACGCCCACGATCGTCATCCAGACGGTCGTGGAATCAACCTTCCGCTCGAACGCGATCCGCTGGCCGATGGGATTCTGACCCGCGAATTCGACCCGGGCGAAGGCGTCGTTGATCAGGACGACCAGCGGTGCGCCGGCGCGGTCCGCGTCCGTGAAGAAACGCCCGGCCTTGAGCGGCACCCGCATCACCTGGAAGTAGGACGGGGACGCCACGCGATGCGCCAGCTCGGCGCCCGCGGGATCGCCCGTGCGCCCCTCGATGTGGTAGCTGCTCGTCCAGCCGCCCCCGGAAAGAGGGGGCAACATCACCGCTGATCCTCCCGTCACGCCCGGGAGAGCGCGCACGCGGTCCTCCAGCTGGTCGAAGAACGCTGCCTGCTTGGAAGCGCTGTCGTAACGGACGATCGGGAGGTTGATCCCGACCGCCAGGACGTTCTGCGGGTCGAAACCCGGATCGACTTGACCCAGCCGCCAGAAACTCTTGAGGAGCAGTGCCGCGCCGACCGTGAGGAGTAGTGCCAGCGATACCTCGGCGACGACCAGACTGCGTCCCCAGGCACGGATACGCCCGACATCCGAGCCGCCACGGCCGCCCTCTTTCAACACTTCCGCGGGAAGGCGGCGTCCTCGCCAGATGGCGGGGGCGGTCCCGAAGATCAGGCCGCTGGCGGTCACGATCGCGACGACGAACCCGAGCAGCCGACCGTCGAGACCGACTTCCGGGATGGCGTCCATGCCGGCCGGCCGCATCGCCACCAGTCCGTGCGTGCCCGCCCAGCCGAGCGCACAGCCGACGACGCCGCCGATCACCGAGAGGAGCAGGCTTTCCGTCAGCGCTTGCCGGATCAGCCGCCCGCGGCCGGCGCCGAGCGCGAGACGCAGGGCACTCTCCCGTTCCCGGCCGAGTGCTTGCACCAGCAGAAGGTTTCCCACGTTGGCGCAGGCGATCAGGAGCAGGAGCAGGACCGCCCCGAGGAGAATGAGCAGGGGCAGGCGAATGTCGCTGGTCAGGAAGGCCTGGAGGGGCATCAGGTCGGCGCCCATGACGCGGTTCGTCTCCGGGTATTGCAGCTGCAGCTGCCGAACGACGGTCTGGAACTCGGCGTTGGCGGCCGGCAGGGAGACGCCGGGCCCGAGGCGTGCGACTACGCCGAGCCAGTGCGCGCGGCGGAAATACAGGGCGGTCCGGTCGGCCGGCTTCCAGGCCATGGGCGACCAGATGTCGACGTCGGGACGCGGAAAGCCGAAGGTCGCAGGCACGATGCCGATGATTTGGGTCGGGACCTCGTCCAACCGGACACTGCGCCCGACGACGGTGGGATCGCTCCCGAAATAGGTCCGCCACAGGCGGTCGGAGATCACCGCCACCGGCGTCCCGTTTTGCCAGGTCTCCTCGTCCCGGAAGGTGCGCCCGGCAATGGCCGGGATGCCCAGCACGTCGAAGAAATTCCCTGTGACATCGGACTGGTGGAACATCGACGGGCCGGCATCGCTCACAATCGTGACGTGCCCGCCCGGTGTGTAGGCCGCGACGCCGCTGAACGCATGGACCCGCGCCGCCCAATCGAGGTAGTTCGCCGGTGCGGCGCCCTGGTGCACCCAGTGGAATTCGGGATTGTCCTCGGAGAGCTTGACCAGGCGGTCCGAACCGGGGAATGGCAGCGGGCGCAGAATGACGGCGTTGACGACTGAGAAGATGGCGGTATTCGCGCCGATGCCGAGGGCGAGGGTGATGATCGCGGTGGTCGCCAGCACCGGATTGCGAAGCAGCGCCCGGAGGCCGAAACGCGTGTCGGCGATCGCATCCTCGAGCCACCGCGTGCCACGCGCGTCCCGGTGCTCCTCCCGCACCGACTCCGGCCCGCCGAAGTCGATCCGCGCCTGCCGTCGTGCCTCGTCCGGTGTCATCCCCGCCTTCAGGTTCTGCTCCGTTGCCTGCTCGAGGTGAAAGCGAATCTCGCTGTCCAACCCGTCTTCAGTGGCCGAAAAGCGAAAGAGCGCGCGCAGGCGCGCGCGGAAGCCGGAAAGCATGGACATCAGGCCGTCTCCCCCAGGATGGATTCGACGGCGGTGACATATCGACGCCAGCTGGCGGTCTCCGCGCCCAGTGCTCGGCGGCCGGACGCGGTCAAGCGGTAGTACTTGGCCTGGCGGTTGTTCTCCGTGGTGCGCCACGCACTGTCGATCCAGCCTTTGACCTCGAGCCGCTGCAGGGCGGGGTAGAGCGAGCCCTGGTTCACGTCCAGCACGCCGGACGAGAACTGCTGGATCCGCTGGCTGATGCCCCAGCCGTGCATCGGCTCGAGCGTGAGGGTCTTGAGGATGAGGAGCTCGAGGGTGCCGCGGAGGACGTCGTTCTGTTGGGCAGGCATATCAGACTCTTATGTCGGAAGCCTACAGGAAGTTTCAGCCCTTCCTGTAGAAAGTCAACAGGAGGAACGCCGCTACTTCAGGTCGATTCTGCCGAGCCGCTGGGTCCCCGAGAGCGCCAGCCAGATCCGGCTCCGCGTCGAATCCACCGAGATATTCCGCACGATCGCCGTCGCCGTGGGAATCGCGATGGTCGCCGCGGTCTCCGTGGCGGGATCAAACACGACCACGTCGTTCTTGCCCGACTCGTCGTACCAGATCCTCCCGTCGGGCCCGACCGCAATCCCGTACGGCAAGCTGCCGGCCCCGCCCGGACACGGGAACTCGCGGATCGCCCCGGTCGCGGGGTCCAGGCGCCCGAGCTGGCCGCGCGTATAGTCCGTATACCACACGATGCCGTGGTCCACCGCGAGCCGCCGTGGCCGCGAGCTCGAGTTGGGGAGCACGAAATCCTTCAGCGCGCCATCCGCCGGATCGATGCGTCCGATCTTGTTGGTCCCGAACTCCGCCAACCAGATCGCATCCTGAGTGTTCTGCAGACCGTAGGGGTGTGCATTCGGTGTCGGCACCGGAAAGGTCTTGCCGCTCCCGTCCCTCGGATCGAGCCAGCCGTACAGATTCGACCCCTGCGCCGTGTACCAGACTTTCCCCTCGCGCCACGCGGGCGTGTGCGGGTCCACCGCCTCTTTGGGAAGCACGTACTCCTTGATCGCACCTGTTGCCGGATCGAGCCGCCCGATGCGTCCCTTGAAGTTCGCCGTGTACCAGACGCCGCCATCGGGCGCCACGATGATGCCGTGCGGACCCGAGTTCGGCGTGGGCGTCGGGTAGTCCTCGACCTTGCCCGTGGCGGGGTCCAGGTGTCCGATGAAGCTGTTCACCTGATCCGTGTACCACACCGTCCCATTCGGGGCGACCGCGGGATCGTGCGGAAAGGCGCGAGCGCGGGGGAGCGGGTACTCCACCACCCGGAAGACCAGGAACAGAACGACCCAGATGACTTGGATCATGGCTACCTCTGGAACAAGGGCAAGTACTTCGCGTACCCCTCCGCCTCCAGCTTGGAAACCGGAATGAAGCGCATCGACGCGGAGTTCATGCAGTAGCGCATGCCCGTCGGGCCCGGGCCGTCGGGGAACAGGTGGCCGAGGTGGCTGTCGGCGTCCTTCGAGCGAACTTCGGTGCGCACCATGCCGTGCGTCTTGTCGCTCTTCGTCACGACATTCGCCGGATCCAGGGGCGCCGTGAAGCTCGGCCACCCGGTGCCGGAGTCGAACTTGTCGAGCGAGCTGAAGAGCGGCTCTCCCGAGACGACATCGACGTAGATGCCCGGCTCGTGATTGTCCCAGTACTTGTTCTGGAAGGGCCGCTCGGTCGCATCCTGCTGGGTGACGGCGAACTGCTCGGCATTGAGCTTCTGCTTCAGCTCTTGTTCGGTGGGCTTCTGGTAGGTCATGACGCCTCCTGATGGGAATCTACCGGTGCGGTGACAGAACCGTTACCGAGGGGGTGCACCTTTTCCCCACCTCAACGGAGTGGAACATGAAACGCTTCATGGTGGCGGCGGCCGTTGCCGCGGGATTGGCGGTCCCGGTCAGGGCGCAGACGCCCCAATACCCCGGCCTGGTGGTACTCATCGCGGTCGATCAGATGCGAGGGGACTATCTCGACCGGTTCGCCACGCAGTGGACGGGCGGATTCAAGCGCTTCCGGGACACGGGGACCTTCTTCCCCCACGGGCGTCAGGATCACGCTTCCACCGAAACCGCGCCGGGCCACTCCACCATGCTGTCGGGCCGGGAGCCGGGACACACCGGCATCATTCTGAACAACCGGGGGGTCCAGGACCCCACCTCGCCGGCGCTGGGAGTGCCCGATCCACAAGGCTCTTCGCCCCGCCGGTTCCAGGGAACCACCCTCTACGATTGGCTCCTCGCCCGCGACCCCCAGACCCGCGTGCTGTCGGTTTCCCGGAAGGATCGGGGCGCCATTTTCCCCGTCGGCCGTGGCCGCGGCAACGTCTACTGGTGGCTGGGGGGGCGGTTTACGACGAGCCGCTACTACACGGATACGCTGCCAAAGTGGGTATCTGAGTTCGACTCCCACATCGATCTCGCCCACATCGCCGGCAGCACGTGGAACCTCCTGCTTCCGGAATCGGCCTATCAGGAACCGGACAGCATGGCGTTCGAGAACGCCGGCTCGGATTTCACGTTCCCCCATCAGCTCCCCGGGAACGACGTCATCGCCAACCGGATCACGTCCTACCCGGTCATGGACTCACTCACCTTGGCGTTCGCGATCACCGGGGTCGAGAAGATGCGGTTGGGGACTCGCGGCAGTCCCGATCTCCTCGTCGTGTCACTTTCCACCACCGATGCCGTGGGTCACGCCTACGGTCCTGACTCGCGTGAAATCCACGACCAGCTCCTGCACGTCGACCGCTGGCTGGGTCAGTTCTTCGACTCGTTGAGCAAGCTGGTACCAGGAGGCATGGTCGCGGCGCTCACCGGCGACCATGGGATCGTCAGTCTTCCCGAGTACGCGGTGCTGGTGAAACATCAGCACGCTGGACGCGTCGGGATGGGCTCCTTCCCGAAGGACGTGGAGCAGGAGCTCGAGGAGCGGTACCACGTCCCCTTCGACCTCTCGTTCGACAATGGCTTGCTGTCCGCGGACGTCGACGCGCTGCGGGCTCGTGGCGTGAATGTCGACAGTCTGTCGGCCGCGCTGGCAAAGCGGATCGCGGCGAACCCGGGCATCAGCCAGGTCTTCACGCCGGCGACGCTCCCGCAGGCACCCGATACCGGGGCGGCACCGCTCTGGCGGCGGCTGCTCCCCGACGGCTACGGCTGGTTGGCGGTGGCGGCCATGCGTCCCGGGTACGTCTGGTCCTCAGGATCCCTCGGCGGCGAGCATGGCGGCATGAACGCCGAAGATATCGAAGTCCCGATCGCGTTCTTCGGCGCTGGTGTGCCGGTGCGGCGGGTGGACCGCCCCGCCCGCACCGTCGACATCGGCCCGACGCTCGCCGCGATTCTCGGCGTCAAGCCGACCGAGAAGCTGGATGGGGAGATACTCCCGGAAGTGGTGGGCTCAAGTTCGGCGAGTCGCTGATCTGAGCCTCAGAACCCCGGGCTCGCGCCCGGGGTTACTTGCTCCGGGGCCAGGTGTTGTTCGATCGATCCACATCCGGATAATCACCCTTGGGGTCGAGCTCGATCTTCACGGGCTTTGACTTGCTCGGGTCGACCAGCAGCCAGACAGCCTTCGGCCCGGTCCACCATGTCTCCACCGGCAGCTTGATCATCCGGACCGATCCGTCCACCCCGGTCACCCGGGCCATGACTGGCGCGACCATCTCACGCCGGTTCGAGAGAAACACCCGCGAGATCGTGCGGCCCGCGGTGTCCTGCTGCTGGACCGAGTCGACCGCCTGGTCCAGGTGATCGGTGCGGTAGAACCAGCTCCGCCAGAACCACGAGAGGTCTTCGCCAAGCGCGTTGTCCATCGTGCGGAAGAAGTCGTCGGGCCGGGGATGCTTGAAGGCCCAGCGGCGGACGTATTCCCGGAACGCCGCATCAAAATGCGTGGAGTCGACGACCTGCTCGCGCAGGAAGTGCAGCGCCACCGCGGGTTTTCCGTACGCGTTCCACCCGCTCATCAACCCTGAGGGCGACCGGTCCTGGGTCTCCATGATCGGCGTCTCGAGACCGGTGTCGGTGGCGAGGAATTGCTGAAAGGCGCGCATCGACCCGAACTCGAGCGACTGGATCCGCGTCGTGTCGGTCGGATAGCGGTCGCGGAAGGTGTACCAGTCGATGAACGTGTTGAACCCTTCATCCATCCACGCAAAGAGCCGCTCGTCCGAGCCCACGATCATCGGGAACCACTCGTGTCCCTGCTCGTGCGCCAGTGTGTAATACAACTCCTTCGGACTGTCGGCCTGATCGAACGTGATCATCGGGTACTCCATCCCGCCGACCGGTCCCTCGACGCTGATCGCCGTGGGCCAGGGGTAGTGAAGCCAGCGGGAATGGATCTTGATCGCGTGCCGGTTCATGTCCGCGGCGGTACTCCAGATGTCCGACGCTGATGGCGGGTAGAACGCCTGCATCGTGATGCCATCCCAACTCGTCTCGTCCCACACGAAATTCGGTGCGGCCGCCCACGCAAAGTCGCGGACATTCGTGGCGGTCCAGTGCCAGGTGCGCGTCTTGCCGGCGCCTGCCGGGAGCAACGCGGGGGTCCCCAGCTCGGCGGCGGTTATGATGTGGACGATGGTGTCGGAGTGCGCGGCCAGGGCAAGGCGCCGCTGGATCAGGGCGGGGAATACCTGCGCACCGTTGGTCAGCGTGCCGGTCGCCGTGAGTGTGTAGTTCGAAGGGGCGGTCACGGTAACGTCGAAGTCGCCGTACTCGAGATAGAACTCGCTCGCCCCGAAGTACTGGTCGGTATTCCAGCCGCGGACGTCGTCGTAGACCGCCAGGCGCGGATACCACTGCGCGATCTGGTAGAGCCAGCCCTCCGGAAACTCCTGCCTCCCCGTCCGCCCGCCCTGCGTCGGGACTTGATGGTGCCAACCGATGTCGAGCGTCAGCACGCCTTTCGGGGGCAGGGGCCGATCGAGCTCCACGTACATCATGGTGCTGTTGACCCACCACGGGAGCGCGGTGGTCGTGGGTTTCGCGCCCTTCGGGCCCGCCCGCACCGACAGGATGCGCTCGATCGTCGCGCCGATGTGGAAGCTCGAATCTTCCGGGAAGAAATACTGATCGAGCGGGGCCATCCGGCTCTGCCGGGAGCCCAGGTTCATGTCGAGCTGCATCCAGAGGAAGCGCAGGGTGTCGGGAGAGTTGTTCGTGTACCGCACGGTCTCCGCGCCCTCGATGGTGTGCGTCGTGGGATCGAGGGAGGCCCGGATCGTGTAGTCGGCCTTTTGCTGCCAGTACTCGGGACCGGGCATGCCGGACGCCGTCCGGTAGACATCGGGCGTGGCCCAATCGATGGGGCGGAAGACGGAGGTATCGGGTTTGCCGGGCTTGGACGAGGCGAGTTGCTGCCCCTGCACGAAGACCGGGAACACCAGGAGCGCTGCGATCGGAGCGACGAGGAGTCTATCCATGGCTTGAAGAATCGCCTCCACTCTGCAGATTGGCCACCGTGCTCTCACTCTCAGGAGTCGGTATGCGCAGGTTGATGCTCGGTGCGTTGATGCTCGCCGGTTCGACACTCGCCGCCCAGGACCCCTTCAACGCCGCGGTCGATTCGATCGCCCGCGATGTGCTCCGGCAGACCGGTGTGCCCAGCGCCAGCCTGGCCATCGTCCGGGACGGCAAGGTCGTCTACGTGCAGGCGTACGGCGACGCCAAGGTCGAGGGCCACGTGCCCGCGACGACCACCATGCGGTATAGCATCGGATCGATCTCAAAGCAGTTCTGCGCGGGGGCGATCCTGCTCCTGGTCCAGGACGGCAAGCTCTCGCTCGACGATCCGGTGAGCAAATACTTCCCAGATCTGACGCGGGCGAATGAAGTCACGATCCGCGAGCTCCTGTCCCATACGTCCGGATATCAGGACTACTGGCCGCAGGACTACGTGATGCCGAACATGCTCGACTCCACCACCGCCCGGCAGATCGTCGACCGGTGGGCCCGGATCCCCCTCGACTTCGATCCCGGCACCCGCTGGCAATACAGCAACACGAATTATGTGATCGCGGGAATGATCGTCGAAAAGGTCTCCGGCATGCCGTTCTTCGACTTTCTTCGGAGCCGGATTCTCAACCCGCTCGGTATCGAGAGCGTGAAGAACATCGACCTGGGGCGTCTGCCTGATTCCGACCCCACGGGGTACGTCCGGTACGCGCTGGGTCCGGCCCGCGTGGCACCGAAGGAAGGCAAGGGGTGGCTCTTTGCGGCCGGTGAGCTGGCGATGACGCCATCCGATCTCGCGAAGTGGGACCTTGCCATGATGAACGAGAGCCTCCTCTCGCCGGCGTCGTACCACACGATGGAGACCGAGGTCCTCCGCAAGGACGGCGTGGGCACGGGATACGGTCTTGGAGTGGACGTCGGGATCCAGAATGGCCACCGCGCCATTTCCCACAACGGCGAGGTCTCCGGATTCACGGCCGAGAATCTCGTGTTCCCGGATGATCGTGCGGCGATCGTAGTGCTCACGAACCAGGATGCGGCACAGGCCGGGGGCGCCATCGCCCGGCAGGTGAGTGCGCGTCTCTTCACGACCGAAGACGCGTCGGCCCATGCCCACGAGAGCCAGACGCAGACGATCTTCGAGGGGCTGCAGAAGGGCACCATCGATCGCTCGCTCTTCACCACGGACGCCAATTTCTACTTCAACGCCCAGACGCTCGCCGATTTTGCCTCGAGTCTCTCACCCCTCGGCGCGCCGGCGGCGGTCGTCCAGGTGGGCCGCTCGCTGCGGGGCGGGATGGTGCTCCGGGTTTACCAGGTGCGGTTCACGTCGGGCCGTGCGGTGCGGGCGTGGACCTTCGAGATGCCGGACGGGAAGCTGGAGCAATATCAAGTGGCGAGTAACTAGGGTACTAAGACGCTAAGAGTCGCCAAGTCGCTGAGTCGCCAAGTTGTTGAGTCCCTCGGTCGTTAAGTCGCCAAGTCGTTAATGCGCTTCGTCGTAAGAAATTGGAGGGGATCCCAACGAATACTTGGGGTCCCCCCTTTTTTCGTTCCCGCGGGCTGATAGCCCGCTCTCGGCGCGGTCGCGGCCTGAAGGCCTACACAGCCGGCGCTCCGTTGATGGCCCGATCCGGGTGATGCGTGGATTGGGTATTCACGTAGTTGATGACGGTACGGAGCTGGCTGACTCCGACAGTTCGGGCATCGTATCCGGGACTCCACGGGGCACTGGCGCTCGGCCTTGAAGCCCTCTAGGGCGCGATCGCGCCGAGAGCGGGCCATCGGCCCGCGGGGCAACGAGCCGGCTTGGAGGGCACGCTCTCAATCGTGTATTCAGCGATTTCGGGCGCCTCCTACCGAGCCAGCTCGTCGACTCTCTCTCTCCAAGCCTCGTCGAGCTTCTCGCGTGAGACCCCGATGACTCTGGCTGCCGTGTCGAGCACGGCCTTCGGGTCTCGGCCTGCATCTGCCAGCGCCGTAATGCCGGGAAGTCCACCCTTGGCGTAGACGAGCTCGCACAGCACCGCGAACCCATCGTAGCCGACATCCAGCGACCCTTCGCGGCGGGGCGGATCCGCCATGATCTGGTCGAGTGTCAGGCTGTAGTGTGCGGATAGGTAGTGGGCGAGGGGCGGAATCAGCTCGTGGAAGCGGAGTCCGGCCGATCCGCCCAACCACGTCGCCAGCCCTTCATTCACGAGCCTTGCCGGCGCGTGCACCTTGGTGAACGGGATGAGCACGAGGTGGGCCAGCTCGTGTCGATAGCTTTCGCCACTGCGGGAGGACCCCACAAATACCATTTCGTGCTGAGTATCGGCGAGTCCCCAAGCGGTGTCCGGGGCAGGGATGAAGTCGAGCCCCATCGCTCGCTGAGTGTCCTTGGGTTTGTCGGTAAAGTAGTAGCCGATACTATCGGGTGGAGTGAGGGACCACGCCGTGGCGAGGGAGTCTACGAACCGGGCCGATCCTTCGGCCTTGGCCCGCGCCAGGGTGTGCGTTGAAGGGAACACGAAGGTGACTCTCCCAATACGCTCGTGCTGCCAGCCTCTTGTCTCGACGGGGAGAGCGTTCGCCAGGGCCCAATGCCCGCCTTTCCGCACCGCGTAGGTCCGGTAAAGGGCGAGCGGATAGTAGGCGCGAGTCGAGTCCTCGATGGTGCCAACGATGGTCCTGATCAGGTAGGTGCTGTCCAGACTAGCCGCGGGTTCCAGGTTGACGACGGTAAAGGAAGTGAACCCCTGGTAGACCTGACTGCAGAGCAGGTCACCTCCCGGCCCCATACGTGATGGGGTCAGGCACGTGGGTCGACTGCGGAGATAGTCGGACCAAAGCCCAAAGATCTCATGATTCGGCGCCGACGAGGTGTCGACGCCGAGTCCAACCGCGACGCGGACCGAGTCGCCTTGGGCGGCCACATTGACAGCCATCAGCGCGAGTACGCAGCCAGCGGCAAACGTTCTCACCTCGATGTCCTTTGCCCGATACCGGGCCTTGAAGCCCTTCAGGGCGCGACCGCGCCGAGAGCGGGCCCTCGGCCCGCGGGGAACGACGACGGGAGCGCCATTGATCTCGCTTACCGTCTTACCGTCTTGGCATCTAGCTCATAAGTCCCTCAAACTCCCCCTTCAGAATCTGCTCGTCCAGCCACCGATCGATAATGGACTTTCGAAACCGCCACTCCTTCCCGAGCTTCGCCGCGGGAATGCGCTTCTCCTGCGCCCACTTGTAGATGGTCTGCGGTGTGAGGCGGAGGTAGGCCGCGACTTCCTCGAGCGTGAGGATGTCGGGGCCATGATTCCCGGTCATGGATGCGCCCGGTGCGTCGTGTCCGGCGTCAGGACGAACGGGGCCGGCGTCTTGGGGTGCGCGTCGGTGGCCGCGGCCGTATCCCCCTGGAAGAGCTTGTTCGCGGCGTAGATCACGGCGGCGTAGAAATTCCCCTGGTAATTGCCGAAGATACGGAACGGTTTGTTCTGGTCCCCCAGGAAGGGGCGCAGGTTCCAGGCGAGCTGTACGCCAACGAACCCGAAGAGCAGCGCCCACACCCGCATGATGGTGATGGCCTTCCGCGGATAGACGCCACGCTTTTCGCAGACCAGCGTCAGGCCGTCGTGCAGCGCGACCATTCCGAAAACTCCGGCGACGGTCGCGAGCACGATGTTGAGGAGGTGCTGGAAGTAGTAGTTGGCGCCGGTGATCAGGAAGAACGCGGTGATCGGCACGAAGGCGGCGAGCAGAATGGAGGTGAGCGCGAGCGCCGCACAGACCATCACGACGACCTGCGTAAGCCGGAGCCGGGAGCCGACGAGGACCTGCACGACGTAAAACGCGGGGAAGCAGATGACAAAGGTCGCGAAGAAGAGGAAGGGGAGCTTCACGCCCGCGGAGATCGCCTGCAGCGGCCCCGAGTACATGCCGGCCACGAACCCAAAGAACCCGGAGAACCCGACGATCGTGAGGATGGTATATCGAAGCCCCCGGTTGAGATCCGTGCCCTCGACGACTTCGTCGAAGAACCGGTCGCGGTCGGCGAGGAGGACCCTGAGGAACTCGGAGAAAGTCGTGATCGGAGGCATGCGCCTGGCCCGTTGGGGTGCAAAATCTTACGGAATTAGACCTGTATAGGCAAGTATTTTATTGTTTATTACTGTTTGATACAGACCAAAGCTCATGCTGGCGGCCCCTCTACTCAGCCCGTATATGGTGTGGGCCCAAGGACATAGAACCCGATGCCAAAACCTCGTCGCACCGCCAAGCCCCGGGCTCGCCGCTCACCCAGGGTCTCACACCTCGCTCACCGTCAACGGGCCCTCCTGCGCCTGTCGACGGGGATCGCCGGCGCGCACGACGAGGCCGGCATCTATGACGCCGTCGTCAACGGCCTCCACGACGAAGCCCTCGGCTACAACTTCCTCGCGCTCTTCGTGCTCGATCCCGCCACGCAAGAGCGCGTCATGCACTCGTCCGTCGGCTGGTCGGGTGATCCGAACCTCCGCGTCGCCCCCGGCGCGGGACTCTCGGCCCGCGCGATCGCCGACGGCAAGCTGCACTACACTCCCGACGTCACGCGCGAACGCAACTACGTCGCCTCGCTGTCCTCAGGATCGGAAGTCGACGTCCCGCTGAAAGTGGACGGCGTCATGGTGGGCGTGCTGGTAGTGGAGAGCACCGAGCCGAACGCCTTCGACGCCGAGGACTTCGACATCCTGACGGCCGCGATGGATCAGGCGGGGATCGCGCTGGCGCGGGTGGGACTGCTGGCCGAAGAGCGGCGGCGCGCGGACGAGCACGCGGCCCTCTTCGATTCGATGACGGCGCTCGCGGGCGACCTCGAGCTCTCCCGCGTGCTGCAAGTCGTGCTCGACCGCGCGGTCCAGCTCCTGAACAGCACCGGCGGCGAAGTCGCCATCTTCGACGCGCAAACGCGGGAGCTCGTCGTCTCGGCCAGTGCGAACATCGGCAAGGACTCGACCGGCACGCGCCTGAAGATCGGAGAAGGCGCGATGGGGCACGTGGCCCGCACGCTCGAGCCGATCATCATCCCTTCCTATCATGAATGGATGGGGCAGTCGGTGCAGTACGCGGACTGGACCGTGCACTCGGTGATGGCCGCGCCGCTCCTGATCGGCAAACGTCTGGTGGGCGCCATTGCCCAGATTCACTCGGATCCCAAGCGCGTATTCGACGGCGAAGATCTCCGGTTGCTCAACCTCTTCGCGCCGCAAATCGCCGTGGCGATCGAAAATGCCAGGCTCTACACGGAATCCCAGCGGCAGAAGCAGTATTTCTCGGAGCTGGTCGGAAACAGCCCGGTGGCGATCGTCACCCTCGATACGAACAAGACCGTCCGAAGCTGTAACCCGGCCTTCGAGCGGCTGTTCGGATACACCCAGGAGGAGGCGACGGGGCAGATCCTGGACGATTTGATCACCACCGAAGCCACCCGGCTTCAGGCCGAGGAATACACGCGCGAGGCGCTGGACCGGCCGATCGCCGGCATCGGGCAGCGCCGTCGAAAAGACGGCACCCTGGTGGATGTCGAAGTGCTCGGCGTCCCGGTCATCGTGGACGGCGAGCACGTCGGGCCCATGGCGCTCTACCACGACATCACCGAGCTCCTGCGGGCGCGGCAGGACGCCGAGGCTGCGAACCGCGCGAAGAGCCAGTTCCTGGCCAACATGAGCCACGAGCTCCGGACGCCGCTGAACGCCATCCTGGGATACGCGGAGCTGGTGCGGGAAGAAGCGGAGGACCGGGGTCTGAACGAATTCACCCCCGACCTCACCAGGATCGCCTCGGCGGGCCGGCATCTCCTGACCTTGATCAACGACGTCCTCGACCTGTCGAAGATCGAAGCCGGCAAGATCGAGCTCGTCGCCGCGTCCTTCCCGGTCCGCCGGGTGATCGACGAAGTGTCGGCCACAGTGGAGCCCCTGGTCGCGCGGAAAAACAACACGTTTTCGGTCCGCTGCAGGGAGGAGATCGGCTCGATGCACTCGGATGAAACGAGAATTCGGCAGGTACTCTTCAATCTCTTGTCGAACGCGTCGAAGTTCACGGAGCGCGGCACCATCGGCCTCGAGGTCACCCGCGCGGGAGACGAGATGCTCTTCGCCGTGTCGGACACCGGCATCGGGATGACGCCCGATCAGCAGGCCAAGCTCTTCGAGGCATTCGTCCAGGCCGATGCGTCGATCACGAGCAAGTACGGCGGCACCGGGCTCGGACTCGCGATTTCGCGTCGGCTCTGCCGTCTCATGGGTGGCGACGTCGTGGTCGACAGCGTGCTGGGGAAGGGCACGACCTTCACCGTCCGGCTTCCCATTACCGCGCCTGCCGCGGGAGCAGACTGACCCAATGACCAGAATCCTGCTCGTCGAAGACAACGAAATGAACCGCGACATGCTGTCCCGCCGCCTCATCCGGAAAGGATTCGAGGTGGATATGGCGTTCGACGGGAAGGCCGGCGTCGAAAGGGCCAAAGCCGGTGCGTACGACCTGATCCTCATGGACATGAGCCTTCCGGAGATCGACGGCTGGGAGGCGACGCGTCAGCTGCGGGCCTTCCCGGAGACGAAGACCGTGCCGATCATCGCGCTGACGGCGCACGCGATGGCGGGGGACCGGGAGAAGGCCCTGGAGGCGGGCTGCAACGACTACGACACCAAGCCCATCGAGCTCGACCGCTTGCTCGGCAAGATGAGCGCCCTGCTGCCCGCGAAACCGGCGTGAGTCACACCGCTCCCGGCTCGAACCCGGTTGCCGCCCTCCGGCACGACCTCCGCACGCCGGTCAACCACATCGTGGGCTACGCGGAAATGCTCATCGAGGATCTCGATGGGCCCGCGAATGCGGCCCGGCGGGCGGAGCTCGAGTCGGCCATCGAGGCGGCGCGAGACGCGCTGAAGATGATCTCCCTGGTGCTGGCACCTACCCGCGACACCATCGAGCAGACCGAAGTCACCGGGCTGTATCACCAGCTCGAAGATCCGCAGCATCGGATCATGGACGCGGTCCATCGGCTCCTGGCCGCGGCGGGGGAAGCCCCGACGGCCACCTTCGTCGAGGATCTGCACAAGATCGAAGCTGCAGCGGCACGCCTGGTACCGACCCAGCCGACCGCGGGGCCGGCGGCCCAGGCCGCTGGTGCCGCGGCCGCGAGTGGGAAGGCGCGGGTCCTGGTCGTCGACGACGAGGCGGGGAACCGCGACCTGCTGGGCCGGCGCCTGCAGCGGGAAGGGTACGCGGTCGTCTCGGCTGGGGGCGGGCGCGAGGCGCTTGAGGTCGTCACCCGGGAGGCCGTCGACGTCGTGCTCCTCGACGTGATGATGCCCGATCTCGATGGCCTGGCGGTGCTCGAGCGGCTCAAGGCCGACCCAGCCACGCGCGACTTGCCCGTCATCATGATCTCGGCGCTCGACGACCTCGGTGCCATTGCACGCTGCATCGAAGCGGGCGCGCTTGACTACCTACCGAAGCCGTTCGAGCCCGTCATCCTGCGCGCGCGGCTCGCGGCCTCACTCGCGGAAAAGCGCTTCCGCGATCAGGAGCGGGACCTCGTGCGCGCACTCGGCGTGGTGACCGCCGCGGCGACCGCGGTGGAGGCCGGTGCGTACCAGGCCGGTCAACTGGGCACTCTCGCCCAACGCCCCGACGCCGTCGGACGCCTCGCGCGCGTGATGGACCGGATGGCGACCGGCGTCGGCGAGCGGGAGTCGAGTCTTCGCGGACGGCTCGAGCAGCTGCGGGCGGAAATCGGGCATGCCCGAAAGACCCAGGAGAAAGTGAGCCACGAGAACGAAGACCGGCTGGGCATCGACGAAACATTCGCCGGGCGATACCGGATCGACGCGGTGCTGGGGCGGGGCGGGATGGGCACCGTCTACCGGGCGCGAGACACCGAGCTGGACGAGACGGTCGCCATCAAGACGCTCCGTCCCGAGCTGGTGGCCGACGACGAGTCGCGCGAACGGTTCAAGGACGAGATCCGTCTGACTCGCCGGATCACGCACCGAAACGTCGTTCGGACGCACGACTTCGGTGAGTCGAGCGGTCTCTGGTACATCACGATGGAGTTCGTGGAAGGCCTGACGGTCCGACAACTCCTCGATGCCCGTGGCACCCTCGGCGTCGAGTCGGCGCTTGCGATCGGGTCGCAGCTGGCGGAGTCCCTCGGCGTCGCGCACGCGACGGGCGTGATTCACCGGGACATCAAGCCGCAGAACCTCCTGCTCGATCCCGAGGGTGTGCTCAAGGTGATGGACTTCGGGGTCGCTCGTCTGGCGCGCAGTACCGCGGCGCGCCACACGCAGGCGGGCCTGATCGTCGGGACCCCGGCGTACATGAGTCCCGAGCAGCTCACGGGCGAGGAGGTCGACGCGCGGACCGATCTCTACTCGGCGGGCGTGGTGCTCTTTGAATTGCTGACGGGCCGTCTCCCGCTGGAAGGGGGCACGGTCATGGCGTTGTTCGCGAAGGTCCTGTCCGAAGAAGCGCCGCGACCCAGCACGCTGGTCACCGGTGTGCCCCCGGCCCTCGATGAGCTGGTCGCCCAACTCCTCTCGAAACGGCCCGAGGATCGTGTCGAGAGCGCAACAGTCATGCTGGAGCGGCTTCAGGCCCTCGCCTAGGGAACCTGCGTCACAGCCTTCGGGTAGGGGTGGGACTACCCTCCGGAAGGCGCGTTATGCGACTCTCCCTCCGGTTCATTATCCCGCTTCTGGTTGTTCTTGCGGCCCTCGCGTACGCGACTGTGCCGCTGGTTGATAAGCTGACGTTGCAGTGGTTCGTGCGTGACCTGGACAGCCGGGCAGGCGCGGTAGCCACCACCATCCACGAACCCTTGCAGCAAATGGTCGAGGCGGGTGACACCCGGGGGATCCTCACGCTCTTTGCGCGGATCACCCAGGACGAGCGTCTCTATGCCATCGGGTACTGCTCGTCATCCCGCGTTGAGCCGATCGCGACGCCCACCCTTCCCGCCACGATCACCTGTGCCGGGCTGGACACGCTCGCGCAGAACGATTCGTCGGGGCGTCTCATCTCGAGTGCCAATGGGCCGGTGCTGGTATCGCTGCGCCCCCTGATGACGCCGCACGCGCCGGCGGGTCGCCTGGTGCTCGTGCACGACATGAGCTTCATCGCCCGCCGCAGTGCCCAGACGCGAAAGTACCTCTTCCTCTTCTTCGTCGGGCTGGCAGCCACGGTCGCGCTGATCACGGTGGCCGTCGCGCAGTTCTCCTGGCGCGGGTGGATGCAGGGGCTCCAGGCGCTGCTTCGAGGCGAGGGGCTGCTCCGGCCATCGGGGAAGCCGTACGCCCCTGAGCTCCGTCCGGTCGCGCAGGACCTGCGCACCCTCATTCGTGATCTGGTCCAGCGCGGCCCCCAGGACGACGAGCAGGTCACCTGGACCCCTGACGCCCTGCGCGAGATACTGCGCGGCGACTTGAAGGGCGAAGAAGTGATCGTGGTCTCCAACCGCGAGCCCTACATCCACCGCTATACCGACGACAAGGACATCGAAGTGTGGCGGCCGGCGAGCGGGCTGGTGACCGCACTCGAACCCGTGATGCGGGCGTGTTCCGGCACCTGGGTGGCGCATGGCGGCGGCTCGGCGGACCGCGCGGTGGTGGACCGGCGCGACCGCGTCGCGGTGCCCCCTGAGCACCCGGCCTACCGGCTCCGCCGGGTGTGGCTCACGGAAGAAGAAGAGTCGGGCTACTACTATGGATTCGCGAACGAAGGGCTGTGGCCACTCTGTCACATCGCCCATGTGCGGCCCACGTTCCGGACCACGGACTGGGAGCAGTACAACGAGGTGAACCGCCGGTTCGCTCGCGCCGTGGTGGACGAGGCGACGTCGGACAACCCGATCGTGCTCGTGCAGGATTACCACTTCGCGCTGCTGCCGCGGATGATCCGCGACGCACTCCCCGCAGCGACCGTGATCTCCTTCTGGCACATCCCGTGGCCCAACCCGGAAGCCTTCGGCATCTGCCCGTGGCGCGACGAGCTCCTGGCGGGCCTCCTCGGATCCGGCATCCTCGGATTCCACACCCTGTACCACTGCATCAACTTCCTCGATACCGTCGACCGG
>Ga0126371_10001063_pt1 | contig 22927 bp, 14 predicted proteins | sample PanSoiMetaPlot_4_FD_110145 | JGI IMG/M metagenome (GOLD analysis project Ga0126371, IMG submission 110145) | Tropical forest soil microbial communities from Panama - MetaG Plot_4 | ecosystem: Environmental > Terrestrial > Soil > Tropical forest > Bulk soil | place: Panama | collected 2016-02-17 | reverse complement strand
TCGAGTGTGGCGCCACCTTCCAAATCGGTCAGCACCTTGAACCGAACCCAAGTTCCGCGAAAGACGGGTTCCTCATCAAGAATGTTTGGGTCTCTGATGGCGGGCGCTTGCATATTCTTACCGTTTGTCCTGTGCAGCGACCGGTGCTGTTTTAGGCGTCCAGAAAGCCGGATCGACGGCGGTGAAATCCGCAGGCATGTTGCTAAGATGCGGATTCACAATATAGATGTTCGTCTCGATCGACTCGTAGGCCGAGCGCGCGATCTCCTGCAGGCGTTGCTGCACGGCTGCCCCGGCAGCCTCCATGGCGGCTGCGCGCCGCGCGGCTGCAGCGTCTTCGTCCTTCAATGAACTGAGCAGCGTGAGCATCAAATACGCCGGCACCGGGGTGCCTGCATTCACCGCATAAATCATCCATGCCGGACTGCCCTCGACTTTCCCGTAAGCGTCCGCGATGCCTTTCTCTGCTTCCGCGAATTCTGCTTCATGGCCCGGACGAATCTGGAAGACCGTGAGGTGCAGCAGGCGCATCTTCGCAAAATTGATCGTGGCGGGGTGAAAACTCAGCGCATCCACTCGCTCGGCAATGAAATTCGTAACGTTTGTGGTGTTTTCCGCGAGCTGGCGGTCCTGCAGACCGGCCAGTTCCGGGTGAGCGGCGATGCCCGCAGCAATGCCGGCTCCCATTTTTTCTAAGTCGCCAAACGAGTCGGCAAGATTGAAGGCGAGAATTTCGTCCGGACCCGTGAGCGATTTCAACTCGATCCAGGAGGCAGGAATCTTAAAGCGCTCGTAGCTGCCTCGAATGCTGGACAGCATGCCGTCGTAGGCTGCGGCGTGGCCCGGTTTGAGCCGTTCGTGGACGACATTGAGGTATCGCGGCGCTGATCCGGCCGGGCGAGCGGCTGATGCGCTTTCCTGCGCGGGAGCGTGCGCGCGCGCCGCAAAGCCAAAAGCCAGGGCTGCGGCGACTGCTGCGGCGCCGGCTGGAAACACTCGATTCAGTTTCATGCGAACGCCCTCGCTGAAACTTGCTTCAGGGCTAAAAGCCCATCTTGCCAGTTACCACGAATGTCGCCCTTAAAACCTTGGCCTGCACAAGGCTCTAAGCGCGCACATTTCAGTTCTGATTCTCCGCATCGCTCCCCAGGTTGCCGAAGGGCCACAGGCCAAAAAGCTTCAGGAACACGTCGTCGTGCTTTTCGGTGAGCATGCGGGCGGTCCTTGCCTTCGGCCATTGGCTCGCAAAACGATCGGGCCTGTCCGCAATCCAGAAACCGGTGAGGGCCATCACCGTGGCGTTGCGGTCGAGCACATCGGCCTTCACTTTGTCGAGGGTGTCGACGGCGGAGTGGTGCGTGTATTTGTACTCCGGCGAATCCTGATTCAAATTGATGCCCGGCAAACCCTCCAGGATAAACGGGCCCGTATCGGTTCCAAATTCGGGCTCGTCGTCCACCTCCAGCTTTCCAAACGCCTGCAACGCTTCCGCGAATCCCTGCATTTGCGGGATCAAGTCGTCGCGGCCGCCCATTTGGAATCCCGTCACCGGCCCCTGCCCAAAATCGAGAACTACGGCCGCGATATGATTGGCCATCTCGCTCTGATGAGTTTTTGTGTAAGCCAGCGAGCCGAGCAGCCCTTCTTCTTCGCCGGTGAACAGCACGAAGCGAATTGTGCGGCGCGGCTTGAAGCCGGACTTCATGATCGCTTCGGCAGCACCCAGCGTCGTGGACGATCCGCAGCCGTTGTCTGTGGTTCCGGAGGCGAGATCCCAGGAATCCAGATGGCCGCCGAGGACCACGATTTGCTCCGGATTCTGCGTTCCGCGAATTTCGCCCACTACATTCGCGGATTGAACCGGTCCGTCGGTAACGTGATTTTGTACGTTGATCTTGAGCCGCACCGTCTTCCCTCGATCGATGTAGCGCTCAATCTGCGCCTGATCTTCGGCGGCCATGCTCACCACGGGAATTTCAAAGTACGTGTTGAACCCGAGCGCGCCGGTATGCGTGAGATGCATCCCTTCGGATTTGTTGCCGCCTTGTCCACCGATCACCGCCACCGCGCCCGCTTGGTGAGCCGTTTTCAGAAAATCGCCAAATCTTGCAAACGATGCGATTCCGTTCTTAGGCTTCGCCCCCTTCTGCACAATCAGCAGAACCTTGGCGCGCCATTTTCCGGTGTTGTCTTTCAACTCCTGGTCGAGCTGGTAGTTGTTCACCTCCACGATGTCGGCTTCCGCGCCGCCGGCAGGGGTGGACCCCACCCAGCCCATCGCGTCAATCATCACGCGGCGGTGAATCGGCGACTCAATTTCCGCATCCGCCGAAATCCGCGTCCAACCGCGCGAGAGTTCCCACGGCTCGGCGTGCACGTTCTCCAGGCCCATCGCTTTCATCTTCTCAACGCCCCATTCGATGGCCCGGGCGGCTTCCGGTGAGCCGGTGACACGCGCGCCGATGTCGTCGCTCAGCTCTGAAAGATATTGATAGGTGTGCGTATCCATGGTGCCCGCGCCAGCCACGGCCGTGAGCGCCTTGAGGGTGCCGTCGTTCGCCGGTGACGAGACATCGGTCGAGCCCGGGGCAGACTGGGCAGGCCGCGCAACAACAAACAGGTACGCACACAGGCCGGCAAACGCAATCAATTTTCGAATCATTCGAAACAGCTCCTTTTTTTCACAAAACTATGTCCCGGACGGAGAGAATAGGACGGATTCAGACGGGGCCCAAGAATTTCTTTGACGCACTGAAACGAGAATAGTTAGGGTTCAATTGACCGGTAGAGGAACGGGGCGGAGCCGGGCGGGTAACTCGAAATCAAGGGCCTGCATCATATTAGTGAGGGTGTTGGAAGCCGTCAGCGAACCTGCAGCGGTTCGATTCCAGGGGCATCCGTACGAAGCGCGAATTTCAATTCGCTCGCGAACCTCGCAGGGCGAAGCCTGCGCAAACTGCGTGTTTCGCCTCGTATTCGTTTGTTTGGAATAATTCTAATTAATGATTTCGCGCCCGGCGCGGGCATGAATAACAAAATGACTCCAGCTGCGTCTAATTCTCACTGTACCGATATAAAATAACCACTCGCGCGCGAGAACGGGGAGACATCCCCGGGGCGAGAGGAACTCAAAGGAACGATCAAAGGAGAAGGAAGAGATAGCCATGAAGAACGACACGATTCAAATTCGCCGATGGGCCGCGACGGTGATTCTGCTCGCGGCGCTGATTGGCGGCGGGCTCCTGGCGTCATCGCTCAAGAACTGGACGGGCCGCGCGGTGGTAGGCGCGGCGCCGGTGACGGTGCCGATGGCCAAGGAAGCGTTGCCGATCAGTCTAGGTAGTTTCACGAACGGATTTTCTTCCGTGCTGAAGCCCGCGCTTCCCGCGGTGGTCAACATTCACACATCGAAAGTTGTGAAGCAGAAGCAGGGAATGAATCCCTTCGGCAACGATCCATTTTTCCGCCAATTTTTTGGCGACCAGTTTGGACAAGCACAGCCGCGGCCAGAACGCGAGCAAAGCCTGGGCTCGGGCGTGATTCTTACTCCGGACGGCACGATTCTGACGAACAACCACGTGATTGACGGCGCGTCGGACATCAAAGTACAGTTGAGCGACAAGCGCGAATTCCAGGCGAAGCTCGTCGGCACGGACCCGAAGACGGACGTAGCGGTGCTGAAGATCAACGCCAGCGGTTTGCCCACGCTTCCGCTCGGCGACTCGACCACGCTGCACGTGGGCGATCTCGTGTTCGCGATTGGCGACCCATTCGGAATCGGCGAAACGGCCACGATGGGAATCGTCAGCGCCACGGGACGCGGCGGACTCGGCATCGAGAACTATGAGGACTTCATCCAGACCGACGCTTCGATTAACCCCGGAAATTCGGGCGGCGCAATGATCGATCTGCACGGCAATCTGGTGGGAATCAACACCGCCATTCTGACGGGCGGAGGCGGCGGCAATCAGGGAGTCGGCTTCGCGATTCCGATCAGTCTGGCGAAGAACGTGATGGACCAGATCATGACGCACGGCAAAGTGGTGCGCGGTTATCTGGGCGTCTACATCCAGGACGTAACACCGGAAATGGCGCGCGCCTTCGGTCTCGAGCAAGCGGGTGGCGCGTTAGTCGGCGATGTCTCGCCGAACACGCCCGCTGCAAAGGCGGGATTGAGGAAGGGCGACGTGATTCTGAAGCTCAATGGCGAGCCCGTGGATTCACGCAACCAGCTCACCTTGCGCGTTTCGCAGACTCAGCCGGGAACGCCTGTGAACCTCACCATCTGGCGCGATGGCAAGTCGCAGGAAACGAAGATCACGCTGGGTGAACTGCCGGAGAAGTCCGCGAAAGAGGAAGGCGAAGAGGCCAAGGGCAATACTGCGCTCGAAGGAGTGAACGTAGAAAACGTCACTGCCGATATCGCGCAGCAGTTGAATCTGCCCTCCGGCACGCAGGGCGTCGTGGTGACGGAAGTTGATCCATCGAGTCCGGCGGCCACTACCGGCCTGAGCCGCGGCGACGTGATTCAAGAAGTGAATCACAAGCCCGTGCACAACGTGGAGGAGTACAACCAGGCGATTTCAAGCTCTGGGAAGAAGCCCGTGCTTCTGCTCATCAATAAGGGTGGGCGTACAAACTTCATCGTGGTCGAGCCAACGCAATAACGTAGTCTTACATCACACTTCCGGGGCATGGCGACCCATTCAGCCGTGCCCCGGATGCTTCTTCAAATCGCTCTAGTAATACCAGCTCCCTGCCCTCCTGGCGCTGGTAGGTTTTCCAACATGGTTCTGGATTGTTTCATGTATTCCGAGGGTAGACCGATTACCGCATCATTCGAAGCTCAGGTTATGCCGCTACCTCGTCTCCCCGAGTTCCATCAACATCGCAGCCAGGCAGCCTTTGCAACCAAACGTGCTAGCCAGGGTCTTACAGCAAGGGAGTTGCGGACGGCCGTGCAAATTCCCAATCTGAGAAGGGCAGGGCTTATCAGTACGCAAGCCCCACCCATTGGGTTATCGCTTTCAGCACGACTGGGGATAGAATGGTACTTCAGTCCCATTCCGCCCAGCCTCGTAGTCTAGTACTAAGTATAGACGCCGTTCTTCTGTCTCGGCGCATCCTAGTGCGGAAAGGTATCTGGAGATAGTCATGGCGCGGGTCACACATCGAGCAGTATTCAACGAATCTCTGCTTCCTGACGGCGAAGCTCGCTGGGGTTCTTTCGGCGCCGGTTTCGGCATCGAATGCCTGGCGCTGACGATCATACTTGTCATACCTCTCCTCCTGCCGCAGAAGATGGAGATGGTTCAACGTTATTGGACCACACCGATCGAAGCTCCCGTCGTAGAACCCTGGAAACCGCAACCGAAGCCGGTCGAGAAGCCGGTGGTAAAGCCGGCCCCTGTGAAGGTGGCCAAGGTTGAACCGAAGCCCGAACCCGTTCCGGTGGAGGCTCCGAAACCCAAGATCATTAATCCGGTATTTTCATCGCCGATCGCGAAACCAGCCACTGCCAAGAAGAACACGAAGGCTCCTGACTCTCCGGACGTCGCAAAGGCGTACCCGGATCAGACCATTCCGTCCATGGGTAGCTCCGCGATTCCGACTCTGCGGAAGCCGCGCGAAGAAGTTCAGACCGGCGGATTCGGCGACCCCAACGGCGTTCCGGCCAATGGAAACACCAGCCGTTCGCCCAACATCGCAGCCAAGGGCGCGTATGATATGCCGGCAGGCCCGGGTTATGGAAATGGCACCGGCGGCGCAAGAGGATCCAAGGGAGTAGTCGCAAGCTCAGGTTTTGGTAACGGAGTTGCGACCGGCTCAGGCGGAGGCGGCAACCACGGTCAGGTTCAGTCGTCGGGTTTCGCCGACCAAGCGACAGCAGCGCCCGCACCCAAGGCAAAGCCGGTAGCAGCCACCACGGCCAAGACGACACCTGTGGAAATCTTGTTCAAGCCGAAACCGGTTTACACGGACGAAGCGCGGAACAAGAAAATCGAAGGTGACGTTTTGTTGCAGGTCGTATTCACCGCTGGCGGAAACGTTCAAATCCAGCGCGTAGTACAGGGGCTCGGTTACGGTCTCGATGATTCGGCTCAGGCTGCGGCGAAGCAGATTCGCTTCAAGCCGGCCCAGCAAGAGGGTCAAGCGGTAGATTTTCCAGCTATCGTCCACATCACTTTTGCATTGGCTTACTGAGGAAGGAAGAGGGGGAAGGCAATGCGCACGTCCAAGAAATTCATCCTGGCAACACTGCTCATGGGCTTGGTGGCAGGCGCAGCTTCGCCACAATCAGCCACGCAAACCGCCGATCAGACTCGCCCACAGGCCGGCGCTACGACGGCCGGTCCGGTGACCACTGTGGATCAGGCGATCGACCGTGTGATTGCGCGCGAGCACGACGAGATGGCCACCATTCGCCGCTACAATCCGATCATTGAAACCTACGTGCAGGACATGAAGCCCGACGACAAGATGGGCGCGATTCCTGTTCGCGACCATTATTTCCTCGGCCAGGCCGACCTCGCCAAGGGCGTGGTCGATAATTCGATGCTCGCCCGGCGCAAGGGCAAGTTCGACAATCTGAATCCTCTCGCGCATATGGGCGGCTGGTTCACGTCCTCGTATATTCCCGAAGGCTTCCTGCAGATGATTTACATCGATACCAACGGCTTCGACCGCCAGCACTACCAGATCGACTACGTGCGCCGCGAATTCCTCGGCGAAGTCCGCTGCCTGGTGTTCGACTTGACGCCCCTTCCGAAATCCGGCAAGGGCCGCTTCAAGGGCCGCATCTGGGCGGAAGACCAGGGCTACACGATCGTTCGTTTCAACGGTGTTTACACGCCCGTCGCGGGAATCAACGGCTTCAACCTTCACTTCGACAGCTGGCGCTTGAACGTTCAGCCCGGCCTCTGGCTGCCCGCTTACGTCTTCAGCCAAGAATCGGACATGAAAGATTTCCTAGGCAGCCACGTGCGCTTCAAATCGCAGACGCGCCTGTGGGGATACAACCTCAAGAACGTTGGCCGCCAGGAAGAATTCAGCGAGTTGACGATTGAATCGCCTAACGCCGTGCAAGATCAGGTGGCGCAGTCGCAGGATCGTTCACCGATCGAAGCTGAACGCGAATGGCAGCACCAGGCGGAAATCAACGTGCTCGACCGCCTGCAACGCGTGGGCCTGCTCTCGCCTCCAGGAGAGATTGACAAGGTTCTCGAAACCGTCGTCAACAACCTCGAAGTCACCAACAATCTCGACATTCAACCCGAAGTCCACTGCCGCGTGCTCACCACTGGCACTCTGGAAATGTTCTCGATCGGCCACACCATCGTGCTCAGCCGCGGCCTTCTAGACGTGCTCCCCGACGAAGCCAGCCTGGCCACGATGCTCGCCCAGGAACTGGCCGACATCATCGTCACGAAGCCTTCAACCGATCAGTGGGGCTTCAACGATATGACCAACGTCTCCACCGTCGAAGCGCTCAGCCATTTCACCTTCAAAGACAGTCCTGAACAGGTGAAGATGGCCAACGACAAAGCGTACGAGCTGCTCAAGAAGTCTCCTTACAAGGATAAGCTCGGCAATGCCGGCCTTTTCCTGAAGCAGATGGACGCGCAGTCGAAGAATCTGCCGGCTCTCATCAACCCGCGCCTGGGCAACAAAGTGTTCCTCGCCGGGCAGATGATGGGCTCGGCTCCCAATCTCGATCCTTCCAAAATCGACCAGATCGCCGCGCTTCCCATTGGCGCGCGCGTGAAGCTCGATCCGTGGAGCGATCGCGTCGAACTGCTCAAGGCCAAAGCCATCCCGCTGCTTTCTGCTCGTGAAAAGATGCCGTTCGAAGTCACGCCGTTCATGCCGTACCTCACTCGCTACCAGAAGCCCGGCACGGCTCTACCAACGGACGCGACCAAAGCAGATATGGCGAAACAGCAATCACAGCAGCAACAACAGCAGCAACAACAGTAAGCTCTGCGTCAGAACTTTCGCTTCAAATCAAAAGCCCGGCGAGACCTCCCGCCGGGCTTTTTCTTTTCTCCCCGCCTTTGGCGCGAGGCACTGCTCATTTGGAGTGCGGCTTGTCCTGAGCGTAGCCGAAGGATCCCAGCTTACCAATTCGCCTTCGTGCACAATCGCGCTGCAAGCAACAACCCTGTCATCCTGAGCGAAGAGCCGACCGCCTTTTCTTTTCGTCCCGCTCCTGCGGGGCGGCCGGCTCGCATTCGAAGGATCTCAGCTTACGAATTGGCACTCACACACGAATCGCGGTCCTTCGCCCTTCCATTCACATCCATCCCATCTCCACACTGGCCAAAAACTTCGGCGGCTTCCTCGCCTGCGTAGCCTGCTCAAACGCATACGCAATCTTGATCAGCGTCGGCTCGCTCCACGCCGGCCCGAAAAACGAAACCCCCACCGGCATCCCGAAAACAAATCCCGCTGGCACATTGATATTCGGATACCCGGCCACCGCCGCAAGCGACGAACTCCCGCCCGTGTCGTGATCCCCAGTCACACGATCCGTCAGCCACGAAGGTCCCGCCGTCGGCGCCAGCAGCGCGTCGAGCTTATGTTCGTCCATCGCGCGATCGATCCCCTCCGCCCGCGTCAGCCTATGATTCAATTCCAGTGCGTCGCGATACGCCTGGTCAGTCAGCGGACCTTTCGCTTCGGACTTGATCATGATGTCCTGGCCGAAGAAAGGCATCTCCTTCTCGCGATTCCGCTCATTGAACTCAATAATCTCTTTCAGCGAATGCACCGGCGCCTTCGCGCCCGCAGCCGCCAGATACGCGTTCAAATCAGCCTTGAACTCATACAGCAGCACTTCGAGTTCGGTCTTGTCGAATTTCCCGATGGTCGCGATCTCCACCGGATCCACGATTGCTGCGCCTTCGCGCTTCATCACGTCGAGTAGCGATTCCATCAGCGGCGTGATCCCGTCGTTGAAATCGAAAAATTTCCGAATCACTCCGATGCGCGCTCCTCGCAACCCGCCGCGATCGAGAAATTTCGCGTAATCCGCCTGCGCTTTCCCTCGCGAAGCCTCCGTCGCGGCATCCGCCGCATCAATTCCCGCCATCGTCGTTAGCAGAATCGCCGCATCCCCCACCGTCCGGCAGATCGGACCCGCCGTATCCTGGCTGTGCGCGATGGGAATAATCCCCGACCGGCTCACCAGCCCCAGCGTCGGCTTGATTCCCACCACTCCGTTCGCCGACGAAGGACAAACGATCGACCCGTCCGTCTCCGATCCCATCGTCACGGCGCAAAGATTCGCAGCCACCGCCGCTCCTGACCCGGAACTCGAACCGCAAGGATTGCGATCGAGTGAATAGGGGCTGCGCGTCTGCCCGCCGCGCCCGCTCCATCCGCTCGACGAATGGTTCGAGCGGAAATTCGCCCACTCGCTTAGATTCGTCTTGCCCAGAATCACGGCTCCCGATTCCCTCAGCCGCTGCGCCACGCCCGAATCCTTCTCCGGTGTAAAGCCCATCAGCGCCAGCGACCCCGCCGTCGTCATCATCCGGTCCGCCGTGCCGATGTTGTCCTTGATCAGCACCGGAACGCCATGCATCGGCCCGCGCGGCCCTTTCGCCTTGCGCTCAGCATCCAGCGAATCCGCTATCGCCAGCGCCTCTGGATTCAACTCGATCACCGAGTTCAGCGCCGGCCCGCGCTTATCAATCGCCTCGATCCGCTCGAGATATTTCTGCACGATCGCCCGCGCCGTGAATTTCCCAGCCTTCATCCCCTCCTGCAATTCGCCCACGGTAATTTCGTCCAGCTCAAACGCCTTCTCCTCAAATGGCTTGGCTGCGGCCATCAACGATTTCGGTAACGCCAGCGCCACGGCAGCGCCACCAACTCCTGCTGCTCCGGTCTCCAGAAATCTCCTGCGCGTCATCTTCTTTGATTGCGTCATCTTGTCAGCTCCCCGAAATTTCTACGCTTCCAGTGGCACAGACACTCCTGCTTGCCCTGACGTACGAAGGGTCTGTGCGCTTCTTTGGTGCCCCGCACCACGCCCCCAATTGCTTGCCTCAACCGCGACCTCAGTTCCTTTTACCTTTTCCGCAATTGGGGCACGGCATGCCGTGCCCGAAGCCGCTAGCACATCGCACCCGCCATAACCCGTCCCGCGCCTTCCTTAGACTCCCAACCGCCACGATTGTATCCCACCACCATTCCCAAACCCTCCACGAATGAGCGACACTAATCCCGCCATGCCCCGCCAATCCCTCCTCGAATATTTCCAGCCCGACTCGCGCCCTCGCCGCGAAATCGCCGTCGCCTGGCGCCGCGGCTACCGCACCACCCGCTGGACCTACGCCGAACTGCTCCAAACCGCGCATCAATTCGCCAGTCACCTTGCCTCGCGCGGCATCTCCAAAGGCGACCGCATCCTGATCTGGGGCGAAAATTCCGGCGAATGGCTCGCCGCCTTCCTGGGCTGCCTGTTCTCAGGCGCGGTCGCCGTTCCCATGGACGCCATCGCCGACCCGAAATTTGCCGCCCGCGTCGCCGGCCAGGCGAGCGTGCGCGCAGCCGCAGTCAGCCGCGAACTCGCAGTCCCAGCCACCGCCAATTTCAGCGTCCCCATCATCGAACTCGAAAGCCTGCAACCCACCTCCGCACAAGAAGCCTCACCCAGATTTTCCCCGCCGCCTATCCAGCGCGCCGACCCCGTCGAAATCGTCTTCACTTCCGGCACCACATCGGAACCGCGCGGCGTCGTCCTCACCCACGGCAACCTGCTCGCCAACCTCGAAACCCTCGAAAAAGAAATCAACCGCTATCTCCGCTGGGAACGCTTCTTTCATCCGCTGCGCTTTCTCGACCTTCTTCCGCTCAGCCATGTGTTCGGCCAGCTTCCAGGAATTTTCTTGCCCCAAATTCTTAAAGGCACATCGGTTTTTCTTGATACGCTCAACCCCGCGGAAGTTATCCGCGCGATTCACGATGAGCGTGTCTCCGTACTCGTCACCGTCCCGCGCCTCGCCAAATCGCTTCAGTATCAAGTCGAACGCGATCTCGCCTCCGCCGGCAAACTCGAAAAATTCGAGCGCGACTTCGAAGAATCCGAAGGCGAACATTTTCTCCGCCGCTGGTGGCGCTTCCGCGCGATTCACCGCCGCTTCGGCTGGAAATTCTGGGCCGTAATTTCCGGAGGCGCCGTTCTTCCCGCCGCCACCGAGAAATTCTGGGGACGCCTGGGCTACGCCGCCGTGCAAGGCTACGGCCTTACAGAAACTACTTCGCTCGTCAGCGTGAATCACCCCTTCAAGCTTGGTACAGGCTCCATCGGCAAGACTTTGCCGGGCCTTGAAGTAAAGCTCTCCGAAACCGGAGAGATTCTCGTGCGCGGCGAAAATATTTCCTCCGGCTACTGGAAGGATTCTGGCATCGCGCCCGTGCTCGACGCGAACGGCTGGTTTCACACCGGCGATCTCGGCGAGCGCGACGCCAGCGGCAATTTGTATTTCAAGGGCCGCCAGAAAAACGTCATCGTCACCCCGGCCGGCTTGAACATCTACCCCGAAGACCTCGAAGCCGAGCTGCGCAAAGAACCGGCCGTCCGCGATTGCGTCGTAATCGGCCTCGACCGCGAGGGCAACGCCGAGCCCTGCGCCGTCCTGCTTTTGCGCGGCACGGAATCAGGCGAGAGGAACAAAACTACCGATTCGACGGCTTCGCGTCAGGGCGAGACTCTTGATCCCGAGAGAGACACGGGGGCCGCTGTGCCGGAACCTGCTACCGATCCGAGAGCTTTTCGTCAGGGCACGGCTTCAGCCGTGCCAAAAGCCCCGCCCCCTCCAGGGGCTTTAGCCCCTGAGGTCACGCACACGCAAACATTCCAGGCTGCAAATATCATTGCCGCCGCGAATTCCCGCCTCGCCGACTTTCAACGCATCCACCGTTGGGTCGTCTGGCCCGAGCCCGATTTTCCGCGCACGCCCACGCAAAAACCCATTCTCGCTCGCATCCGCGAAGGCGCTCTTTCTCAGCTCGCAGGAGGATCAAGCTCCCGCGGGCAACCTGCCGCGCCCTCCACTGTCGCCGGCATTCTGAAAAACATCGCGAACCGTTCCATATCGCCGAACGGCGAATCAGATCTCCAGCTCAGCTCGATCGAAAGGGTGGAATTAATCAGCGCCCTCGAAGACCGCTACGAGGTGGATTTGAGCGAAGCCGATTTTTCGAGTGCGCAGTCCGTAGCCGATCTCGAGAAGCTGGTGCAAAAACCAGAAGATCGAAAGCCGGCTGCCGATCCCAATAATCCCGCGCCAGAATTCCGCTACTCCCGCTGGCCGCGCTGGCGGCCCATCCGCTGGATTCGCGCACTCGCATTTTACGGTCTGATTCGCCCCGCCATGCTGCTGCTCGGCTGGCCGCGCGTCCGCGGACGCGAAAATCTCCGCGGCATACACGGGCCTGTGCTGATCGTATCGAACCACGCCTCCTACATCGATCCGGGATTCGTCCTGCACGCGCTTCCGGCTCGCCTGCGCTGGCGCACTGCGGTGGCCATGGGCGGCGAAACGCTCACGGATTTGCGCGTCCCTCCCCCGGGCACGAAGTTTTTCCGCGGGCTCCTGACCAGAATTCAATACCCGCTCGTCCTCGCCCTCTTTCACGTCTTCCCGCTGCCGGTTCGCTCCGGATTCCGCAAAAGTTTCGAATTCGCCGGCGAGCTGATCGACCGCGGCTGGAGCGTCCTGGTTTTTCCCGAAGGCATCTTGACGCCCGAGGGCGCCATCAGCCCCTTCCGCGCCGGCATCGGCCTGCTGGCTACCCGCTTGCGCGTCCCGGTAGTCCCCATGCGCCTCGAAGGCCTCTACGATCTCCGCGAAGCCAACAAACACTGGACCAGCCCCGGCCACATCCGCGTAACAGTAGGCGCCCCAGTAACCTTCGCAGAAACAGACCCGCCCGAAAAAATCGCCCAGGAACTCGAGCGCCGCGTGAAAGCCCTCATTTGCTGACGGTCAACTAGTCCTAGTAGTTCTACGTATTTCTACGATCTATTCTTTTCTCGCCCGTCGCGCCGACATGGCTCGTTTTTGTAGGAGGAATTTTTATGCCAGAGGCGACAGCTCGAGTGGTACCGCAGGCGTCACGCAAGCCACCGGTTTACGTACCGCCGGCGTCTCGCCGGCGCAGTTGGCTTTGCCTCCACCTGCTCATCACTGGTCACTCGTCACTGCCATTTCAATAAGCAACACAGCAATCAGGTCCGCTTAATGACGATGGCGGTCAAATCATCTTGCTGCGCGGTGCCGCCTGAAAAATCGATGACCGCGCGATACAGGTTGAAAATAATTTCGTTTGGAGGCTTGTCTTTCCAAGCGCGAATCTTTTCCTGCATTCGCTCGGCCCCGAACTGCTCGCCTTGCGCATTGGCCCATTCGTAGAATCCGTCGGTCGCCAGGACGATCATGTCGCCGTGCTCGAGGTCGAGGCACAGCGGCGGATCAGAATCGAAGCTGGCCGATATTCCCAACGGCAGGCCTTGTGCGTCCATCTTTTCAAAGCAATCGTGCTTGAGCAGGTATAGAAAAAGAGGCCCATGTCCGGCGGAAAGCATTTCCACACGCGGATTTCCAGGCGTGCAAACGGCTGCGACGAACGTGACGAAGCGGCCCTCCTTCAAATCGCCCGCGAGCGCTGCATTGACCTTGCCCATTGCGGCAAAAAGTCCATTCTCTCCGCTGAAGTTCGCTCTTGCATACGCGCGGCACACGGCTGCGAGTAAAGCGGGTCCGATTCCGTGGCCGGTGACGTCCGCCAGAGCAACCAAAATTTTTCCGTCAGACAGCTGTTGCCAATCGAAGTAATCGCCGCCTGTCTGATCGGCGGGTTTATTCCAGGCGGCAATCTCGAAACCCTTCACGACCGGCATCGAGGTGGGAAGCAAGGATTGTTGAATCGAACGGGCCACGTCAAGATCGTGCTCGAGCCGCTCCATTTGGTGTTTGGTTTCGGCTTCGCTGAGCGCAGCTTCCGCTTGTTTCTTGATTTCTCTCGCGACCGCACCGGCGACAAATCCCGCGACGACCATCGTGATGGCATAGACCGAGACGATCTTGTCCGGCGCCATCACCGATTCGGTGGCGGAGGAAGAGGGTCTCCATCCGACGTACAATGCCGCTGCGAGATAACTTCCTGCAGCGACGAATCCTGAGAGCTGGCTTGCTGCCGGGTTTAAATGCAACGTCGAGAGAATAATGAAAACAAAAAATACCAGCGTGGCCGGATTGGCAAGCGGCCTGTAAGCGGGCTCGATAGCATTCCCGGAAAGAAACGCGATAACGAAGGCGGGAAGGGATGTTTCCAAGAGAGTGTTTGCAATCCAGACAGCGCGGGGCAGCGCCCTAGCCGCTTGCATGGCGCGATTGACGGCGCTCAACATCAGCCACTCATACACGACGACCACGGCCATGCATGCCGTTGTGATAATCCACAAATGGTTGTTTGCGCTGTTGAAATAGAGAACCGTGCGGAAGGAACGCACCAAGAAAACCATGCCAATCGCCGCGAGCAAAATCAAAATGCGCAGGCGTTCGCTCTTGAGGCGGGCCAGCTGGAAGGCGGTGGATCTGTCGCAGTATTCGTTCATGGTGTCAGAGGCGCACAGCATAGCTCCGACCCGGCTGGTTTGCTACAGTCTTCAAGGTCGGAGGTAATCCCAAAATCGCAAACTCTTCTCGGAACCCCACACGGCACCATGGGCGTGCGAATTTTGTAATCCATGTTGCCTTCGTGTCGGCTGGAATCGTTACGGTGCTGCTGGGACCGATTCTCCCGATTCTTATCAGCCGTTGGTCGCTGAGCGATGAGCGGGCTGGGCTTTTCTTTACGACGCAATTTTGCGGGCAGCTGGCAGGTTGCCTTTCGACAGGTGTGCTGATTCCGCTGCGGGGGCGCGGCTACAGGCTTACGTTTGCCATCGGATTCGGATTCATCGCGCTTGGCGTAGCGTCGCTGGCGCTGGGGAATGCTCATGCCGGGCTTGCGGGAACGGCGCTGTACGGTTACGGACTTGGGCTGGCGTTGACGGGCGGAAACTTGTGGGTGGCGGAGATTTTTCCGCAGCGGCGAGCGACGGCGGTGAGCATCCTTAACGTCACGTGGACAATCGGCGCGATCGCTTGCGGGCCGCTTGTGATGCTGGCTGAGGATCTGCACGTGCTGGCGGCATTTCTGGTGGGAGTGGCTCTCTTCCATGGGATTTGCGCGCTGCTGATTGGCGTCTGGGACATCGAGCCGCTGGAACACGGCGCTGATGAACTCGATGTGCGTGGCGCTGCGGCGCCAACGCGTCTGATCGGCGCGGCTGCGTTTGCGCTGGGCGGACTTTTCTTTCTATATGTGGGCACAGAAGAGGCGGTCGGCGGATGGGTGGCAGCGTATGCGAATCGAGTGGAGTCTATTTCTGCGACGATGGCAGCGCTGACGCCCGCATTTTTCTGGTGCGGGCTGGCGGCTGGGCGAGCGCTAGCACCCGTGGCGCTGCGATTGCTAGCCGCGAGCAAGGAGAGAGAAAAAATTCTGCTCGGTTTCGGCGTTGGTGTCGCGGCGTTGGCAAGCAGCACTTTGCTTTTTGCACCGACTTATCGAATGGCTTCGCTGTGCGCGACGCTTGCGGGCTTGGGCCTTGCGTGCGTGTATCCGATATTAGTGGGTTGGCTCGTGCGAATCTATGGCGCGCAGGCGCGACGATTCGGAAGCATCATATTTGCGACCGGCAGCCTGGGTGGGGCCACTCTGCCGTGGCTTGTAGGAGTTATTTCGACTCACTCTGGCGCGCTACGTACCGGCCTTATAGTTCCTATCGCCGCGTGCGGCGCGATGTTCTTGGTGAATGGATTTTTTCCAGGGCGTGAGGCTTAGCTCCGGCAGGAGCTCAGCAACCCTTCGGCGTAGAGAGCACCTTCCGCAGTTTCTTCGTGCTTGAAATATGTAAACACATCTCCGGACGGCAGCAGGTTCTTGACTCTTTCGACGATTTCACTACGGGCCTTAGGCGAATAGCTTTCGTTGCGCAGGCGAAGGTAGGAAAAGTCCGCGGTGCAAACCTGCGGAGTGACGATGTTTTCGCTTTCGGCCTGGCAAAGCGCAGCGTTTGCTTTGCGAAGGGCCGCGTACGCATCATCGTGGAACCAAGATCCGTGACGAAACTCGAACGCCGCGCGAATCTCTTTCGGCATGGCGGCCAGAAAATCCTCGAGCAGTTTCAGGTCGAGCTTCAGCTGCGGCGGCAACTGAAAAAGAATCGGTCCCAGTTTCTTTGCCCTTTGCATTGGCTCGAGGGCGCCGACGAAATCGAGCGTCTGCCCGGCTGCGCCACGAAGTCGCATGAAGTGCGTGATCCGCTGGTTGGCTTTGAACGCAAATTTGAAATTCGGCGGAGTGGACTCGACCCAACCCTGAAGCAATTTTTGCGAAGGAAAGCGGCGAAACGTGTAGTTCACCTCCACCGAGTTTAGCCGGTTGGAGTAGTGGCTGAGGAACTTGGCAGCAGCCAGCTTCGCTGGATAGAAATCCGGCTTCCAACTGGCATAAGCCCATCCCGATGTGCCCGCGTAGGTTTCTCCCATAGGGCCGTCAAGTGTACTGCGAATCACGCCCCCAGCGCTGCGATCGAGCTTAGTTTTTCATGCGCCACGAGGAGCTGCAGCTTTCTTTGCGGCCGATGGGCGGATGGGGCCAGTGCCGGCTCCGGTTCGCTCGATCGCAGCAGCAATTTCTGTGAGGTCTTGGTCAGTAAGTTCCAGCGAGGCTGCGCTGATCCAGCCGTCCACTTGCTTCGCCGTGCGCGCGCCTACGATCGCGCCGGTGACGCTGGGCCAAGCCAGCGTCCAGGCGATCGCCACGGATGAGACGGAAGTGTTGTGACGCTGTGCGATTGGGCGCAGAGAGTCTCGCAGCGCGAGATTGCGGCTGATATTCGGCTCTTGAAAATAGCTAGAGCGGCGCCGCCAATCGTCGGACGCCAGATTTGCGATTCGCTCGCGCGAGAAACTGTCTGTGAGCAAGCCGGATTGCATCGGGCTGTAGCAGATCACGCCGGTGTGGTGGTCTGCGCACCAGGGAATCTCACTCGCCGCCGCCGTTCGATTGATGAGCGAAAAAGGTGGCTGCAATGAATCCACGTGCCGGATGTTTTCGCAGCGCTCAAGCAGATCCGCGCCAAAATTTGATACGCCGCCCGCACGCACTTTTCCTTCCTCGATCAACTGCACCATCGTGGCCCAGGAATCTTCTACGAGCGTGCCGGTCTCGTCCGGCCAATGAAATTGATACAGATCAATTCTCTCCACGCCCAAGCGGCGCAGGGAGGCTTCGCATTCGCGCCATATGGAATCCGGCTTCAGGGTTCGCTGCGGCTCTGCCATGCGATCCTCTTCAAAAGCCATGCCGCACTTGGTGAATATCAGAGGGTGCTGCGATTTGGGAATTTCGCGAAGAAGCCGGCCCACCACTTCTTCCGAATGACCCAGGCCATAAATCGCGGCAGTATCAATCCAGTTGACGCCCAAATCGATCGCGTGCCGCATCGTGGCGATCGACTCGGCGTCGTCCTGTGGCCCCCAGCTGTAGGACCATCCGTCTCCGCCGATTGCCCAGGAGCCAAATCCGACCGTCGTGATCTCCAACCCGCTCGAACCGAGAGAACGTTTCGCCAATGCCATGATAAATCTCCTTCAGATTCGTAAATTTCTATTCGATGAGGGCTGGCGTAGTACCAAGCTGATTCCGATCCTGCACTTAATTATCTGCTGAGAATCAGACTATTCTGTGGGTCGAAAGGTGGCAAGCGATTCGTCGTGAAAAAGCTATGTGCAACTTGCAATGGTGTTGTTCGTGCTTTCTGCGGCCGGTGAGCAAACCCAGCAATGAGATTGCTTTCGCCGTCTTTCCGGCCCGGAGTAAGATGTACGGCCAGTCAGTAACATGGCTGTAACACTTCTGTTTCTCCACGACGCGGTTCACGCCTTCGCCGACCGGCTCTACCACGGTTACGAAGTGCTTTCTGCGGCTCCGTTTCGAGTGACGCGCAACAGCAACCTTATTTGGAAGAAGAAGAATCGCGCAGTCTTCTTGATACCGTTGATAATCAGCTTCACCGGCGCCGCAAAGGCGCGGCCGTTCGAATGGAGATTGAAGTGGGAGCGAATCGCGAGATCGTCGATCGCTTGCAGGCGAATTTCCGGCTCGATCCATGGCAGATGTTTCACGTCAATGGCCCTCCCAACCTTTCGCGGCTATTTCACATGTACGACCAGACGCCGCGTCCGGATTTGAAGTTCAAGCCGTTTGTGTCACGCGAGCTTGCGCTCAAGAAGGGCGCAGCGTCGATATTCGAGATGATTCGCAAGCGCAACGTGCTGCTCCACCATCCGTACGATTCATATTCGGCCGTGGTGCGCTTCATCGAAAGCGCGGCGCAGGATCCAGACGTCCTGTCGATCAAGCAAACGCTCTACCGCACGAGCGAAAATTCTCCGATCGTGCGCGCGCTGATCGAGGCAGCCTCGAAGAAAGAAGTGGCTGTGGTGGTGGAGCTGAAGGCGCGGTTCGACGAAGCTTTGAATATTCGCTGGGCGCGCAATTTGCAGGAAGCGGGCGTGCAAGTTTTTCACGGAGTGGCGGGCTGAAGACGCATTGCAAACTGGCGCTCGTGGCGCGGCGGGAATCGAACGGACAGATTCGCCGTTATGCGCATCTCGGCACCGGGAATTACAATCCTTCCACCGCGCGCTTTGACACCGATTTTGAGCCTGTTGACGACGGATGCGCACATCACTGCGTCCGTGCACCACGTATTCAACTATTTGACGGCGTATTCCGAGCGCGCTACTTACTCGCCGCTGTTCGTTGCGCCGCTTAATTTGGGCAAGAGTTGCCTCACGCTCATCCATCGCGAAGCCGCACACGCACGGGCGGGGCGGCCTGCGTTTATCTTCGCGAAAGTAAACGCCCTGCTCGATGAAAGAATTATCGAAGCGCTTTATCGCGCGTCGCAGGTGGGCGTGCAGATCGAACTGGTAGTGCGCGGGGCTTGTGCGTTGCGGCCGGGGTTGCGCGGGATCAGCAGCCGGATTCGCGTACGGAGTGTGATCGGCCGCTTTCTCGAACACAGCCGCGTATTTGTATTCGGCAACGGCGGTAAAACGGAAACGTACCTTGGCAGCGCGGACTGGATGCATCGAAATATTTACGAACGCGTGGAGGTGATGTTCCACTTGCGCGATCCGGAGTTGGCCCGCCAGATTTTTGCCGAAGTGATCCAGCCCTACCTGGCCGACACGGCGAAGACGCGGTTTCTTCTGCCCGACGGAAAATACATACGCTCCCGGGAAGCGGCGAAGCTACTTCACATGCGCAATGGGTTCGTTTTCAATGCGCAAGAGTTCTTAATAGGAGTAGCAGAAGGCCGCGATAGTCTCCAGACTGTTCCTGCCGTCGAGCGGCCTTTTAAGGCCGCCGGGCTTGTGGCTGGCGCGTTAAAACCGGTTTGATTCCGCAAATCTCCAACCTGCCGTAGACTGAAGCGGGATGTTTCAGTCGAAAACATACGAGCACTCGTTCCAACAGCCGAGTGCAATTGAGTGCCTGCAGCATGCTGTCAGCTGGCTGCTGGGGCCCAAGTCGGTCACCGAGAAGCGTCCCGGCCACTTGTGGCCACGATGGATTTTTCTGCGCGCGCTGGGGCTCATCTATTTTTCCGCGTTTTATTCGCTTCAATTCCAGGTGAAGGGGCTCATCGGAATAAACGGCCTGCTTCCCGCCAAGGACTATCTTCAGGCTGTCACCTCCGCGGTTCCGGGTGTGCTGCGATTGTGGTATGCCCCAACGCTACTGTGGGTCAATTCCAGTGATCGCATGCTCATGGCGATTTTCTGGGTCGGATTGATTGCTTCGGTAATTCTGGTTTTCAATCTGTGGCCGCGAGGAATGCTGCTGATTTGTTTCGTGAGTTATTTGTCGTTTGTCGCGGCTGCGCAGGATTTTTCCGGATATCAATCGGACGGAATGCTGCTCGAAGCGGGCTTCATATCGCTTTTTTTTGCGCCCCCGGGATTCTGGCCGGGATTGGGGGGAAGCAATTCCCCGTCGCGTGCCAGCATGTTCTTGCTGCAGTGGGAGTGGTTCCGGATCTATTTCGAATCCGGTGTAGCAAAGATTCGAAGCGGCGATCCAACTTGGCGCAATTTCACAGCCATGGACAACTACTATCAGAATGGGCCGCTGCCGACATGGATCGGTTGGTATGTGCAGCATTTTCCGCACTGGTTTCATGCGGGAGCGGTGGTGTACACGTTTGTGGTTGAACTTTTGGTGGTGTGGATGCTTTTTCTGCCGAGGCGTTTCCGCATCATATGCTTTTGCATCGTGACGCCATTCGAGATCAGTATCATTCTCACGGCGAACTACACGTTTTTGAACTATCTCGTCCTCTCGCTTGGTTTCCTGCTGCTTGATGATCGATTCGTTGAATGGGTATTGCCGGCAAGGATGCGCGACCATTTCAAATTGACGGCAGGTGCTGGGAAAGAGCGCGAAGTGGTTATGGCCGGGGTCGAGAAGGGCAAAAACACTCGCGCTGTGTGGCGCGAGCGGCTGCGGCCGCTTCGGATGGCGATTGCTGGGGCATTTCTGGGTGTGGTTTTCTATGCAACCACCGCGCAGCTTATCTGGGTGTTTTTACCGACTCTGCCTTTGCCGATGTCGCCTGTATCGGCGCTGGAGCCGCTTCGCATTGCGAATCGTTACGGTTTGTTTGCTGTGATGACGCCCGAGCGCCTGGAGATTGAGTTTCAAGGATCGAGCGACGGGAAAACCTGGATTCCGTATCCCTTCCGCTACAAGCCGCAGGATTTGAAGAAGGCGCCGGGAATTTACGCGCCGTATCAGCCACGCTTCGATTGGAATCTGTGGTTCGCGTCGCTGGGTGGCTGGCGGGAAAATCGTTTCGTGCTGTGGGCGGAGGAACGGCTGCTTCAAAACGATAACGATGTGCTGCACTTATTTGCCGGCAGTCCGTTTGCAGGAGGGCCGCCGCCGGTTGCGGTTCGCACGGTGATCTATCAATACTGGTTTACGGACGAGAAAACGAAACGCGAAACGGGCGATTGGTGGCGGCGTGAATTGCTGGGTGCTTACGCACCGGCTCTTGAACGCCAGCCGGACGGCAGGATTGGTATTGTAGATTTGCCGATCGCGCGCGAATCGCCCAGGTGAATGTAAGCCGCAAAGCGAAATCCGCTCGCTGCTCCCCAGCGTTACAAACACACTTTGCACGCCGCTTGAATTTCGTTAGCCTGTGCGTGGCGTCTTTCGCCCACCATGAAGCATCCGCGTAAATACAAAGGTCGTGCGGATTCAGAGAAGGAACCGAATCCGCGTCACGTCACCGAAGAACAGGTGATCGCCTACCTCTCATTGATCTCGCAGCCGGAAAGTATCCGGCAGATCGCGCATGGGATGGAACTGCAGCATCACGGGCGCCGTTTCTTGCCGCGAATCATTCAATATTTGAAAAGCCGCGGCGACGTGGAAGAAAGCCGTGGCGGACGATATCGCTTGGCGGAAAGCAAACAGAACGCACGCAATGTTGGCAAACGCGAGAAAGCCGCAGCCGCCGACGCCCGGAAGGATGCTGACGCGGATTCCGCGCCGTCGAGAGGGGATGCAGCGGCTCGTCGAAGTGCCGATCCAAATTTGGTTTCAGGACGAATGGTCGCGCACCGCGATGGGTACGGCTTCCTGGTGCCGGACAGGCCGATTCCGCGCGTGGAAGGCGACCTTTTCGTCGGACGCGATGGCATGGCTGACGCGATGAATGGCGACCGCGTGCTGGCGCGCGTCGAAAGACGAAAAGCCGACGGGCGCGCAGAAGGCCGCGTGGTACAGGTTCTTCAGCGCGAGAATCCGACGGTCGTCGGGCTTTTCCGGTACGGCCCGCATGGAAACTTAGTTATGCCGTATGACACGCGAATCCAACACGAGATATCCATCCCGCCGGGAGACGAATTGACTCCAGAGTTGCGTAAGAAGGTGGGCTCGACGCATTCGGGCAGCACGACGTCGAGCTATCGGCGGCTGCGGTTGCCGGAGCTGGATGGCGCCGTGGTGAACGTAGAGATAACCCGCTACCCGAAGGGCGGCCTTGCTCCGGCAGGTCGCGTAATCGAAATTCTGGGCCGGCCGGGTGAAATCGGTGTCGACGTTGAAATCATCATCCGAAAGCATCGTCTGCCGCATATTTTCCCTGCGGAAGTTGTGGCGGAAGCGAAGTCAGAGCCGCAGCGAGTTTCTGAGGCAGATCTGCGAGGCCGGCGCGACTTTCGCGATCTTCCGATTGTGACGATCGACGGGGAGACCGCGCGCGATTTCGACGATGCCGTGCATGTGACCGAGCTGCCTAACGGGCGCTACGAACTACAGGTTCACATCGCGGACGTGGCGCACTACGTGGAGCGCAATTCGCCGCTGGATCGCGAAGCGCATCTGCGCGGGACGTCTGTGTATTTTCCGAATCGCGCCGTGCCAATGCTGCCGGAGGAGCTTTCCAACGGGATTTGTTCGCTCAATCCAAAAGTCGAGCGGCTGGTGATGAGCGCGATCATGGAAATTGACGCGAGTGGCAACACGGTGCGCGCCGATTTCACGCCGGGCGTGATTCGTTCTGCTGAACGGATGACGTATACCAACGTGCACAAGATTCTCGAGGGCGACGCGGAAATGACCGAACGTTATGCGCCGCTGGCCGGGAATTTCAGACGCATGAAACAACTGGCGCTGCTGCTGAACAAGAAACGCGTTGCGCGCGGCTCGATTGACTTCGATCTTCCCGAATCGATTATCGAGTTCGATGAGCAGGGGCGAATGCTAAGCATCGTCCGCAGCG
>Ga0126371_10001062_pt1 | contig 22946 bp, 22 predicted proteins | sample PanSoiMetaPlot_4_FD_110145 | JGI IMG/M metagenome (GOLD analysis project Ga0126371, IMG submission 110145) | Tropical forest soil microbial communities from Panama - MetaG Plot_4 | ecosystem: Environmental > Terrestrial > Soil > Tropical forest > Bulk soil | place: Panama | collected 2016-02-17 | reverse complement strand
CCACCGAAAATCGGCTAACGTTTCCGGTAAGCAATACCATACAAGGCATTTAGGGCCTTTCCATCTAGTCTGGGGCCAGGTTAAATCCCGCTCCCAATTCGCTTTCGTTTCGAACCGTTCCTGGGTTGCCCGAGTCATTCCGCCTTTTGAGAATCTGGTAGGGTGGCCGTTCCACCCGCTCTCCAAAAGTTCGCTCTACCGTGGCGTTTTCGATCCGTCAATGACCACCCGATACCGCCGCTCTAAATCCAGTTCACGCTCCACCGGATTTCCAACGATCCTTCCGATAACTTAGGAACTGCTCGTGCATCCATTTCTAGGAGTGATTTTCTGCAGTTGAGATTTGGGACAAGGATGCACTTTGCTTCGAGGAAATTGCCGACACCTGACGCAGATTCCTGGCAGGTTCACACTTCTCTGGTTGGTCTTGTTGCTTTCGCTTTGCGCCGCGGTCGAGGCCAGCAGTGCCGCACCTGAATTTGTCGAACTGCGTGAGACCACATTGCTGAGTTTTCGCAACTACGTCGCCGGCGTCGAAAAACGGAACAACGACAGCCTCAGAAACAGCCGTTTCTTGTGGATTGATGAATTGCCGGAAAGGGCCCGGAATGAGGCTTATGCAAAATTGAAGCGAGGAGACGTAGTCCTGCGGCGGCTGACCTCCAACACGGGCGGCAAGACAAACGAAATTCCAGGGGGGATGATCCATGACTGGGAAGGCATGGTCTTTATTCCCGGGGCAACCCTGGAACAAGTTTTAGCGGTGTTGCAGGACTACGACCATCATTCCTCGTATTACGCGCCGGATGTGGAACGTGCCAAGATCGAATCGCGGGACAACGATCATTTTCGGGTTTTCATGCGATTCCGCCGGCGGAAGGTCGTCACCGCGGTCTTCAATACCGAGCAGGACATCCTTTACTTTCAAGATTCAGCGGTGCGCGCGCACAGCCGCAGCACGGCCACGCGAATCCGGGAGGTGGCTGACGCCGACACGAAAAACGAGCGTGAGAAGGCCACGAACGAAGACAGTGGCTTTCTCTGGCAAATGGAAACTTGGTGGCGCATGGAACAGCGGGACGGCGGCGTTTACGTCCAGAACGAAGCGGTTACGCTGACGCGAGATATCCCGACAGGGCTCGGTTGGCTGATTGAACCGTTCGTGACCAGCATCCCCAAGGAAACCCTGGAATTTACCCTCGGCACAACGCGGAAAGCCGTGCTTGCTCAGGGAAAGCGGTAAACCGCACCCGCTCTCGGTTCAGCCTCCGCGCGGGCAAAACAGAGCGCCGATCCGAAAGACTCTTCGTAGGGTCGCGAGCCAGTACCGAAAGACCAAAATTGAAAAGAACACAGCATCGGATTGTCGAGAACAGACAGGCCGGAGAAGGGCCCGGCCATCAGGTAGGTTCCAGTTGGCTCGGATTTCGAAATCTAAGTGGCTGACCAAACCACAGGATTCGGCGTCTAACGAAGTGGTGGGTCGGTGTTTTTGTCCGTTTGTGTGGGAGATGCAAGTCTTTTCTTTATAGGAACTTCAGCCTAAAATGGCTTGCCGGAAGGCTCCCCGAGACGGAGACGAAAGTTCAGTCGCAATGGAGAGCTAAACCCGCCTGAATTTGCCGTTTGGACCTTGAGCTACCACGAAACATTTACCTAGGCCAGGCCGTATTAGTGGTAGGCAAAAGCGAGGACTGTCGATTTCAGAGTGTTTCTCCGCGCGAGTGGGGTCGCCGCGGAATCGTGAGAGGCAAAGCATGAAGACGTGGCAAAAGATAGGGATAGGGGTGGGTGCAGCGGCCCTGTTGGGCGCCGTAGTATGGTTCAGTATCAACCAGGCAAATAAGGGCGTTGTGACCGTCCAGACGGCGAAAGTCGTTAAAGCAGACAACCTGATTTCCCAGGTTACCGCGTCGGGAGAAGTAAAGCCGACGACCTACACCAACATCACTGCGCAAGGATTTGGACGCATCACCGATATCCTGGTCAGAGAAGGCGACCACATTAAGAAGGGCGACCGCTTGTTGCTTCAGGAGAACGTACAAGCGAATGCCGATGTGCAAGCCCAAGCGGCGGCCATCAACTCCAACGAATCGGGCGTGCAAGCAGCCAGCGCGAGTTACAAGGCCGCGCAAGCCGATCTGATCCAGCAGGAAGCTAACCTGGAAAAGGCCAAACTCGATTACGACCGCGGGCAGGGTCTATACAAGGATGGCTTGATCCCCAAGCAAGACTTCGACCAGCGCAAGACGGCGTATGACGCCGCCGTGGCAGCCGCGGATTCGTCGAGGGCACGCGTGCAGGCGCAGAAAGCACAGCTTGACCAAGTGAGGTCGCAACTCGATCAGAGCAAAGCCGTCCTGGTACGCACGAAAGACGTGCTTCAGAAGACGACCTACGTTTCGCCGATCAACGGAATTGTAAGTTATCTTCCGGTGCGCGTGGGCGAATACGTCGTTCCTGGAATTCAGAATGCCAACGGAAGTTTTCTGATGACTCTGTCGGACATGTCGACGGTGACCTCCGAAGTAAAAGTAGATGAGACCGACATTGTGAACGTGCGTATAAACCAGGACGCCGATGTGACCATTGACGCAATCCCAGGCAAGGTCTTCAAAGGGAAAGTGACGGAGATTGGCTCGCAAGCCGTTTTGCGGAGTTCCGGTCTGGCGACCACGCAAACGACCACGAGCAACCAAGAAGCCAAGGACTTCAAGGTCGTTGTGACCCTGGATAACCCCCCGGAGAATTTGCGTCCGGGTCTTTCGACCACCGCAAAAATCAAGACGGCTGAAAAGAAAAATGTCGTCGCGATACCGATCCAAGCGCTGGCGGTGCGCTCGCGGAAGGATTTGGACGAAGCTGCGAAGAACAGCAAGAAGGGCAGCAGCGTTACGCTTGCAGCTCCGGCTCCGGTAAGCACCGGCGATCCGAAGAAGGACGAAATTCAGGGCGTTTTCGTCGTCAACGGCAAGAAAGCCAGCTTTCGGTCTGTCGAGACGGGCATTTCGGGCGTGACCGACATTGAAATCTCTAAAGGTCTCCAGCCTGGGGACGAAATTGTGGTCGGCAGCTACAAGGCGCTACGGACCCTGAAGCCCGATGCCTCGATCAAAGTAGACAATTCGGCTCCGAAAAAGATCGACGAGAAAGAATAGGAGCTCAACGAGACGGAGACAGAGACCGATGCCAGCAGAAATGACAAGCTCAGAGGCGTATCGCCAGGACCTGGTGGATTCCGGCATCGTCATTCGCACGGAGGCTCTTGCCAAGGTCTACCAGATGGGCGCCGAGGAAGTGCATGCGTTACGGGGTGTGGACTTGGAGATCCGCAAAGGCGAATACGTCGCCATCATGGGCCCATCCGGCTCTGGTAAATCCACCCTGATGAACCTGATCGGATGCTTGGACTCTCCGAGCTCCGGGCGTTACTGGCTGGCCGGACGCCTGGTAAGCGAACTGGACGATGACGAACTTGCCTACATCCGGAACAAGGAAATCGGCTTCGTCTTCCAGACCTTCAATCTGCTGCCGCGCGCCACTGCACTGCACAACGTGGAACTCCCTCTCATTTACAACGGCACGCCGGCGGAAGAACGTATCGAGCGCGCGAAGAAAGCTTTGGAGCGAGTCGATCTAACCCCGCGCATGCACCACAAACCGAATGAACTGTCTGGCGGTCAGCGGCAGCGCGTAGCGATTGCGCGTGCGCTCGTGAACAATCCGTCGATCGTCCTGGCCGATGAGCCCACCGGGAACTTGGATTCAAAAACCGGCGAAGAAATCATGAACCTGTTTGAAAACCTGCACGGGCAGGGCAACACCATTATCGTCGTGACCCACGAAATGGACATCGCGCAGCATGCCCACCGCGTGATTTTCATTCGTGACGGAAAAATCGCTTCGGACGAAAAAGTCTCCAAAAAGTAAAGACCTCTCGAGCAACGCGGCTGGGCACCCAAGATCCACCACACTTAGCGGACTGCAACGGTGTGCGCGACTTCGGTATCGGCGAACGATTCGGGTACGGCGAGATAAGTTCGAGAAATGCGGTCATGCCAGGTGAGCGCATCTTCGTCCCACATGGCCCAGAGAAAGCCCAGGAAGAAGGTCCCGGCGGAAATAAGATAGCCCGCGGCCCGCCAGGACAGTTGGCGGGCAGTCGGCGCTTCTCCGGAAAAACTGGCCACCTGCAAACCGCGGATCATCATGCCGGGAGTTGTCCCGCCAAAAATCGTGAAAAGGCAGAAATATTGGATGTAGACAAAAGCAAACGTAGAGACGCAGACGACCGCACTTAGTTTGCTCAAGGTGAATTGCCCGCCAAGGGAGCCGAACAAGGCGAGGAAACCTCCATAGGCAAACAGCAGGCATGCCGCATCAATCGATCCCGCGCGGCGTCGCTCGGGCAGAGAGGCGACCGGATATAGCTGCGGCGCGGGATCCTCCCTGAGCGTTTCCGGAGCCGCGTTTTCGTCCCTCTGCGGCGGTTGGGAAACATCGATCAGCAGGCGGGCGTCATCGGGCTCCTCTTTCCGGGGAGGGCGCCCAATGGCGATGGTGAACGCAAAGTCCTCCTCTCGATCCACGGCCTGTTTGGACTGCTCTTCAGTCTCAAGCGCGACGGTCGCTGCCGGTTGGACCCTTTCAAACGGGAGTTGCGTCTGGGCTCGGTTCGGCGCAGTTTTCCGGCGCCGCGCCCGGTAGGCCTCCAGACGTTGGTTCAACTCGCCACGCCATTCCTCTTCGGAAGGGCGTAGAGCCAGATTGCCGAGTGCGGAACCAGGCGATTCCTGGCTCGAAGAGATTTCAGGATGATCACAAAAGTGGCAGGAACGCTCTCCCGAGGAGAGCACAGAGCCACACTGCAAGCAGATTTTGTTCACCGGTGCGTTTTGCGCTGCGGACGCTCCCACTCCGGTGAGGAGCAGAGACAGAAAGCATAGCACCCCAGGGATGTGCGGAAAAGAAGGGAAATGAGCGAGTGCGTCGAAAGAGATAGCAGGGAAGCCGCTAGAGTTCCGCTTGCTGCGCAAGCATTTCGCGATTGAAGGCGATCCGCCGCCCCAGAGCAACCGCCGCGAAGTGGGCGCAGCCCGCGCGTTCTTCTTCTGCCCAATTGCGGACCGCAGGACTTAGCTTGACAAAAACGCGCTCGACCAGATTTAGAAGCGAATAATACGCATCGACTATCTGCAGATGAGAACGATCCTCGGGACGCTCCGGGCACAACTGGAGAATCTGCACCACGCGGGCGTAGTCGTTGGCTGAAGCCTTGGCATGAATGCCCGTAACGTCCAACACCTCTTCCGACAGAGAAGTGTGCATGGAGGAAGCGGTGAGCGACCGGCAATAGGAAACGAAGAACATCAGCATGGTCAGCAGGGAAAAGGCAAGGATGAAGGCGGCCATCATCGCGGCACCGCCACAAGCCGGGCCGGTGTAAGACGCGCACCTTCGTTGTGCCGCCAGATCGTCAGCGACCAGGAAATCGGCAAGAAGCAGCCCAGAACGGGCGCCAGGTACTGCACGACTTCATATTTGGGAGCGAGATTCACTAGCGCATAGCTGCCCGCATATGCGCTGAAATATAGGCCCAGTGATAACACCATCTGTACCAGGCGTGTCCGCGTTTCGTGCAGCTTCAGGACCGCGCCCCACAGCAAATAAGTGAGTACAAGACCAACGAAGTACAGATTTTGCGATAACTCAAGAGCGAACCCGGTAGCGAGGCGTTCAGTGGATTGCGCAACGACAGCGTAGGAAAAACCGGCAGTGCCCAGGAGCAGTAAAACCGCGACGAGGCGGACATACCTTGCCAGATGCAGCTCGGCGAATACATGCGAAGCCAGGCTGATTACCGCAACGAACAGCGCCACTGTCAGCAAGCAGTCCGTGTAGTAGTACGTGTACAGGTATTGCTTGGACTCCAGACCATGGAAGTTGAGCACGTACTGGCGCAGAAGATCGGCAAGTAGCGACAGGATGACGTAGAGATTCAGGAAAAAATACTTTAGGAACGAGCCCCGAATGAAAGAGATGCTGACAAAGCACACCCCCGCGCTCATTCCCAAGATCCAGATCGCCAGGGCTATTCCGCTAGGCATGTTCCTCACATGGCCTGGCCCGATCAGGAACGGAATGGTTCCACTTTCAGACCAGACGCGCTATTTCGGCGGCAGGGGCAACTTCGGCACTGGGGAAACGCCGTTGGCCATCACTACCGCGGACTTGCTATGGGTAGTTACCAAGGTTTTCAACCCCATCGCGCCGACGAGAATGCCCAAAGCAAGGACCACTGCGCCCAGTTTACGTGACATGGAAGTGCCTCCGAGAGCGGGAATACGATCGGAGACACTCTACCCTTAATCAGGACAGTGTCAAGTACGGCACAAAACGGTCCGGTGCATAACCGTCAATGGAAAGATGCCTGGCACTTTCGCAAAGTTTTCGCCTCGCGAGAGGGCAGACCTCTTTCGACCCAACAAATCTAGCGTTCCAAAACGACTAGGGGCAACGGTACTGAAGTCCCAGAGCGCTGGTACCAAAGTACCAGCTCACGACGGTGGACCGAGCGAACGCGCAGACCTCCCTTTCGCGAACTTGGCAGTTTGAGTGGTTGGCACGGCTTGACACTTTCGCCTCTTCCTCCGTAGCATGAAGAATTGCACTTTGCCGGCGTAGCTCAGTGGTAGAGCGAGGGTCTCATAATCCCTAGGCCGTGGGTTCGATTCCCCCCGCCGGCACCAATCCCGGGTATTTCCCGCACGCATTTTCTCGCAGCACCATCAAAGGCGCGGAAACTTCCTGAACAAAACCCGCTTCCCGCCGGATGGAACGCCCCTGCGGGCCACGTTGCACAGACCTATCTAACTTGAGTCGATTTGATTTAGCGAGATGAACTGTATTGAAATATCTAGCTGCGCAATCTCAGTAGTTCATCCAGGCGTTGCTCCTTGCTCACCCTCGCACGCCGGCTTCTCTGGAAATCGACTTCACCACAGTGCGACCGGTGCAGCTGGCCTTGAAAGTCTGTCGGTGCAAGAAGCCTCTAGCGCCGTTGCGATTGACACGCGCTGCCCCCTCCGGCAGCATACCGAAACAGTGCCGAGCGATTCGTCTCTACCACGCGATATTCCCGATTTGGTTTTGGCGAACCCCACCGCAGGCGGTGGCCTTGCTGCCGAGGCGATTCCACGTCTGCGAAGGTTTGCTTCCGATCACAACTGGAATATGGAATTGCGCAGCGCGCTCAGCGCGGTGGAGTTCGCAGAGAAGGCACGCCAGGAGGCAGAGTCGGGCCGCCGACGCATCTTCGCGCTCGGCGGGGACGGTACGTTTCAGATTTTACTGAACGCCCTGGCGCTCAATCAGCAGGTTACTCTTGGGGTTTTGCCTGCCGGGGGCGGCAACGATCTGGCAGCGGCTCTCGGGCTGCCCCTCGATGCGGTGCGCGCCGCGGAAGCCGTTCTGTCTCGGGGCGTGTGCGTTCCGCTCGACGCGGCCCGCGTACAAGCCGCCGATTGCACCGAGCGCTGGTACATGGGCGGGGGCGGCGTTGGGCTGGATGCGGAAGCAGCGCGCTTCGCGAGTGAAAGCTACAGCAAAATGCGCGGCAGAACCCGCTACCTGCTCTCCGCGATTCGCGCTTTACGAAAATTTCAGCCGTTGAACGTGCAGGTTTCGTTTGAGGGTTCAGGCGGCGGTTCATTCTCGTGCCAGGCCTTGGTGTTAGGCGTGCTGAACACGCCCAGCTATGGCGCGGGATTGCGCCTGGCTCCTGGGGCGAGTCTAGAAGACGGACAACTCGACCTCGTTGTGCTGGGAGACCTTGGTTTAGCGGAGATCTTGAAAATTCTTCCAGCGCTTGCGGCGAGCGGCGAGATTCACACCCCTCACATCCACAGATACCGTATCACAAAGGTTCGGATCGAAACCGATCGGCCATGTATGTTCCACGGTGACGGTGAAGTGATTGGCCCCACGCCAGTCGAAATAGGTGTCGTGGCTCGAGCGATGCGCGTCTGGCGGACCGACACCGTGCGGTCGGCTCGACGGGCCTAAAAGAAATCCCAATTCTCAATCGACGAAGTCGATAATCGCGCCTTCGTGCCGGTAGAGGAAGCCCACGAACTGGCCAAAGTTGGGTGAAACGCTATTGTTGTAAACCGTGGTGAAGTTGCCGTGATTAGTGACGTTGAGAGTGTATACGCCGAGCCGGATGTGATGCACCTTGCCGCCGCGATTGCCGAGGAACGGGACGCGAAACTCGCGATAGAGCTTGAGGTCCAGCGAAAAATACGTCGGAAAGCGCTTGCCGTTGGGTTCGCCGACGTATTGCTGGTTCACGTCTATGGGCGACCACGGAAAACCCGTGTGGTAGTCCATCAACGGGCTGAACGTCAGCTTCCAGGGAAGCGCGAAAATACCCCACGTGATGACGCGGTTCGGAATGTCGGAGGGCAGAATGCCGTAGACTTCCGGCCGGATCACTGGCGCGGCGAAGGGAATGTTGACGTTGGAAAGATTGTTCAGGTCGCCCCGCGCCTGGCTCCAGATGTAGGAAAAATTCGCCTGGTCGCGCTCCCGAAAATCGTAGTGCGCCGTGGCTTCAAGTTCGCGATAGTGCGAAGAACCAGTGTTGGTCAGCCCCATGTAGGACGGCCCACCGGTCGCGGAAGTGAAAGGTTCCACGCCAAACAGATACGAGGTATGGCTGTCAAGATACCCGAGTCGCAGTCTGAGATCCTTGCGCAGTTCCCGGGAAAGCTCGGCATTCCAGGTGACATTGCGCGGCGTGGTGCTCGGCCCGTGCGGCAGGTTAGCGGCCGACAGCGGATTCGCTCCGGCGACGTAGGCGTTGAGATAGGTGATCGGCGGACCGAGCGGAATCAGCCCGGTCGCATCAAATTGCATGATGGTGCGTACGGGATTGGCGGCCCAATCGGCGGCCAGCAGCGGCAGCACACCGTAAAACATCCCTGCTCCGGCGCGAATGACGGTCTTTCCCGATTTCCCCGGGGCATACGCCACGCCCGCGCGCGGCGCGATTGCCACCGGCCAACCCGAGGTCTCCGAAGACAGCCGGGCACCCATGTCCACGCTCCAATGCTCGTTCATCACCCAGTGGTCTTGAACGAATTCCGCAACGGAGGTGTCACTGGGGGCCTGCGCCGTGGGAGCCGAGAAAGTGATTTGCTGGGTTTGCGTGTTGTCCAGGCGGAGAACATGGATTGGATCGGAGAGGTTGGTTCCGAAGAAAGAACGGTAATCGATGTCGGCGCCGATGCGCAGCTCGTGTTCGCCATGCCACTGCTTCCGCGCGAACTGATAGGAAGGCACGGCCTGAAATTCCTTCCCGCGGCGGGACCAGCGATTGAAATAGTTGCCACCGTAGCCCTGTGGCGTGATGAGCATGTCTTCGAAACCCTGGCCATGCCCGTTGCTGTCGAAGCGCATGTATTGCGCCACCATGCTGAAGATGGCGCCTGATGTGAACTGATACTTGTCATTGAGGCCGATGGCCACCCCGCTCTGGTTCAGGTCGTTGGAAGCTGGGATGGGAACAAGCGCGCTGATGTCCACATTCTGGTGGCGCAGAGGAAAGGCATTTACGGTCAGCGTTAGCACATGGTTGGGGGAAAGAATCGCCTCCAACGTGGAAAACGAGTTGAAGCCCTGTCTCTTAGATATATCGTCCGGCCAAGGAAGCCCTTCGATGGTGGACTTCTTCATTTCGTACTGAAAGACTTCTGAAAACAGGAGTTTGTGACGGATCACCGGAACGTCAAAGGCAACGCCGGGAATCGCTTCGCCAACACCAGCTAAGTGTCCTTCTTTCCCGAGGAAGGAAGGTACCACGCTGCGCACCTTGAAACTCCACTGGTCTTCGGGTGGCTTGGTCTGAATCGTCGTGAGACCGCCCGAGAAGCTGCCGAGACCGGCGTCATATGGGGTCTTGTAAACGGCGAACGACTCAACTGCGTCGGTGGGGATGGGCACAGCAAAGCTTCCCGTAACCGGGTCGGTCGTGCGCGCAGAGTTCACCAGCAGCAAACTTTGATTTTCGTCCGCGCCCTTGAAACTCAATTTACTGTCGAGCGTCTTGATTACGCCGGGCGTGATGGGGAGAACATCTTTTACTTTCTCCTGCGGCGTGGGAATACTGATCAACTCGGTTTTGGTGACGGTGGCTGGAGGAGGTGCGGAACTGCTTTCGGTGGCGATTTCTGCGGCGCTTTCCTTCACTTCGACCTTTTCCGCCACCGCTACAAGTTCCAGCGCGAAGTCGGCAGTGAGCTGCTGCTTTGCGGCCACCACCACGGTTTTCGTTGCGGGTTTGAAACCCTGCAAGTTGATGCTGACGGTATACGTGCCGGGCGCCAGGCTGCGAAATTCGTAGTAGCCGTGCTCGTCGGTATCGGCAGCAAGGGGAGCGCCGCCCAGCGCATCTCCCGCCAGAGTGACCGCAATACTGGCTAAGCCGGTAGGCACGTTGTCCTGGAGCGTGGTCACGGTTCCGTGGATCGAGCCAGCAATATCGGTGGCGGTTTTCCTGGCCGGCCCGACCTGCGCAAACCCCGGCAGAGCTGCAAAAAACGAGCTGAGCAGAATCATCGATAACAGGGAAAATCGGAACAAACGGAACCCTGCCAGGTTCCCTCGTGCTACCCGAAAAGTGAAATGGTTAGAATGAATCCGTGTCATGCAGAAATCGAAAAACCCTTTCTTCCATAGTTGAGCGCGTTTCTCGGGCGTGCGGACCGTCCGCAATCATTCCCGGCGCCACCTAATTCCCGATGTGCCTTTGTCGCTGCGCGGCCAGGAGGCGAGACGTTAGTTTGCCGCGGCAGCAAGTGCACAGGCTTCTGCCAGACAACCTCTTTTGACCGGTGCGCGTCGGCGGCGGCCCTCTGCCTGGCGAGTTGGGCCCTTTTTGCCGCCAAGAACCCCACTAGAAAATGGTATCAGATTGAGGCGGCGGAACGGGAAAAGAGCCGCGGTGTGTTGCGGAAACCCTTCCGGCGTCCCATCCAGTTCGCCCGATGGGGCTCTTGCCATGCTCCGTCTAGCTCTTTTTCCGGTCGACCTTGAGGTTAATGACCATTTCCTTGCGGTTGTCCAACGAAGTGACGCTGCGCACGGGGGACTTGGCCCCCTCAAATTCCGCGTGAACTTCATAGTCTGCATTGGGATCGAGTCCGCTGAAACGGTAATTTCCCTCACTATCGGCGAAATTGCTGCGTACCGCGTTGGTCCTCAGATTTTTCAGGAATACCACGCTATTGGGCAGGGGGTTGTCCGATTTGTCGCTGACCACTCCGCGAACCGTGCGGAGCTGCGCTTCCTTCTTGGAGTCCTGAGCCGCTCCTGCAAAAGCGATCAGCAGAAAAAGCCCGACCAGAAGGCTAAATTGTCGGGAATAGTTCATTTGCAACCTCCAGATTTCGCCGGTGCGATGGTTTCCAGCTTGAACGTCAAGCGTTTCTGTACCTCCGCCATGTTCGCCGCGACCTCCTGGGCCTGCTCCTTATATTTTTTCTGGGTCACCACCACCTCGTATTCGATGCCTTCAGGCACCCGGACGGCAAATTCTCCTCGTGAGTTGGTGTAGGTTTCGTAACGGAACTTCTTTTCCCCTCGGCGCCGAATCCGCACCTGCACGCCGGGAAATGCGTAAGTTTTTTCGTTGAACACCGTGCCAAGGATCAGAAACGCAGGGTGGGTCTTATGGTGCTTATTGCTGGAACTCTGCGCAGTCGCGGCCGAAGGTGGCGCCGGCTTTTCAGATTCTTGGGGCGATGGCGGGGGCGAAGGCTGCTGAGCGCGGGAAAATACCGGCAGCGACAAACAAAAAACGAAAAAAGCGTAAGGCAAAAGGCGCATAGGCTCGAAACGACGGCGGGAACGGGTCACATCACGGTTGGATGACATCCCGAAAACCACGGGATGTCCGGGCTGGGCCGCAGGCACCTACTGCTCGTCTTCCTCATCATCTTCGTCATCATCAACGTCGTCGTCTTCTTCGTCTTCCAGAAGATCGCCGTCTTCATCAAATTCATCATCGCCTTCGGCGTCTTCCTCGTCTTCGTCCTCTTCTTCTTCGGCGTCATCGGAAATGGGATTGAGCGCGACCGGATGCGTCTGCGATACTTCCAGCTCGCACTCGCACTCCGGGCAGCTCAGGATCTCTCCCTCTTCCACTTCGTCTTCGTCCACATCAATTTCAGCGGAACATTCAGGACAACGGAGCACGTCTCCATCCTCCGATTATGGTTTCACCCGCCGGCGCCTCCGGAAACCCGGGGTTCGCCATCCGGCGTATTATATACCCGGTGCGTAAATCCGAGTTTATGGTCCATGCAGCGGCTACTCAGTGTAACTCAACATCTCGGGTGAAAGAATAACAGGCTATGGCGAGAGAGTACCCGGAGCGCCCGGTAGTTGGCGTCGGCGGAGTGGTGATTGAAAACGGGCGGGCTTTGTTGATCAAGCGTGGAACAGAACCCCTTCTCGGACAGTGGTCGATTCCCGGCGGAACGCTCGAGCTCGGCGAATCCTTGCAGCAAGGCGTGGCGCGTGAGCTTCTCGAGGAGACCGGGCTCGTCGTCCAGGTGCTGGATATGATCGAAGTATTCGACCGGATTTTCTTGGAACCCGAGGCGGGCTTATCTGAACCGGTGTCGCGCCCCAAATATCACTATGTGATTGTCGATTATCTGTGCGAACGCCTTGGCGGCGAGGCGCGGGCGGGCAGCGACGTCACCGATATCGCGTTTGCCGCGGAGCATGAATTAGAGAACTACCATCTCACTCCAACAGCGACGCGTGTGCTCCGTCGCGCGTTCGCCATGAATCGTGAACGGCCAAAGACGCGCTAGGTCGGCCGCTTCATTTCGCCAGTTTTAGGATTTCAATGCTGCCGTTGGTGTTGGTCAGGGAAAGATTGCATCCCCCGTTGCCGATTTTTCCGTGCAGCGAGTCGCCGCTCAATTGCCCGGTGCTGGTGACGGGAAGCTCGCTCGTGATGCGCCCAAACGAAGTGTGCGCGGCGACGTTGTAGCCGGCTCCTTCAAGCAGACGCACCTGAATCGGCGAGAAGGAAGTCTTCACCGAAATTGTTTTGCAACCGGGGGAGTTTCTTCCAACGCTGAGTGTTACTGCGCCGTTCTGGTTATCCACAGTGAGGTTGCCGCTGATGTCGTCGAGTGTCACCGCGCCGAAACTGGTCCGCGCTGTCGCATCTCCTTTTACAGAATTGGCGGTCACCTGGCCATTGGAGTTTTCAATGGTCAAATTCCCGTTTACTCGCTGAATGTAGACAGCGCCAAAGCTGGTCTTTGCGTAAGCATCGCCACCAATGTCCGACAGCGAGATGCGACCATTCCCGGTTGTCGCGTGAACCCCTTTCCGCAATCCGCTGGCTTCGATCGCACCGAACGAGGTGTTGAGCGTGGCCTTGCCTTTGGCTTCGTGTACGGTAATCGTCCCGTTGGAGTCTTCCACCTGCACGGCGCCGTTGATCTGCTCAAGCGACACATCTCCGAATGTATTTCGCACGTATACCTCGTCGCCCGTTGGGCCGCCGGCGACCCGGCCATTCGAGGCTGTGCACTTCATCGAGCCCCCGATATTGACAAACGTAATAGCGCCGAAACTGCCATTCAGATCTGCGAAGCCACTCACCGTGTTCACGTCGATGGCTCCGTTGTTATTGTTTACGGTGAGCGTTCCATGGATATTCCGCACGTTTACTGCGCCGAAGGAGTTGCTGACCCTCGAATTTCCAGCATCGGTTAGCTCCACAGGCCCGTTGCCTCCGCCGATGATCACGCCTCCCTGTACGTTTTTGACGGTGACCGACCCGAAACGGTCCTTCACGTCGACCGAGCCCTGCACCGTGGAGACAGTAACCGTGCCATTGTTGTTGGCTACGCCGAGATCGCCCGCCAGATTTTCCGCTTCAATGGTCCCGAATGCATTCGTCAATTTTGCAGATCCCCCGTCGTGCAGGGTGAGCTGTCCGTGACTGTTCTCGACCTCACTCGAGCCATGCACTCCGCGGATGTCCACATTTCCAAATGCGTTTTTCATCCAGAGTTTGGCGTCAACGGGCACACCGATGTCGTAGTCGACCGAATAGGAATTCTTATGGCCGATACGAATCACAAAGGGACCTTCGGAAGGAGCCACGGTGCGCACGGAAACTCCGCGTGCGTCTTGTTGCACTTCGACGCGCACCGCTTCGGCGTATTTTTCGGCTTCGGCATGCGAACTGGCCTGCGCGCGGATTGTTGCCGAGATTGTGGCCTCGTGAGAATTCTCACCGTGAATGCGAATCTCGCCGAACTTGCTTTCGATACTAAAGGTTTGCCCTGCCGCGAGGGGAACGGTCTTCTGAAACTCTCGGGTTGCGGTATCTTGGCTTCCATTAGCGGCGGCTGCGGGCAACGCCGTCGCGCATCCCAGCAACAACCCGCAACCGACACTTGCCAGGGAATGGCCCGAGAGGGCAAACCTCATCGCTTTGACTCCAGAACATCCTCGAGCGTCTGCTGCTTTTCTTCGTACATGGCCAAAAGCTGGTAGCGCAGGTGGGCGTTGGAGGGATTCTCACCCGCTTGCGCCCGAAGATCGGCAATAGCGGTATCCAACACCAAAAGTTTCTCGCGATAACTGGCCATCACCGGCGTGTCAGAACCTAATTGAGGACCGGCTTCGGCAGCCAGCTTATCGATTGCCGCCATATAATCACGCTCGGTCCGCTCGACGTCGGCCAACGCGCGGGATTTCAAGAGTTTATTGCTGGTGTCCGGAGTCAGAGAAGCGGACCGGTGGTTGTAGAGATAACCTGCGGCCACGGCCAGCGCAACAACCATGGTTGCTGCCAACGCCATTTGCCAGCTATGGGAGAGCAAGCGTGCGAAATCCAGAAAACTCCAGAACCGCTTGCGAGTCGAAACCGCCTGCTGTTCCCGAAGCGATGCTTCGATTTTCGACCAAAGAACCGAGGACTCCCGATAGTCCCGCAGTTCGACCGCCGCGATGCTCAATTGCTGCCAGCCCCGCAACTGCTCCGCACAAGCAGCACAGGTGAGGGCGTGCCGCTCCAGGGCGGCCCACTCGTCAGGTGATCCGTCGAGAAGAATCCGTTCACGATCATTGCAGCTGATGTTCATGGCCGGCCTCCCGCCCCGGAGCTGCGGGGAGGTTCCAGCAGCATGCGCAGATTCTTCTTGGCTTGGAACAACGTGTTCTTCGAAGCGGTTTCAGAAATTTCCAGCATCCCCGCGATCTCCGCGTGCCGGAACCCTTCGACCTCGTACAACAAAAATACGTCGCGCTGATGTACCGTGAGGCTCCCCAGGGCGCGCTCCAAGGCCATGCGTAAAGAAGGATTTACGACCGGCGCACGCGGCTCCTTGTGTGGCTGCAAGGATTCGACATCTTCTCCCACCTGGTCCTTACGGCGCACCCGCGCGCGGCGCAAATCATGGCACGTGTTGACAAGGATCCGGAACGTCCAGGTCACAAACGAAGACTGTCTGCGGAAACTCGCGATACTCCGCTGGATTTTCAGGAACGTTTCCTGAACCGCGTCTTCCGCGTCCGCTTGTGAACCAAGTAGATTGCGCGCCAAATTCCTCATGCGTGCGCCTTGCCAACGATAAAGCCGCTCATAGCCCTGCAAATTGCCGCCGAGACATGCTTCGGCGATGGCTGCGTCCTGCGGATGCTCCGAAGCGATTCGCCCGCTTTCTGTTTTCGCTTCGGAAGGTTCCACTCCCCGCTCCCCCTCGCGTTCTGTCCCAGAGATTCTATGCTCCCAGGGCAGGGTAAGTCCCACTGATCCCATGACCGTCTCCTGAGGAATAGACGCTCGAGCGCGGGGAAACGTCTGGGGCCAATCGGGTCCCGGTCAAGTCCGCAACGGTCTTTTATTCAGCGGGTTAGAGATCGCTCGAGTGCTGGACAGAGAGCGCTGCCTCGCGCGGCAGGCCGCCGCAGGTACGGTCGCGCCGCTCAAACTCCCGCACAATGTCGCGCAGGTCCTTTGCGGTGAAATCCGGCCAGCGCTTGGCTAGAAAGAAAAATTCGGCAAAAGCGCATTCCCACAACAGGAAGTCCGAGAGCCGCTGCTCGCCTCCGGTGCGGATGAGCAGGTCTACGTCGGTAGAGCCGCCCCGTTGCACCTCCGCCAGTACGTTGCTGAAGGCATCGCTTGAAAGGTCGGTGACTTTATAAAACTTGCTGGCGGCCTGAAACAAGGTGTGGCGCGCCGAGTAGTCCACCGCTAATCGCAGGTGCAGCGTATTGCCTTTGGCGGTCAGGGCCTCGCAATCTGCAATGGCTTCGCGAAGGGGCGCTGGCAAGCGGTCGCGCCTGCCGATGATGTTTAGCCGGATGCCTTCATCGAGGCAATGGGAGGTCTCGGCGACAAGATATTCCTGCAGAATCTCGAGGATCGCCGCAACCTCGGCCGGCGGCCGCTTCCAGTTGGCTGAAGAAAGGGCAAACAAGGTGAGCGTGTGAATGCCCAAATGCGGCGCGCACCGGATGATGCTGCGCGCCGTTTCCGCGCCGGCGCGGTGTCCGGCCGAACGCGGAAGAAAGCGCGACGTTGCCCATCGGCCGTTACCGTCACAAATGATCGCGACATGAAGCTGCGAGGCAGCTTTCGCCAGCGCTGGCTGCTGTTGCCGTACTTCTTTTTCAAGGAGGTGGTTTTGCACAAACGTGGTTCCTTCTCCGCCGCTTCTACATGCAATGTACTTTACATTACAAAGTACAAAAGCAAAAAATTTTTCAGCGCTCGCGCGTGGCGCGAATCAACGCTTCCATGTGATCCAGATAGCGTTCCAGGGCCTTCTTGCCCGCCGGCGCCAGCCGGTACTCGGTCTTCGGCAATCGTCCGTCGAATGACTTGGTGCAAACGATGTAGTCTGCCTCTTCAAGCTTCCGGGCATGCACGCTCAGGTTCCCGTCGGTGGTCTTCAACAGCGCTTTCAGTTCGTTGAAGGTCAAAGCCCGGTTTACCGCGAGCGCGCTCACAATTCCTAGCCGTATGCGCTCGTGAATCAGCCGGTCCAGTGAGGGCGCCACCGGTTGCGCGGCGGCACCGCGCAGGGGTGAGGGGTTTTCCTCCCGCTGCAAGCGTTCCTGCCGGACTGTGGACGACTTTGCCATAAGTCTCTATTTATCCTCCATATCGCAATGCGATCCATAAACCAAAAGCGATGTGCACCAGGCCAAAGCCTGCGGCCATAAACAGGTTTCCCCAGCCGGCGGGCGCAAACAAGGCCGCCGCACCAAGAACCATCAGGCAAAGACCCATGATCGGCACGGCCCGCACGGAAAAAGCGCCTCCGGTAACAATGGCGGTTCCGTAAAGCAGAAGCCATACCCCGGGCAAGACGGCCGTCGCGCTAAGCTGGAACAAAACCAAGGTCAGCAAGCCTCCCACGATAATGGGGGGCGCAAAACTCAGCACAAACTTTCTTCCAGGCCCGCGGAACAGGGAGGAGTTCGCTCGGCGTGCTTTGGTGGCCGCCGCGGGAGCGGCAATGGCCACCGCGACAAAGACTTCCGCGAGCCAGCAGGCAAGCCACATTCCAGGCGCCCTCTGGCGAGACGCGAGATAGGCCGCCGCCAGGGCGGTAACGCCCATGGCCACGCCGCCCCAGCCCGGAACGGCAGTGAACTCGGCCGCATTTTCCATGGTTTCGCGGATATAGCGGAGATGGTCGGCGGCACGGGCGTCGATGGGAATCGGCCGAGGTAGCGAAGCCCGATTGAGGTGAGGGGCAGCCATGGCCAAAGTATAGGCAACCCTGAAATCTATGTCAAGTACTTTGCATTGCAAAGTATCTGGCCGATCGAAGACGTTTTTCGCTCCTCAGCATTGCCACCTGCACCCCGGGTCAGTGACGTACCCAACAATTCTGAACCTTCGAGCAGGAGGCAAACCACAAAACGCGTCCTTACACTCGTATTCGCGGCCGAAACGCGAGGCAGCGCAGAAGCGCTCCGGCCAGGCGGCGGAGGAAGTCATGAAAGCGGTCTTTGCACTGATTCTGATTTATATCGGCACATTTCTGGTGGCCATACAGGGCGGTTCGGTAGCCGGTGTGCAAGCCGCCGTTTCGCAGAATCCAGGCGCGCCACAGCAGGCCACTTCCGCGATCGATCCCGCCAAAGAAGCCGACATCCGCGCTCTTCTCGAACTGGTGGGCGCGCGCGACCTGGTCGAGGATTCCATGACCCACTCGGCCGAGCAATACCGCGAAAAGCTCCTGGAGACCGTAGCCAACAACCCGCAGGGCCAGGCATTCGTCAACACCGTCGTTACCAACTACGAGAAGAAATTTGACGTAGACGCGGTCACCGAGAAACTGGTCAGCGTTTATGACAAACACTATACCGACGATGAAATCAAGGGGTTGCTCCAGTTCTACGGCTCGCCCCTCGGCCAGAAAGTGGCCGGCGAGTCCCCGAAGATCGGCCGCGAGCTCCAGGAAGCCATTCGCGCGACCTCCGGGAAAGCCGCAAAAGATGCCCTGCAAGAAGCCAAGCAGGACAATGCGGGCCCCGGCCAGAACGCCCGACTCAACCCTGCAGGTCGCCGTTTCCAGCAACACCGCGCGCAGCAGCAGGACGCCGGAGCGCAGACCGCGCAACAGCAGGACCCGCAATAACGTCCAAGCCGGCGCCAAACGCCTGGGGAACAATCGGCAGCTGTTTCCGAAATCCTTGCTTTTCCAGTTCGGAACCGACGGAGCACCGGCGGAAAATCAAGTTTTCTTCCCGCTTCTCTGGCTGCATACAGCCGCCTAGAGGGCAAGGGTTGGCCGATTAGCCTTGCCGACGAAACATGGATGCCTGCGGGGCGCTACGGAAACCGCTTCTTGATTTTGATGTCCACGCCGAATGTGCCGTTCTGATCGCGCAAGGCCACAATCGAAATATTCCGGTTCACGTTGTATTCGACCTGGATCACCTGCTGCTGGGTGGAGCTGACGTTGGAAACATAGGTGACGGTCAGATCGCGAGTCACTTGTTGCTCGACGGTGACGCGCGCCGCGACGCTTTGGCCGGATCCCGTGCTACCTACCCCGACACCTGATAAACCCGGATCCACGCGGAAACGTGTAATGCCAAATAACCGCTCGACGCGGCCTCCCAATTGGCTGGAAACGGCTTCGGAAAGCAATGCGGTTGCACCTGCTCCGCTGGCTCCCGCTTGGCCGGTCGCACCTCCGCGGATCGATGACTCGGTCGTAGTCTGCCCCAAAGCTAGAAGCGTAATGATGTCATTTCCCGGCAACGGCGGGTCGGAGCGGTAAGAAAGGCTCATTTTGCTGGCCGTCCCTGCAAAATTTAAGGTGATCTCATACTGTTGGATATTTGTGGTGGCCTCAAAGTTAATCACCGGGTCCATGCGGAACGGGTTTGCAAAGTTCAGGTCCCCGCGCGTCACCTTGTAGCGATTGTCCCTGAAATAAAGATCACCGGAAAGCACATGGATGTGACCCAACATAATCGGGTGATCGGCCGTGCCGCGCACTCGCAGATTGGATTCCGCCTCGAGGTGCGCGCCCGGCCACTCGAGCCGCGCATCGGGCGTCGAACTTGCTTCGACATCGAGTTGTAGATTCCGCAAGAAACTCGACGTCGAAGAGGTCCCGGAACTCGAGGTCAACGACCCCACCGCTTCAATGCCCTCATTCAAGTTAACACGCTGCACCACCACCTTTCCCGAGAGCAGGCCCCCATCCAGAGTCCCCGAGAGGCGCAGCGAACCGCCAAGCAGCCAGCTCAGACCTTCCGGATAGCGTATGCGAATGCGCTCGGTGCGCGCCGAGATGTCATAGCGCAGCGGCTTTTCCGAATAGTTGGCCGTTCCCGCAAGGCTGATCACGCCGCCGCCCGCCTCACCGGTTACGTTGTCGAAAAACGCCCGGTTGGCATCGAACACCAGATCACCTTTCACATTGCTGAGGCCGGTCGGGAAATCGGCCGATCGCACCGAAGCATCGATCAGCTTCACGCGGCCGATGATGCGCGGTCGGTCCAACGTGCCTTCAAATGAGGCATTCATCTCCGCGTGGCCACCAACTTCGAAATCCGGGATGTAAGCGGCGAAAAGCCGCAGGTCGACCGAACCATTTAGTTTCAACGACAGCGTGCGCCGTCCGGTAAACTGCACCGATCCGGTCATTTCCGCGTTGGTGTTTGCGCCTTTTAGAGACATGCTCAAAATCTTCAAGCTGTCTCTTGTAGAGGTGAGGTGAATCGGTCCCTGATTTTCCAATTGCACGCCGCCAAAATTGATCGCGAGTTTCGAGAAATTGCCGTCGACGGTAAGTGTTTCCGGGTTCCGCAATTCCCCCTGAAACGTGATGTCCCCGTCGGCAATGCCGTGTCCGTCAAATTTTTCCAGGTGCAACGCCGAAAGGAGGTACGGATCGAGATTGATATTCCGGATGGAGACTTTCCCGTTCAGCGGAAGCGGATCGTCAAGACCGAGCGTGATTCCACCCCCGATGGCGCCCTCACTCATTGCCGACCCGAGGTCGAGCCGTGCGACCCTCCCGTCGGATTTCAAATTGGCTTCGAAGCTTCCGATCACTTCCGACCCTACCTGGAAATCCACCACGCGGAAAGAAGCCTCGGCCAAGGGCTTGCGCACTGGGCCGCTCGATTTCAAACGGAACGATATCTGCCCGTCGACCGGCAACCCCGACGCTTTTACGCGCCGGAAGTTGGCAAGCGGAAGAGAGGCACCCACCAGGTCCTGGAGGAGTGATTCATCGGCGAAACGATACGCGACCGAACCGGTAACGATGCCCGCCCCACCTGTTTTTTCCGTCCCTGGCGCAAAAAAGCGCAGCTCGGCATTGCTGAGCCGTACTTCGTCCGGCGTTAGGGTGAGCTGGCCGCGCAAACGGTTGAACGGTACGGTATAAGCCTCGGCATCGGCGAGATCCACTAATCCGGTCAGCGCGGGCTCAGCGCGGGTCCCCCGTCCATGAAACTGCCCTGTCAGCAAGCCCGTGACCGGGTATTTCAACCCAGCCAGCTGCTCTAACGCCTCCAAAGGAACCTTCTCGAGATTCAGTTCGCTTTCCCACTCGTTGTCCGGCCGGAATACCCAGTCCGTCAGTTGCAAGTGCCCGTCAATGCCCGCTTCCATCGAACCACGGCGCGCAACGCCGCGCGCGATCACCAACTGGCTGGGAGAATAGGTCATGTCGGCGGCCAGCGAGTCCAGCAGGAAATTGTCATATCGCAGGTGTTCGCCCTGGAAATGTCCGGAAAATGTGGGACCATCGGACGGGCCCGCGATTTTTCCGGTCCACTGCAGGGCGCCGTCAATCACCGTCTTTGCTTCCGGAGTGCCCGGTTTGTCTCCGGAAATCGCATGAATGAAGTCATCCCAAGCAGCCAGCGAGCCTACGTCAAGCTTTACATCGAGCGAAGTGTTCTTTGGATGCAGAACGCCTGTGAAACTCCCTCGCGAGGTGGGCGTTTCGAAATCAAACTGGCTCAGTTCCAGGGTGTCGAGACCATACCGGTAACGCAGCACCGAATCACTGGCAACGGGGATGTGCCCGGCACTGGGTTCGTCCGGCTCCTCCCAGTGCATGTGCGCGGTAATATCGAAATCACGGAAATTATCGTGCCACGTCTCCACCGTATCGGCAGAGATCACCCCGTCCCAATGCAGGCTATCGATCGGAAAACCTTCGTGGTCAATCGCGGGAGTGACTTGGGAGAGCCGGATACCCTGAATTTTGGTATCCGCCCGGAACTTCAGTCCCTCGAACTTCATGCTGATGCGGCCCTTCACACTGCCGCCAAGCGCGTATGCCGCAAAGTCCGGCAATACGACGCCATCCGGATCGAGAATGTAGCTCGAGCGGCTGGCCAGGTTGGCGGAGTGAAAGTCCAGAAAACCAAGCCCGATGTTATCCGCGGCGAAATTGCCTTTCCCGCGAATGCCCGCGCCGGACAACGTTCCGTCCCCTCGAAGGTCAATGCGCCCGAGTGGCACTTCCGGTGTGCGAAACACTTCGCGAATGTCCAACAGATCGAGCCACCCCCGGTAGCGATAGGTCCAGTCCGGAGACTCGAGATTTTTCGTCTGCGCTTGCAGGTCAAAATGCGAACGGCCCACATCCACAATGGCTTGCTCCACCGTGAAGCCGTCTGAACTCAAGGAAAATCTTGCCGAAAGGTTGGCGGGAATCGGTACATCGCGCCGGCGCGCCAGCTCGATCGAGTCCCAATCCAGATTTCCGATGTACAGAGGCTTCTCTCGATCGGCACTCCCGGAGATGTTCAGCCGTAGATCGCCGCCTTCGAGGACCACCAATTTGCGCAGATTGTTATAGAGCAGCCAACCGTCGCGGATTTCCACGTGGCGCACATGTAGGCTCAGCAAGGTCTCTTGCAGGGGCTCGTTGGCCGTACTCCGCCTGATTGTCGGAAGATTGTTGCTGCCGTCCCTCTGAACCAGCAAATGCACGTGCGGCTGCACCAGCACAAGCTCGTTCAACGAAACGCGGCGTCCCCAGAACGAGTCGATGCGCAGCCCCACCTTCGCTTGTTCCGCGCTGAAAAGCGGCTCGGTGTCGGCCGGCTCCTTGCCGTGAATCACCAGGCCGTTCACCGTAGCGTTCAGCGAAAACCATGCTACTGAAACGGTGCGCACCTCCACGCCGGCGCCCGTTAAATTCTCGAGGCGGCCGACCAGCAAGCGCCGCAGAACAGGGTTCAACAAACCGCTGCCAAGGGCGAGCGTTCCCACGGCCACACCCAACACGGTCCAGGTACCCAGCACCCAGAGAGTGTGCTCCACCCAAAGAATCTTGCGCCGCCGCGATTCCTTGGTCATGGCGTGTTCTCGTTCAACAGAATTTCGATGCGGACGCGTGTCCGGCTCT
>Ga0126371_10001061_pt1 | contig 22953 bp, 15 predicted proteins | sample PanSoiMetaPlot_4_FD_110145 | JGI IMG/M metagenome (GOLD analysis project Ga0126371, IMG submission 110145) | Tropical forest soil microbial communities from Panama - MetaG Plot_4 | ecosystem: Environmental > Terrestrial > Soil > Tropical forest > Bulk soil | place: Panama | collected 2016-02-17 | reverse complement strand
TCTTGAAAGGACTTTGACCCAGCTACAGCCCCGGTTTCGAGTCGCGGCGTTAGTCGGGGATTTGGCGACTGACAATGACGCCGCACGCCTGGCCCGCAGCAAGGCTCCCGTGAAACAGATTACGACCGGGACCCTTTGTCACCTCGAAGCGGCGATGGTGCAGACGGCGCTCCAGGACTGGGATCTGCATCAACTGGATTTTCTCTTCATCGAGAATGTCGGCAACCTGGTGTGCCCGTCATCGTACGACTTGGGAGAGAATCTCAGACTCGTCCTTATGTCAGTGACCGAAGGAGAGGACAAACCCCAAAAATATCCGACAATTTTCAATAGCGCCGACGTCGCGGTGATTACGAAAGACGATCTCTCCGTAGCGGTCGAATTCAATTGGGAAGCGGCCCGCAAGAGCATTGAATCGGTTCGGCCTGGCATGCAGGTTTTCCGCCTCTCGGCCAAGAGCGGCGCTGGCATGCAAATCTACCTCGATTTCCTTGCGCAGCGCCTGACGGAAGAACGGGCCATGGCCCACAGCTAGGCTTTCCGTCAGTCGCGTGGCACCTGCGCGAGCGCCAGCAGCGTTCGCGCTGCGTACGTAATCAGCAAGGCTAAAACGGAGCCCAAAATTACTGGGCGATAGCTGGTCTCGAGCAGATCCGCCAGCACTCCGGCCACAAAAACAAATAAAAAGGGAATTGAGGCGAGTACGAAACCGGTGAAGCTGTGCGGATTCGCGATTGCCAGTACGATGAACAGGACGGCCACGAGCAGCGGCCCCGTGTTGCCGAAGTAGCGAGTTCGGCGCCATAGGGAGTAAGTCGCCACTGTGACCGGAAGTGCGATCACGAACGCGGGACATGCGCTGCCAATCTGCCGCCCCACTTGCTTGTATATCCCGATCGTGCCGAACGCCTGGCCGACGAATCCCCAGAATTGCGCGTGGCGTATGCTTGCGGCGAACGCATGCAGATGGAAGAAATATGTCGCCAGTAGCAGGAGGAAGCTCACGGCGCAGGCGGCTAGCCAGATTACAACGCCAGCTCGCCGTCGAACCGGCGCCACATAGAGCAGGAATCCTAGAGCCATGGGTATCAGAATCACCAGGGAGAATTGCGATCCAATGGCAATCGCAAGCGCGATCCCTAACAAGACGATCCGCCGCCAGTTCCAAAGTACGACCTCTCGCGGGGCATAAAGTGTGTGCGCCACGGCGATGGCGGTGAAGATCGCGCCGAAGGCTCCCCATGCGGCCACGATGTGGGGTTCGGTGTGCCAGGCGGCGGCGGATTGAATGAAAGCGGGCGAGAATGCGTAAAACGTGAGCGCGATGAATCCACCGGTATTTCCGCAGAGGCGTCGCGCAACATACCACAGGGACGCTCCCAGGAAAGCACCACAGGCGAGAAAAGGGATCCTCGGAAGCCATCGCCAATACGTCGCGGTCTCTGCGTTGAGATCGTGTGGCCAAGCCAGCAATGGGGCTGCAGAAACGACAGATAGGAGCGGGGAGTGCTCGCGATCGAAGCCGTTTTCAGACGACTGCGACAACTGCGCGAACGGATTATCCACTGGGTCGATGACCGGAGCACCCGCTACGCCGCGGCCGCGCCATTGCTTTAAGCCTTCGGCAATGCGGATCTCTTCGTCACCGTCCATGCCTTGAGCGACACTTAATTCCACGTGAACCAGCCATAATGCCTGGGCGAGAAAAGCCAGCAGGAGTAAAGCGGCGAGAAACTGCGGACGTCCGAAGCGTTCCCGGGTGAAATATCCGACCATACGTTCAAAGCGAGTGTTTTACCATGTCGGAGAGCGTTGCGGGAAAGTTTCACGTATGAGCGATCTTGAGGCTACGAAAGAAGCTTCCTCCGCGGGAGGCGGTACCGATCCTTCGTTTGCAGCGGCAACGGCCCCCTCGTATGTCGATACGCTCTTTCGCGGTCCGGAGGGACTTCGTCCCGGCTGGGGTCTTGCTTTTTACGTGATCGCATTTCTTTTCCTTCAACAGGTTGCGGTGCAGGCGGCCTGGGCTCGAGATCTCGGTTATAGCGGCCTGTGGTCAGATCTGCTGGAAAAAATAGGAAACTTCCTGGCCGCCGCTATTCCTGCGGTCGTGCTCTCCCGGATCGAACACCGTCCTTGGAGTGCCTACGGTTTGCCGCTCAAAAAAGCTTTTGGCCGGTTGTTCTGGGCTGGAGCCTTATGGGGATTCCTGGCCATGAGTCTTCTGATCTTCACGATCTACGAGCGGGGCGCCTTCGTCCCGGGGCACATGATCCTGCACGGAACGCGACTGCTGCGATTTGCCGGCTTCTGGCTCGTCTATTTCATATTCGTCGCGCTTTTCGAAGATTTCTGGCTGCGTGGATATTCGCTGTTTACGCTGGCACGAGGGGTCGGATTCTGGCCGGCAGCTGTAGTACTCTCGGCCATCTTCGGACTTCTGCACCTCAGAAACAGAGGGGAGCATTGGTCAGGAGTTTTACTCGCGGCGTTCATTGGCTTTTTCTTCTGCGTGACGCTGCGTCGTACAGGAACTCTTTGGTTCGCGGTTGGATTTCACACGGCGTGGGACTGGGCCGAGAGTTTCTTTTACTCCGTACCTGACAGCGGAATGGTTGTTCCCGGACATCTTTTGAGTTCTTCACTTCCCGGCCCCGATTGGCTGACGGGGGGATCGGTCGGTCCGGAAGGAAGCGTATTTTGTGTGGTGGTGATGGCATTAGTCTGGATTGCGTTTGCTCGCGTGTATCGTTCGAAGCGTGACGATCCTGGAGCGCATGCGAAGAAATAAGGGGCCCGTTCTGTGCAACCGCGGTTTTGGCGGCGAGCTCCAGCTTGGGACTCTATTAGCCTTCCCAGTTTGGGAGCGCTTCGAGTTGATATTCAGAAGAAGCCAATCGTCGGATTTCCGCAGACCCTATACTGATTCTAATGACCCCAGAAGTGGATCTCATCACGCCTTTGCGCCGCTACTGGGGTTACAGCACGTTTCGACCTTTGCAGGAGCGTATTGTCCGCAGCCTGCTCGGCGGGCGTGATACCTGCGTGGTGATGCCCACTGGCGGAGGAAAATCGCTCTGCTACCAACTGCCTGCGGTCATGTCGGAAAAGACAGCTGTTGTGATTTCACCGCTCATAGCGCTGATGCAGGATCAGGCGGCGCAACTCGCCCAGATGGGCATTCCGGCCGCCGTGCTGAACAGTACGCTCACCACCGAGGAGCAGAGCCGCGTGATGCGCCAGGCACGTGCCGGTGGCTTCCGGCTTCTTTATCTTTCGCCGGAGCGTCTGCAACGCGGCGACACGCTGGACTGGTTGCAGCATGTGCCGGTGTCCTTCTTTGCGATTGATGAGGCGCACTGCATCTCTGAATGGGGGCACGAATTCCGTCCTGAATATCGGCAGTTGAAGCGGTTGCGGGAAAGGTTTCCGGAGCGGCCGATCGCTGCCTTCACCGCCAGCGCAACGCGCCTTGTGCGGCACGACATCCTGGCGCAACTTGCCTTGCGCAATCCTGACAAATATATCGCCAGCTTTCATCGGCCGAATCTTCAATACCTGGTGCGGGAGTGCGACACGGCGGGCCAGACCTCGAACCTTGTTTCCGCGCTGCGCTATTACCGCGAGGGAAACGTGATCGTGTACTCCCCGACGATCAGCCGGGTCGAGGAGACTGTTGATTTTCTCGCGGGCGAAGGGATCGAAGCAGTGCCGTATCACGCGAAAATGCAGGCCGAGGACCGACGCAAGAATCAAGAGCGCTGGATGTCGGACGAAGTTCGCGTGCTGGTCGGCACCATTGCATTCGGTCTAGGAATCAATAAGGCCACCGTTCGGGCGGTGATCCACCTGGCTTTGCCCAAGTCGATCGAGCAGTTCTATCAGGAAGCTGGTCGCGCAGGGCGGGACGGGAATCCCGCCGACTGCGTCTTGCTATGGCGTAAACAGGATGCCGGAATTCTGGGTTACTTCGCCAATCAGATCACCGACCCGGCAGAGCGAGACCGGGCGTGGCAGAGGTATCACAAGATCCGGGATTTCGCCGAATCGGGCCGGTGCCGTCATCTGCAGATCTGTACTCATTTCGGGGAGACTCCGAAATGGAGCTCGTGCGAAGCTTGCGATATCTGCGGAAGCGTTCCGGGATGGATGACTATCGTCGAAAGCCGAGTCAGTGTGAGGAAGGCTCGCAAAACCCTAGCGGCGACTCTGGCAACGCGTCCAGAGGTAGCGTCTGCGGTTGAACCTGACTCCGGGTTGCGGGATTATCTTCGCGAGTGGCGCCGCAACATGGCAAAAGAACAAAGCATGCCCGCCTATGTTGTGCTGCACGATACGACCCTTGAAGAGATTTGCCGAATCAGGCCATCCTCGGTCGCAGAGTTGATGGAGATCACGGGAATTGGCGAACGCAAGGCGGAGCTATACGGAAAAGACATTCTTGCAGCACTCAAGCGGTATGAGGAGGGAGCCCGTGCATTGGCGATTCCGCAGAAATTGACGGCTCCCGGACTGGAGACGCTGCAACTGCTGAAGGAAGGAAAGACACTTGAGGACATTGCGACGACCCGAGGGCGGCAGCTCGCAACCGTCGTGAATGCAGTCGCAGCTCTTGTGGAATCGGGGCAGGTGGAGTTTCAACCTGCGTGGATCGATCGCAATCGCGACGCGGTGATTACGGCGGCGTGCGAGCGTGTGGGTCTCGACAATTTGACGAGACTGAAGCCTCTCAAGGAAGTGCTTCCGCCCGAGATCTCGTACGAGGAGATTCGCCTTGTGGTGGCGCGGCTGAGACGGGAACGAGAGCAGAAGAACCGGGTTCCAGCTTAGGTAAGCAGCTCTTTCACAGCTTCCCGCCCCGAGCGCACACAATCCGGAACGCCGATGCCACCGTAGCCGTTGCCCGCCAGAGCCAAGCGTGGAAGCGCTTTGCGTAAACCCTCAATTTTCTTCAACTGCTCGAGATGGCCTACGCCGTATTGCGCCATTGCCGACTTCCACTTGTAGACGCGCGCAAATAGCGGGTCGTAGCGCAGGCCGATGATCTGTGGCCCGAGGATCTGTTGCAACTCCTCACGGACCACATCGATGATTTGACTGTCGCTCAGATTCCACACCTGCTCCGCGTTGCTCCCTGCGAAGAAACAACGCAGAAGAGCCCGGTCCTCGGGAGCGCGCTGTGGAAACTTATTGTGAACGAATGTGGCAGCCAGCAGGCGTTTTCCTTCACTGCGAGGCACGAGAAAACCAAAACCGGGAGGCAGCGCCTGGCGTATTTTGAGATCGTAAGCGAGCCCAACCGTGATGGAGGAACTGTACTGAATGGCAGTGAGTTCGGTTGAGAGATTAGAGCTTGCCTCGCTCAGTATGGATGCCGCTGCTTTGCGGGGAAGAGCAATGATCACGGCATCGAAGCGTTCAGGCTGCGCACCGCCGAAAACCGTCCAGCCGTCTGCCGAAGGCTGGACAGCGGTGACTGTTGTGTTGGTGAGAACCGATGCCGGGTTAAGTTGCGATACGACGGTTTCGGCTAGAGACTGCATGCCATTCTTCACCGAGGTGAACAAGGGAGGCGCCACCTTGCGTGGTGCGGAGCGCATCTTCTTGCGTGCCGCAAGCATCGCCCGGCCGAGACTGCCATGGGTTCGTTCCATCTCGGCGAATCGCTGCAGCACCGCGCGCACGCTCAGGTTGGCGGATTCGCCTCCGTAGATACCCGAAAGCAGAGGATCGGCAAGGCGATCTACCATTTCTCGACCGTAGTGTCGATCGACGAAATCCGCCACGGATTCGTCGCGATCCACGGCGCGCGGGGGAAGGAAAAGTTCCTTAGCCATCAGGATCTTTGTTTTCCATGAGAAGAGTGGCGACAGTCCCGTCGGCAGGATTTTGGTGGGGACCATGAACATCAGCCCGTCGGGCATCTCCACCAGCCGCCCGCGCGTCAGGATGTAGGTCTTGCGGTCGCTGTCGTTTGAGCCAATCAGTTGGTCACCGATTCCGAGCGAGCGGCAAAGGTCGGAGGCCCACGGCTTTTCTGTAACGAATGAATCCGGGCCCGCTTCGACTACGCATCCGTCAATGATCTCGGTGCGTAACACTCCGCCCAATCGCGGCGAAGATTCGTAGAGGGTGTATTGGACATCGGCTCCCGCGCGACGGCGCTGCTCCACTTCAAAGGCAGCGGCAAGCCCAGAGATGCCTCCACCAACGATCGCGATACGAGTCATGTGCGCGGGCTTCCGGCTTTCGGCTTTCGGCTTCCGGATTGGGTGACCGAATACTGCTGCACGAAGCGCGCTAGATTCTTGACGTTCTCCACCGGAGTTTCTGGCAAGATGCCGTGGCCGAGATTGAAGATATGGCCGGGACGTCCATCGGCGAGACGCAGGATCTCTTCGGCGCGGCCCTTGATTTCTTTCCACTCAGCAAAGAGCAAAACGGGATCGAGATTTCCCTGCACGGCCGTTTCAAAATCAAGCCCCTCCCAGCCTTCATCCAGCGGGATGCGCCAGTCCAGGCCGATGACGTCCGCGCCTGTTTCTTTCATTGACGACAATAGAGTCGCGCTGTCCGTTCCGAAGTAGATGACAGGAACGCCGGCCTCCTTCAGTGTTCTCACCATGCCTGTGACGTGCGGAAGCACATAGCGACGGTAATCTCCTACGCTGAGGCAGCCGACCCAACTGTCGAAGATCTGAATGGCATCGGCGCCTGCCCGAACCTGTTCAGCCGAATACTCGCAGGTTACGGCTATCAGCTTCGACATTAACGCATCCCAGTCGGCGGGATGGTTGTACATCATCTTCTTGGCGTGCACGTAATTGCGCGAACCGCCGCCTTCGATCATGTAACTGGCGAGCGTGAAAGGTGCCCCACAGAATCCGATCACGGGAACGCGTCCGGCGAAATGCTTTGCCACTAGGGCAACCGCTTCCGAAACGTAACCGAGTTCGGCGGCGCGGTCCGTACGCAAGTCTGCGATGTCTTTGCTGCTGCGCACCGGTTTTTCGATGACTGGACCTTCTCCGGCGGAGAAGTGAAAGGGCAGCCCCATGACCTCGAGCGGCAGTAACAGGTCGGCGAAGATGATAGCGGCATCAACGTCCAAGATCTCCGCGGCTTCGATGGTTACCTGAGCTGCTAACTCGGGCTTCTTGCAGATCTCCAAAAGAGAATGCTGCTTGCGGATGGCGCGGTATTCCGGCATGTACCGACCCGCTTGCCGCATGAACCACACAGGCGTTCGCTCGGTGGCTTGAGACTTACACGCGCGTACAAAGATGGAATCCGGCGCAGACATGAATCTTTGAATGTAGCATTTTGCCCGCCCAGATGAAAAACGCGCCGGAAGGGGCTTTTGGGGGAACTACAACGTGGGCGTCATCCCGAAGGCGCGCGTTTTCACCAGCGCGCCGAGGGATCTCCCGCGAGTTCCTGTTAGGAGAGATCCCTCTCTCCGCCTGAAAATTGGCTACGCTCGGGATGACGCCCTAAGAAACGCCAAAGATTGAAATTGAGGTGACTACTGGGAGAGAGCAAAACAAATCGAATTAGAATTGCCGTATGCCGAAGTATGTGTGGGTTTCGGGCATAGTCGCACTCGTAGTGAGCTTCGGCTATTTTCAACAGTCGACCCTTCCTTCACCAGCGCCGACGTTTTACAAGGATGTTCTGCCCATCCTTCAGGACCATTGCCAGATTTGCCACCGTCCGGGTGAAGTTGCACCTATGCCGCTGGTCTCTTATGAGCAGACGCGGCCCTTGGCAGGCGCAATCGCTCATGCTGTTGAGGCGAAAATGATGCCGCCGTGGTTTGCCGATGCGAGATTCGGGCATTTTTCAAATGATCCTTCTCTGACAGCGCATGAAATTAGCACGATCTCGGCGTGGGCCGCCGCCAGCGCCCCGGCGGGACAAACGAGCGATGCTCCGCCGCCCAAACAGTGGACTGATGGCTGGAATATCGCCCAGCCGGATCTTGTGGTCAAGATGCCGAAACCGGTGCCAATTCCGGCGGGCGGCGAAGTTGAATACACGTACGAGATCGTGCCCACAAACTTTGCGGTGGATCGCTGGGTCCGGATGTCGGAGTTTCGCCCCGGAAGTCCGGCCCACGTACACCATGCGGTGGTCTATATACGTCCGCCCGATTCACAATGGCTTCGACATGCACCTGTCGGCGAGCCTTTCACGGCATCCACCTTGAAAGACCCAATCGAGCGTCGGCAGGCCCACGAGACCACCAGCGACTTGCTTCTTGTCTATGCGCCGGGCAGTTCGCCCGATCAGTGGCCGGAGGAAATGGCTAAATTTGTCCCGGCAGGCTCTGACCTGGTTTTCCAGATGCACTACACAACCAACGGCAGTGCGGCTCAGGATCAAACCAGCATTGGCATTGGATTTTCGAAAACTCCTCCGAAGCAAAGGGTCATCACACTGCAGTTAAATAATCACGCCTTGATCATTCCTCCCGGAGCAGACGATTTCCGTGTAGAAGTGCAGGGCACGCTCCCCAACGATGCCACACTGCTCAGTTTGTTTCCTCACATGCATTTGCGGGGGAAGCGCTTCGAATATGACATTCTCCACGACGACGGCAGCGTGGAAGTGCTCCTTCGTGTGAACTACCACTTCCACTGGCAACTGAGTTATCGATTGGCTGAGCCACGCTACCTCAAAGCCGGGACGAAACTACGGGCAATCGCCTGGTACGACAATTCGAAAAACAACCCGCACAATCCTGATCCAACGAAAACAGTCACCTGGGGAGATCAGACTTCCGACGAGATGATGGTAGGTTTCTTCGATGTGGCTGTTCCCGCTGCGATGGACAAGTGGAAGTTTTTCGAACGATCCGAGTAACGCGACTTACCGATATTTTGCATCTAACCAACTTGCGACATCCGCGATCTCGTCTGTACCCTTGAATGGGTTCACCTTAGTTGAGCGCTACCTCCACAGGTCCAGTCACCGGGAAGACAGCCAGCGTGCCCAAAGGCCTGCGACCGGCCTCGTATTGGATGCTGGCCATCGTGTTCGCTGCCGTCTTTCTCGGCTCGTTATATCCGCCACCATTGCTGGACGATGCAGATAGCACCCATGCCGAAGCCGCGCGTGAGATGTTCGTAAGCGGCGACTACATCACGCTACATGTCAACGGTGTTCGATACCTGGAGAAGGCGCCGCTCCCTTATTGGCTGGTGGTTGCGAGCTATCACGTTTTTGGCGTCAACGAATTTGCCACTCGTCTGCCGATGGCTCTTTCAGTTCTGATGCTTGGGGTCATCGCTTGCCTATGGGCGCGCCGCGCGTTCGACGAGCGCGCCGGGATTTACGCAGCACTGTTCGTGTTCACCGCCGCTGGAGTTTTCCTATTTACCCGGATTCTGATTCCCGACGTACTCCTGAGCGCGCTGATTGCTGCCTCGCTGTATTTCTTTTTGACTGCGCTTGAGTTTCGGTTGCAGCCGTGGCGCTGGTATGCCGGATATGCTTGCATGGCGCTGGGAGTTCTGACAAAGGGACTGATCGCTCTCGTATTCCCCGGCGGCGCAGCGTTCTTCTACCTGGTGATTACTGGCGAGTGGCGTCGGTGGCGGGAGTTCCGCATGCTTTCCGGGTTGGCGCTCTTCTTCCTGATCGCCGCTCCGTGGCACATCCTGGCCGGCTTGCGTAACACTGGCGGGCAGGGCGGTCACGGATTTTTCTGGTTCTACTTTGTCAACGAACACTTTCTCCGATTCCTCGGAAAGCGCTATCCGCACGACTACAACAAACTCCCGGCAGCACTTTACTGGTCGCTGCAGCTCATATGGCTTTTTCCGTGGAGCCTATATTTACCGGCAGCCATCCGTACGGTCATTGACGTCCGCAAAGAGCCACGCACTGACTTTTCATCTCGCACACGGCTGCTTTGCTGGCTTCTCGCTGGCCTTGTCCTCGTTTTCTTCGCGATCTCCACGAATCAGGAGTACTACACGCTTCCGGCCTATTTGGCGCTGCTGATGCTGGTGGCTGACGGAATGTCTCGAAATGAGCAGAAGGAATGTGTGCAAGGCATCCGGAGAGGCTGGCTGCGAGTCTCGTTAGGTGTGATGGTGATCATCGGAATTGCCGCTGGAGTCGTTCTGCTCACCGTGCTCTGGAAATCACGATACCTTCCATTCCAGCCGGATATCGGCGATGTGCTGGCGAAGCACAACATGGAGACCGACACGCTCTCACTCTCGCACGTTCTCGATTTGAGTTATGAGTCGTTCGCGGCGCTAAGATTGCCGGCAGCCCTGGCGGCTGTAACGCTGTTGATTGCGCCCGCTCTTTCGTTCTGGCTGCGAGTCCGACGGCGCCACTATGTTGCAACCTGGACTATGGCACTCGGTATGACGCTGTTTCTGGTAGCAGCGCATATTGCGCTCGGACGCTTCGGGCCATATCTTTCATCGAGAGATTTGGCGCGGAAAATTGCCCCGCAAGAACATCCCGGAGACCGCGTCATGATCTACGGGGATCAGGCATTCGGTTCTTCTCTGCTGTTTTACCTGCAACGCCCCATAGAACTCGTCGAGGGCCGCACAACGTCCATGTGGTTCGGCTCAACTTTCCCGGACGCGCCGCAGATCTACCTGACGAGCACCGACCTGCAGACAGCGTGGACTGGACCAGGCAGAATCTTCCTCTTCGTTCCTCCCCATCTCAAGGCCAAAGTGGATTCCATTCTGCCCAATCGCTTTGTCGTGGCCGAACAGTCGGGGAAATATATCTACAGCAACCAACGCTAGGGAAGCCCTGGGAAACTCCGCCTGGAACAGAGCGGTTGCACTCTTGTACTTTGAGTTGATTCGATAAGGGCTGCCGAGACTTACGATCGTCTAATCGCCAGCGTCTGAGGCGACTTTCTCATGGGTGTGCTCTGCTTCGATTTTGACTTCCACTTCGGCTCCCGGTTTGAGCTTCACTTTTTTCCCGTCATCATCGACCAGTTGATTGGGCACTCGAATTTCCTTGTACAGGTGATCTGCTCCTTCGACGGAGATTTGGGCTTTCTCCGGTTCTCCTGACTGTGGATGAGAGTGAATCACCTTCTCGACCTTCCCTGGAAACGTCGTAGCTGCTTTACTCTTGTTTTTCGACACTGGCATCCCCCTCTTGGGCTGACGAATCGCGCCCCAACGGGTCACGATTGTCGGGACGAGGGCACGAATGTAGTGTCTCCTATCTTCACTGTAGGGGGTATCCGTAGAACCCTGTAGCTGAGACAAGACTTTCAGGAGTTTTTGATATTGCTTCTGTATGCTAACCAGTCGGGAGTTTTGTCGTTTCCGAATTAAAGCGTGCGCTACCTGCTCACAACTCTCCTAATCGTAATTGGCCTTGTAGATGCAACCCTTGTCGTTGCACAAGGACAACCGGTGCCCCAGACCCAAGGCGCAGACAAACCTGCAGGGCAATCGCTTTCAGGTGTGGTCTTAGATCCTTCGGGTGCGGCGATTCCCGGAGCAGTTGTTGCGCTGCGCCAGCACGCGGCTCCGCCGGAGACAGAAACCAAGACGGACTCTAGCGGCTCATTCCGTTTCGACCGTCTTCTGAGTGGAAAGTATGAGATCGACATCAGGGCCGCCGGTTTCCGCGATGTTCATATTGAAACAACACTCACGGGGCGGCACACTCCACAGATGCGCATCGTTTTGCAAATCCAAGTGGAGGGTGAAAACGTAACCGTCGCCAGCGGGGAAAACGTGCCACTCATCACCACCGACGCCCAAGGCAACCAGAATGCAAACACAATCGACCGGAACGCCCTCGATCGTATGCCGGTGTTCGACCAGGACTACATCACAGCTATGTCGCGGTTCCTCGACGACAACGCAATCGGCACCAACGGGGTGAGCCTGGTCGTGAATGGAATTGAAGCGAACGGACCAGGCGTGACCGCCTCGGCTGTACAAGAAGTGAGAATCAACAACAATCCCTATTCGGCCCGCTTCTCACGTCCCGGACGCGCCAGGCTCGAGATCATCACGAAGGGTGGAACTCCGGAGTACCATGGCTCGCTGAATTTTCTGTTTCGGGACTCCGTGTTCGACGCCAGCAACGCGTTCGCTATCATGAAACCTCCAGAGAGACGGCAATACTACGAAGGCTCAGTGACAGGCCCAATCGGACACAGCAAACGCACCAGTTTCTTGCTTTCGCTGGATGAAGATCTGAACGATCAGCAAGCTATCGTCGCTCCCGATGCGATTGCCGCAGCAGAGTTCCTGGGATTTGGATCAATTTCTCAAAGCGTTCCAAATCCCACGCATCACTTCTTTGGTTCAGGGCGTGTGTTCCATGACTTCGCCAACGGCGACCAATTCTGGATTGGATACTCGTACGAACACCGCTCTTCCGAGAATCAGAACGTCGGTGGTACCACACTGCCGAGCGCGGCCACGGATACGCATTTTCTGGAACACGAGATTAACGTCAGCCATTTGCATCAATTCTCTCCCCACTGGCTGAATCAGCTACGTTTTCTCGTCGGCCACTACGACAATTCGGTCACCAGCGTAAATCCAGATGCCCAGGTCGCAATTTCCGGCTTGCTCACAGCAGGCGGAGCTCAAGCAGATTCACGACGCACGGAATATCACTTCGACGGAACAGATTTTGCCAGCTATGCGAACGGGAAGCACCAACTGAGCTTTGGTATCGATATTCCCGACATCAGCCGCCGCGGGCTGGACGACTTCACGAACCGTGCCGGCACTTACACCTTCGCCAGCCCGACGAACTATTCTGCGAGGACTCCTTCTACCTACCTCGTCCAGACGGGACAAGGACACGTTGCTTTTCTAGAAAAAGTCTTCTGCGGTTTCTTCGAAGACAACATCCGACTCAAGCCGACCTTCTCCCTGTACCTCGGGGTACGGTACTACTGGCAAAATTATTTTCACGACGATTCGAATAACTTCGCTCCTCGCATCGGCTTTGCTTATGCACCGAGTGAGAAGAGCAAAACGGTCATTCGTGGAGGTGCAGGGATTTTTTATGACCGAACGGGGCCCAGCCCGATTGGCGACCTGCTTCACTTCAATGGCGTCAACCTGCTGCGATTTCTACTAGACTCGCCGGCGCAGTATCCCGTACTCCCGAGCGATCTGAACGGCGTCCCGACCAGCATCGTTACGCTCGATCCCCGCGCCCAAATTCCCTATACCCTGCAATACAGTATCGGTGTTGAACGTCAGATAACCGCTAAGACTACATTCAGTGGGGTGTATATCGGGAACCGTGGCATCGGCGTCTTTCGATCGATCGATGCCAATGCTCCGCTCCCCGGCAACATCGTGCGTCCTAACCCGGATGTGGGGCAGGTGAGGGAAATGCAATCAAGTGGCTATCTGAAAGGCAATGCTCTGGAGCTCACATTTCGAGGGAAACTCAACAAGTACTTTTCAGGTCAAGTGCAATACACGCTCAGCCGTACCGACAACAACACCAGCGGCATTACATACTTTCCGGCCAACAGCTATGATGCGGCGGCCGATTGGGGCCGATCCGATAACGACCGTCTCAACAAATTCGACCTTCTTGCATCAACGCAGGCGATTAAATTCTTTACTTTGGGGGTTGCGCTGTCCCTGTACGCGGGTAAACCTGTCAATATCACCACCGGTGGTGACGAAAATCATGACGGTATCCTGAACGATAGGCCTGTCGGGACTGACCGCAATACGATGGCCGGACCCGGGTTAATCGACCTGGACCTTAATCTTTCGCATGATTTCGTTATCTCAAAAACGAAGAAAGAGGCAAGAGTTCTTTCCCTGGCGCTGAATTCCTTTAACGTCTTGAATCACCCCAACTACGTGACCTACATCGGTGCGCTTTCCTCTCCCTTGTTCGGCCAGCCTGTAGCAGCCCAGCCGCCCCGGCGCATGCAACTCGATGTGACCTTTAAGTTCTGAGGGCCATCAAAAAACGGCCAAATTTCAATAACAAAACCTGATAGCCACGATAAATAGTTTCGATTTCCGCCCCGGGATGCCGGACGTTACATTGAGGCGTCGTCGAGGCGCGGAGATTCTAACTCCGCCCTGAGGAGATCGTTCCTAAGTGTCTATGCGAGAAAAGCTGATCGCCGCTGCGGTGACAGCTGTCTTGATGCTAATGTCCGCGCAGATTGTTTGCGCCCAGTCCGACGCAGTGAGTCCAAGCCCGGCTACCGATACAGCGGCACGGCTGGCGAAACTCGAACAACAGACGGCCGATGCCAAGAGTTCCGCCGACAATGCCTGGATGCTAACCAGCGCGGCTCTGGTCTTGATGATGACTGGCCCCGGACTGGCTCTCTTTTACAGCGGGCTCGTGCGCAAAAAGAACGTGCTCAGCACGATGATGCAAAGCTTCGCCTTGATGGCCGTCATCACTGTGCTGTGGGGAATCTTCGGCTACAGCCTGTGTTTTGGGTCTGGCAACAGTTTCATCGGAGGCCTGCACAATCTGTTCTTGAATGGCGTCGGGGCAGCTCCTGATCCCGACTACTCGACAACGCTCCCGGCACAGACCTTCATGGTGTATCAGCTGATGTTTGCAATCATTACACCGGGGTTGATTGCGGGCGCTTTCGCCGAGCGCATGAAGTTCAGCGCCATGCTGCTGTTCATGGTTCTGTGGTCGATCATCGTCTACGATCCGATGGCGCACATGGTTTGGGGCAAGGGAGGTCTCCTGAATGCCTCTTTGGGCGGGCGTTTCCCGACGCTCGATTTTGCTGGCGGCACGGTGGTCCACGTCACATCGGGTGTTTCGGCTCTGGTTTGCGCGATTTATCTCGGCAAGCGCCTCGGATATCCGAAGCAGCCCATGTTCCCGCACAGCGTGGTACTGAGCTTTATCGGAGCGTGTCTGCTCTGGGTGGGATGGTTCGGGTTCAATGCCGGCAGTGCGCTGGGAGCGGGCAGTCTTGCCACCAGCGCCTTCGTAGCCACGCATTTTGCCGCGGCTTCAGCCGCAATCGGATGGGCTGCGGCCGAATGGATCCGCAACGGCAAGCCCAGCGTCCTCGGCGGAATTTCAGGTTCGGTCGCTGGTCTGGTGGCCATCACGCCTGCTGCGGGTTTTGTTAAGCCCATGCCAGCGCTGTTCATCGGCCTCATCGCCGGAGTGTTCTGCTACCTCATGGTGGCCAAAGTCAAAGCGAAGTTTGGCTATGACGATTCGCTGGATGCTTTCGGTGTGCACGGCGCAGGAGGCACGCTCGGAGCCCTATTAACAGGGGTCTTCGCCGTTAGTGCGGTCAATCCTATTTTCAAGAACGCTCAGGGGGCCACTCTCGCATCGGGCCTCTTGGAAGGGAATGCCGGCCAGTTGCTCAACCAGTGCATTGGCGTAGCCATCGCATGGGTCATTGCGATCGTCGGCACACTCGTAATATTGAAAGTGGTGGATTTAACCATTGGCTTGCGAGTTTCCGAGGAGGAAGAAGTGCAGGGCCTCGATCTCTCCCAGCACGGAGAAGAGGGTTACTATTGGGAGACGCCAGCTTAAGGTTTTGGGGCACTTAAGGTCCCGAAAACCAGAGCGCGTAAAGATCTGAAACAGGACTTGCAAACATCATGACGAAGATCGAAGCAGTCATTCAAAATTCCAAGTTGGACGCAGTGAAGACCGCGTTGCAGGAAATCGGCGTCGAAGGCATGACAGTGATCGAAGTGCGCGGGCACGGACGCCAAAAGGGACACACCGAAGTCTATCGCGGCCGTGAGTACAGCGTAGATCTGATTCCGAAGACAAAGATTGAAATGGTACTGCCGGATGCCCTCGTCGAAAAGGCGGAACAGGCGATCTTGAATGCCGCTCGCACCGGAAAGATTGGTGACGGCAAAATCTTTCGGTCCCGTATTGATGAAGCAATTCGCATCCGCAATGACGAACGCGGGGAGGGAGCGCTGTAGATCCAGCGTCCGCATCCAGGGGCGCAGCTAATTTTGCCGGAACGAGATTGAGAGCTATCGGCCGGCCACACCTTCCGCGGGAGGCGCTGCGGGGTAAATCTTTTTATGGTGGCAGCGTCTTCATTGATCGGCGAACTCCGCACTTCCATCAACGACGAGTCGGCCCGTATCCAGCGGGAATTCGAAGCCACTGGAGACGGCCGCGCTTGTGTTTCCGCGCGCACGCGCATGGTGGAAGATATTTTGACCAGGCTCTGGCGCGATATAGTTTCTTCCGATGAATCGCGGCCGCCCAATTTTGCTCTGCTTGCAACCGGCGGGTTCGGCCGGGGCTGGTTGTTTCCGTTCTCCGACATCGACCTGTTGTTCTTGTTCAGCGATCGAGATGCAGAACAAGCGTTCAAAGACCCTGTCCGCCGCTTCTCCCAGGAACTCTGGGATCTCCGCCTGAAGTTGAGTCCGGCTTCGCGCACGCTTTCCGAATGCGACCGCTACGATCCCAATAACACCGAGTTCACCATCTCTCTTCTGGATTGCCGTTGTCTGGCCGGCGATCGGGATTTGTTCCGCAAGCTCCACGACAAGGTGATTCCCAAGCTGGTAATGAAGGAATCGAAAACCCTGCTGCAAGGCTTGGCTGAGGTGACGCGCGAACGCCATTCCAAGCACGGCATGACCCTTTACCATCTCGAGCCGAATCTCAAGGAAGCTCCAGGCGGATTGCGGGATGTCAACGTCGCCACCTGGCTTGCCCTGATTTCCGCCATGGACAAACTGCACGACTGGCCAGAGGCAAGTTCGCTGCGCGCGCCAGTTCGCCGGCAACTCGAGGCCGCGCTCGACTTTCTGATGTCCGCGCGTTGTTTCCTCCATTTCCGTCATGGGCGCGACGACAATACCTTAAGTTGGGAAGCCCAGGATGCTGCCGCCGCGCGCAAGATTGGAGTTCCGGAAGCTGAGGAGCTTTCTGCTGCAGACTGGATGCGAATTTACTTCAGCCATGCGCGCGCGGTGCAACGCACTGTCACGCAACTGTTGGAGGAAATTCCTGAAGCTTGGTCGGCGTTGTATCGCCAGGTACAGAGCTGGCGATCCCGGCTTACGACGCCAGATTTCTCGGTGGTTGATGGACTCATATTCCTGCAGCAACCGTCGGCGCTGCAGGATCCCGAAGTGCTTTTGCGCCTGTTTCACTTCATGGCGCATCACGGCCTCAAATTGAGCGCCACTACCGAGTACCGCATTGAACAAGCGCTTCCGGCACTCGCCGCCACACCGCCAAGGGGCGCGGAATTATGGCTGTACCTGCAAGAGACCTTGTTGCAGCCCTATGCCGCCGACGCACTGCGGGCGATGCACTCGCTGCGTTTGCTCACTCTTCTGCTGCCTGAGTTGAAAATCATCGATTCCCTCGTCGTGCGCGATTTCTACCATCGCTTCACCGTCGATGAGCATTCCTTCCTTGCCATCGAGAGCCTTCATCGCCTGAAGCAATCACAGTCGGAGTGGGATAAGCGGTACGCGGAACTCTTAACTGAACTTGAAGATCCCGAGCTGCTCTATCTGGCCCTCTTACTCCACGACACGGGAAAAGGCGTGCCGGACGGCAACCACGTGCAGGCCAGTTTGGATATTGCCAATCAAGCTATGGACCGCCTGGATGTTGATCCGAAAGAGCGTGCCGAGGTGCTGTTTCTCATTGCCAACCATCTGGAGTTGTCGGCGGCCTTGCGACGCGACATCTTTGATCCCGCAACAGTTGCCGCCTTCGCAGAAAAAATGGGAACGCCCGAGCGCCTGAAGATGCTCGCTCTGCTAACTTATGCGGACATTAAGGCGGTAAACCCTGAGGCACTCACTCCATGGAAGGCCGAAAACGTGTGGCAGCTTTATATGGCCGCGGAGAATTACCTGAACCGCAGCGCCGACCAACGAGTGCATACCGAGATTAACGATGAGAAGCTCGCCCGATTGCGGTCGCTCGCTCCTGTGACTGGCAGCAAATTCAAGGCATTCCTCGAGGGATTCCCGCAGCGCTACTTATTGGTTCACACGGCCGAGGAAGTGATGCGCCACATGCAGATGGCTGATGAACTCGCGAATGATCCCGTTATCGTGGAGTTGAAACGAGGCCGTCACTGGTACGACCTGACGCTCGTCACCAAAGATCGCCCATTTCTGTTTGCAACTCTTTCCGGCGTCTTGGCCGCGTGGGGAATGAACATTGTTAAAGCGAACGCATTCTCGAACGCTGCCGGTACGGTCGTCGATACTTTTCATTTCACCGACAGCTTTCGCACACTTGAATTAAACCTCTCTGAATGGGCGAGGTTCAAAAACAGCGTCATCAGCGTGATGCTGGGTGAAGCTGATCTTGAAAAGATGCTCCGGGATCGTCAACGCTCCGAAAAAGGTGCGATTGCAAAGGTAAAGGTCGATACCAAAATCGAATTTGATGATTTGTCTTCAGCGACGACAACGATTGTGCAAGTGATTGCCCAGGACCGTCCGCGTCTGTTGCATCGCATTGCCTCGTGCTTGTCCGAACAGGGATGCAACATTGAAATTGCTCTGATCGACACAGAAGGTCAAATGGCGATCGATACTTTCTACCTGACCTCGGGGGGTAAGAAGCTTCCAAACGACCGCTGCCACGACGTAGAACGAGCACTCTTTCGCGAATTGAGCTGATCAACCCAATCCTTCCTTAAGCCAAGAAAAACGGGCTGCGGCATGCCCGCAGCCCCATCACAATTGCCCGTTCCGAAGTCTATTTCGCCGAGAACTTAAATACCGTCGTCTGGTGGAACTTCTCTCCCGCTTTCAGAATCGCGCTTGGGAAGTCCGGATGGTTCGGAGAATCCGGGAAATGCTGCGTCTCCAGGCAGAGCCCGTAGCGCCGCTTGTAGACGTGCCCTTCTTTACCCGTAACGCTGCCATCCAGGAAATTTCCGGTATAGAACTGCACTGCAGGCTGTGTGGTCCAGACTTCGAGACTGCGTCCGCTAGTGGGTTCATGAACGCGCGCCGCCAGTACCAGGCCATTCTCGTTGGGCTTGTTATTGAGCACGAAATTGTGGTCGTATCCGTGGCCCAATACAAGTTGCTCATAGTTGTCATCAATACGGGCGCCAATCTTCGTCGATGTCGTGAAGTCGAACGGTGTCCCCTTCACAGGCCGCAGCTCGCCGGTTGGAATCAGGTTTTTGTCGACCGGGGTGAACCGGTCGGCGTTGATCATGATCTCGTGATCCAGAATGTCGCCGTTGCCTTCGCCCTTAAGATTGAAATAGCTGTGCTGGCTGACATTGATGGGAGTCGATTTATCGGTCGTCGCTGCGTAGTCGATAATGAGTGCGTTTCCATCAGTTAAGGTGTACGTGACCGTAACCTTGAGATTGCCAGGAAACCCTTCGTCGCCGTCTTTGCTGAGATAGGTGAAGGCCACGCCGTTCTTGCCCTTGAGCGGTTCCGCGTCCCACACAACCTTGTCAAAAGTCCGCGTTAGTCCGCCGTGCAGCGTGTTCGGCCCATCGTTCTTGGGGAGCGTATAAGTTTTGCCGTCGAGGGTAAATGTGCCGTTGGCAATACGGTTCGCATAACGTCCGACAATCGCGCCCAGATAGGGCGGGTTCGGAATGTAGCCCTCAAGCTTTTCATGCCCCAGCACAATATCCGCCGATTGCCCCTTGCTGTCGGGCACGCGAATGGACAGGATGATGCCTCCATAATTCATGGCGCGGACTTCAACACCGTGTGAATTGGTCAGCGTGTACAAGATGACGGGCCTCCCGTCCCGCGTACCGAAGTCCGTCTTCTCGACTCCGGCTTTCTTATTCGAAGAAGTTTGAGCGAAGAGCTGTGCACCCAGGGCAGCAAAGAAAACGATTACGTAAGCATGCGATATTCGTCTCGGAATCATGGCGAAGAGTGTACTACGGGAAGGCCATTTTGTGATGTGCGCAGACCCGATGTGCTATACCAGAGCCCCACTGGATTCGAGTTGATACAGGCAGGCTTCGCACAGCGTATGTTCACGAAGATCAACCCACTCGACCGAGTGAGACGATGCCATCGCGCAACGATAATCCTGACAATGTCGCAGGTTCAGCGTATGTCCAAGCTCGTGAATCGCTTCTTTTAGAAGCCGCTCTCGCATCAGCGCATCGTCGCCTTGCAAGCCGTAGAATTCCTGGCGCAGCCGATACGTCGAGACGATGGCGCAAGGTCCACCCATCTCTGCCTCGCCGAAGACGTACTTGAGAATCGGGATGTATAGATCAATCTCGGCTACCGCAAGTATGCGCCAGTCTTGCGGTCGCACTACGCTGTGCATTCGCTGGAGGATCTCAGAGGAATGAAACTGCTGCCGTTCGGCATGATACGAAGGCGTCGGATCGAGCGTAACCGGGATTACCTCGCAACGGACCGGAAGCCTCTTCGGAATTGCAGCGCGCAAATCCTGCAACAGTCGCACGGAAGTGGAGCCAACCGGAAGCAACTGAACGAGGTTCATTGGAGCCAGCGTCCTTGGAGTCTAATTCTTGCTTTCCACTGTCGCGCGGCTCCAACCGTAACGCTTCAGCTTGTGATGCAGCGTCACTCGGTCGATGTCGAGCACCTCGGCGGCTCGGCTTTGGTTGTAGCCGCATTCCTCCAAAACCCGCATGATGTGAGCGCGCTCAACCTCGTCCAGGCTCTTTCCAGTTACGGGTGTGGCGGCCGCTTGCTTCAGGATGAAATCCTGCTCGCGGAGTTCCGGTTCCTGTGCAACCACCATCGCCCGCTCTACTGCATTCTCGAGTTCACGCACATTGCCCATCCACGACTGATGTTGCAGTTGGCTCATTGCTAGCGGAGCCACCCGCGTGATGTGCTTGTTCATGGCCAGAGCAAACTTGCGGACAAAGTGCTCCACCAACAGCGGGATGTCTTCCCGCCGCTCGCGCAAAGGAGGCAACTCAATGTGAAAGACATTGAGCCGGTAGTACAGATCCGGGCGGAACGTACCTTCTTCGATCATCGTCTCCAGATTCTTATTCGTGGCTGCGACGCAGCGGAAGTCGACTTTGATGACCTGATTGCCTCCGACGCGCGTAATCTCGCGCTCCTGCAGGACTCGCAACAGATCTGTCTGCGTCTTCAGGCTGATGTCGCCGATCTCGTCCAGAAACACCGTGCCTCCCTCGGCGATCTCAAATTTTCCCTTCTTCCTGTATTGCGCGCCGGTGAACGCGCCCTTTTCGTGACCGAAGAGTTCGCTTTCCAGAAGCGTTTCGGTTAACGCACCGCAGTGAATTGCCACCAGCGGGTGAAATCGGCGCATGCTGGCCGCGTGAATCGCCCGGACGACAAGTTCCTTACCGGTGCCGCTCTCACCTGTAATTAGCACGTTCGCATCTGTCGGCCCGACAGTCTCGATCGCTTCAAAGACCTTGCGCATGGCCGCGCTTTGGCCGACGAGATCGCCAGGACGAGTCGCCTCGGCAACCGTCTCTCGCAGTCGAATATTCTCTTTCTCTGCCCGCTTGTGCGCGAGTGCCTTCTTCACCAGGTGCGCAATCTCGTCCGGGTCGAGAGGCTTGCTGACGTAATCATAGGCGCCGTTCTTCAATGCCGTGACCGCAGTTTCCACCGAGGCATATCCGGTCATCATGATCACAATCAGGTCAGGATCCATCTCATGCAGCCGGCGCTGCAATTCGATGCCGTCCGTGCCCCGCATCTTTATATCCAGCAAAGCCACGTCCCACTTGTTCTCGGCCATGCGGGTCAGCGCGTCGCTCGCACTCTCGGCTGTGCCGATCTCGTAGCCTTCCTCCCGGAACCATTTTCCCAGTGAATCACGGACGCTGAGTTCGTCGTCCACGATCAAGAGCTTTCCTTGTGATTCCACGAATCATCCCCTCCCGCTGGATGCAACGGCAGTTTCGGAAGCCGCAGTGCTCTCGGACTCCCCGTCCCACGGCAGTGTTACGGTAAAAGTTGTGCCGCGCCCAACCTCGGACTGCACTTCGATATTTCCGTTATGACGCTCCAGAATGCTCTGGCTGATTGCCAGCCCAAGCCCCACTCCGCGCCCGGTCTCTTTGGTCGTGAGGAACGGCTCAAACAGGCGTGGCAGAATTTCGGGCGAAATTCCACAGCCGTCGTCCCGGACAGTGATTTGGACGAATTCGTTCTCCCGGTTCCGCCTTGTAGTAACCCAAAGATTGCCTCCCTGCGGCATCGCATCGAGAGCATTCATCATCAACGCCAATAAAACCTGTTCGACCTGAGCTCCGTCGCAGGTGACCAGTGGGAGTTCTGGATCGAGTTCCGGCTGAACCTGAATTGCGGCCAGATCCAGTTGGTGCTGGATCAGTCGCAATGCTCGCTCGATTACCTGGTTCAGATTTGTAGGCTGAAGATTGATGGGCGTAGTGCGGGAAAACGTTAAGAGATTCTTCACCAGATCGCCGCAGCGTCGGCTCTCGCTGGCGATTAAATCGAGCGACTCATCGATATCCTTGTGCCGGCTCTTCCCGCCATCGTCGCTGTTAATCCATTTGCGCAGCAGCTTGGAGTAAGTCAGTATTCCGGACAGCGGATTGTTGATCTCATGCGCCAGCACGGCAGCCATCTTGCCGATGGAGGCCATCTTCTCTGTGTGCAGCGCATGCTCGTGTGCCCTCTTCAGTTCCCGCGTCTTTTGCTCGACCCGTTGCTCCAGGGTTCGCGTCCAGGCGACGTTTTCGTTATGCTCCGCCTCGAGCTGGTTGCTCATGGCATTGAACGAGTGGGCAAGTTCTCCGATTTCGTCCCTGGAGCGAACATCGATCTGATATCCCAGATCACCCGCAGCTAAACGTTCCGTGCCACGTTCCAAGGCCTTGAGCGGCCGTCCAACCACCTGCCACACGAAAAACCAGCTCAGCACCGCGATCAAAAGGAGAGCGCAGCCGGTGTAGACGATCATGCGCCGGCTGCTTTCCGCTAACTGGACATCTGCCTTGGCCAGAGACAGGTTGGT
>Ga0126371_10001060_pt1 | contig 22964 bp, 23 predicted proteins | sample PanSoiMetaPlot_4_FD_110145 | JGI IMG/M metagenome (GOLD analysis project Ga0126371, IMG submission 110145) | Tropical forest soil microbial communities from Panama - MetaG Plot_4 | ecosystem: Environmental > Terrestrial > Soil > Tropical forest > Bulk soil | place: Panama | collected 2016-02-17 | reverse complement strand
GCGAGGATCTTGCGGTCGAGCTCTACGCCGGCCTTCTTGAGGCCGTTGATCAGCTGCGAGTAGCTGATGCCGTTCTGCTTGGCGGCTGCATTGATACGAACGATCCAGAGGGAGCGATACTGGCGCTTCTTCTGGCGGCGACCGCTGTAGGCAAACTTGAGGCCGCGTTCAACGGCTTCCTGAGCTGCCTGGTACAGCTTCGATTTTGTGAGGAAATAACCGCTCGCCCTTTTCAGGATTTTCTTGCGGCGGTCACTGCGTTTGGTTCCACGTTTTACGCGGGGCATTGCCTTGGTTCTCCTTTTGCGTCTTTCGTTATGCGGCTGGAGGCAGGAGGCTCGGAAATTCCGGGCTTTAACCTCTTCACTCGCTTGTCAATCCTGAATCGCTCGGCCTTTGCTGGCCGGGGCCTCCAATCGGAACGCTTTACCGGGAGACCTTGAAATTGCCGGATTCCGGCAATTTCAGACTCAGGCGTATGGAATCATGCGGGCCACCTTCGCGTGGTCGGCGTCCGAAACCAGTGCGCTCTGTGCGAGCTTGCGCTTGGTCTTGGTCTCCTTCGACGTAAGGATGTGGCGCATCTTCGACTGCCCGCGCTTGATTTTGCCGGTACCAGTCTTTTTGAAGCGCTTGGCCGCGCCCCTGTGTGTCTTCAATTTGGGCATGGTTTCCTGCTTAGAAAAACAGTAGATACAACATCAACCAGTATACGGGATTGAGGTGTTAAGCGCTACCCATGCGTTGCCGGATGAAGGTGCCTTGCGATGCGATGGCTCCCGGGTAGAAATCATTCGAAGTTCAATCGGCATCGTACTTCCTAAGCGTCAAATTCCGCCATGACGCCACCAGATACCGAATTGGAGTTTTGAGCTTTGCAATCTGTCCGTTACATCCGGGAGAAAGGCACAAAAGAGATTAAACAAAGTGCCTTCGATCCTCGTTTTCACCTCGCCGCGATCGTCGACTCCTCCGACGATCCCATCATCAGCGGGGATTTGAACGGGACGATTATCACCTGGAACAAAGCCGCGACTCGCGTATTCGGATATGAGCCGGAAGAAATTGTCGGCCAGTCCATTCGCCGGCTCATTCCGCCGGAATTGCACTATGAGGGGGATCAAATTCGTTCCAAACTGCGGGACGGCAGCCATATCGATCACTTCGAGACTACGGGGCTGAAGAAGAGCGGTGAAAGGTTTCCTGTTTCCGTTACCATCTCGCCGGTCAAAGATGCAGAAGGGCATGTCATCGGCGCTTCAAACATCGCCCGCGACATTTCGGACCAGCGAAGAAACGACGAGAGCCTTTTCATGCTGGCTGCGATTGTGGATTCCGCGGATGATGCCATTATCAGCAAGGATCTGAATGGCATTGTGAGGACCTGGAATGAAGGGGCATGCCGCATGTTTGGATATACCGCTGACGAGATGATTGGCCAGCCTATTTTGCGGCTCATTCCTGAAGAGCTGTACTACGAAGAAGATGAACTCCTGCGGAAGCTGAGAGCGGGACAGCGGATCGATCATTACGAAACAACACGGAAAAAGAAAAATGGCGAGTTCATCGAGGTGTCAGTCACGATCTCACCCATCCGCGACGAATTGGGCAAGGTAATTGGCGCCTCAAAGGTTGCGCGGGATATTTCGGACCGCAAACGAATTGAGCGGCTTTTGATCCAGTCTGAGAAGCTTGCAGCCACTGGGCGAATGGCCAGCGCAATCGCTCACGAGATCAACAATCCTCTCGAATCGCTAATGAACCTGATCTACCTGGCGCGGGAATGCAGCCCCGCAGAAGGCAAAGCCTACAATCTCCTGCGTATCGCAGAAGGGGAACTGGAACGGGTTACCCACATTGCGAAACAGACGTTGGGCTATTATCGTGACTCGAACTCGCCCACGGAACTTTATCTGCATGATCTGGTAGAGAACGTGTTGACCGTTTACAACTCCAGATTGCATGCTTCATCGATTTCAGTGGACACGCGATTCAATGATGTCCGGAAGATTGCGATAGGCAAGGGCGAGATGCTCCAGGTCATCTCCAATATCATTACCAATGCCATAGATGCGATGAAAGGAGGAGGGCTGCTCCATATCTCTACTCGAGAGCTCACCAGATCCAAAGGTGACGGGGTTCACATGGTCATTCGCGACAGCGGCACTGGAATCGGGCAGGAGCACCTGGAAAAGATATTCGAGCCATTCTTCACCACGAAGGGCGACATGGGAACCGGCATCGGTCTCTGGGTCGCAAAACAGCTTGTGGAGAAGCGCGGAGGCAAGATCTCTGTCTCCAGCAGCACCGAAAAAGAGCGCAGTGGAACAACAATCACTATTTTCATTCCTTTTGCTATTCCTGCCTTGCGCTCTGGCGCCGACTGAAAAGGGCTCAAAAGCACAACAACCCGTGAGAAATTGGACAATTCTGGCAGAGCACCACGCCTTTTCATGGATTTAGCTACGAGCGGGTGGGCCCGATAAGAGATCAAATCCGCATCAGGCCAGTGAAATCGCCTTGCCCTAACTCCCATCACCCCCTATGATTCTGCTTCGCAGAAAAAACAGGGGGACACTGTGGCGCACGCCATCTTTATCAGCTATCGCCGTGACGACACCGAAGGCGAGGCTGGACGGCTCTTTGACGACCTGACACGGGCTTTCGGCAACGACGCGGTTTTCATGGATGTATCGGGCATCGACCCGGGAACGGATTTTCGCAAGGCCATCGATGATAACGTGGCCTCTTGTGGCGTGCAGCTCGCCATTATTGGGCCAACCTGGGCGACCATCGCCGGATCGGACGGCGCGCGCCGCCTCGACAACGAAAATGATTACGTCCGGCTCGAAATCGCCTCGGCGCTGAAGCGGAACATCGCCGTCATTCCCGTGCTGGTGCACGACGCGCACATGCCGCACGCCGATCAGCTTCCGGACAATCTGAAAGATCTGGCCTACCGCAACAGCGTTGAGCTGACGCACGCCCGCTGGAACTCAGACGTGGAGCTGCTTATCAAGGCACTGGCGCAGTACGTAAACGCGTCGAAGGCGGCGGAAGCCGAGCCAGTCCACGCCGCCGTACCCGTCCAGCTGCCGCCACTACACCCTGCGCTGGAAGCCGAGCCGGTCCACGCCGCCGTGCCTGTGCAGTTGCCTCCGCTCCACTCTGCGCCTGAAACCGCACAAGGGCCAATGAAGCCGGGTTCACGACTGTCCGCTGGCCTGATCATACTCGCGATTGTGGTCGCCGCACTCATCCTTTTCTTTGTGCTGAAACACCCTTTTACCGAACGTGGGGCGCGCGCTCTCAACGGCCGATGGACGAACCATGAAGCCGATGGACACAACGCGATTGTCGAGCTTGACATCTCCGGCGAAGGCGATCAGCTCGCCATCCACGCCTGGGGCTTGTGCCGCCCTTCTAACTGCGACTGGGGTACACAGGACGCTGTCTTCGACGGCAGAAAGGCTAAGGCGACATGGAGCATGTTGAGCGATGCCACCGGACAGGAAAAGGGTCGTGTCGCCTCGCTGACCATTTTCCCCAGCCGCAATGGAACACTCAACGTGCTGATCGAAAACACCTATGCGCAGCGCCCGGCCAATTCACACCAGCTTGAGTTTGTGCGCGGGCAGTAGCTAGCCTCATCCTAGAAATAAAATAAACATTAATCAGAGCGGAAACCAGTGTCTTGATGACTGACTAGGTGGCCTGATTGGCGAGAGAAGTTGAATGAAGATAACTAAGAGCAAGATGGCACCTACTGCAAGAATCCAGAATTTGGCATAATACAACGTTGCTTGAGCCTTATATGCGAAGGACTTGTTATCGTACTGACTCATCTTTGCTTGTGAAGCTTCTGCTCGCTTGTAAGCAGCATTAGCCATGCTCGTTATAGCCACGTATTGTAAGAGATCGCACATGATGACAAGTATAGAAATGGCAGCGAGCCAGAGGATCAGATACGGATTTACATTAGCCGCCATTGACCGCAGAGGTTCATCATGTGCAGTAAGAAGGACCCATGTAAGTGCGAGCAGACCCAATGCTAAACTTCGCGTTTGAGCGCTAACTTGACCGCTAGCTTCTTTCTTGCGCGCATAAATTTCGGGTAGTGTAGGCACGAGGTTTACCTGTCATCTTGGAACACCATATCCGCCATCATCGGTACCTGGTTTAGCCTGCTGTTTTGCCGACTGCTGCTGGACTGAAGTCCACTGCGAGTTCTCCTGCGAAACCAGGCCTTCGACGCGCTCGGCCAACAACGCATCCGGGTCTGACACCGTGGCGTACGAACCGGCATGAGCGATGTACAGGAACTTCTCGTGCTTGAGCGCCTCGGACGTTGCGCGGTAGTTGGTCCAGGTCTGCTGATACTGGTTCAGGTGCAGGATGCCTTCGAGGATCGTAATCAGCATGCCGAGAATGCCGGTGGTCACCGGGATGTAGACCCTGACTGTGTCGCTGAAGCTCAGGCCGCTCAGGAACGGGATAAGCGCCGCAGCGATGATTTCGACCACCTTAAAGCGCTTGAAGATCTTTTGCGCGGACCGGCTCTTGCTGCTATACCAGGCAATCTGGTCTTCCAGCCGCTGAAAAGTCGCGCTCTCAGGCAAGGTAATGCGATCACCCATTTGAAACCCCGAAACCGCCGTCTTCGGCACCCTGGAACATCGCCGCTTCAGCCTGGCGGCGGCGCAGGAGGCCGGGAACGACCTGGCCTCCGGCGTGGTCCCAAAGCACGAACTGGCCGGCCGCGCCGGCGAAATTGCCTGCGTTCAGATACTTGAGCATGGTTGAGTTGCCAAAGGCTGTGCGGCCCAGATTGAAGACGAAGTCCACCAGCGCATCGAACTGGTTCTGCTGCAAGGCCATCGTGACCACCAGGTTCACATATGCGGACGACCCGGCGATATCGCGCGCCAGCAGGGCGTCTGCCTGGTCCTGGGTGATCGTCAGACCGGAAACAACGTCTTTGCCGGTATGGCCGTAGCCGATCGTCCAGACACCGACCTGATCTTGATAGGCTGTCAGGCGGCAACCCTCGAACTGCTTGGTGAGGGCAAGACCATCCTGGCTGTAAGTGAAGTTATTGACTCCCATTGCTGTCCCCTCAGGAATGCGGGAGCAAGAATAGCACGTCGTTCGCACATCGCACGGCAATTTTTGCAGACTGCAAACCAAGGTTGAGGGCGCAAAAATGCGAGGGGAATCAAAACTGACACAGGAAAAACAGAGACAGCATTGGATTTTGCTTCTCAACTGTTCTTTACTAACGTTGAAAGGCGCTGCGATGTGAACTGTTCCCGCGCAGAACGCATCGTAGTACCTATTACTTCCCTATTGAAGGATCTGTATATGACGACCACACCCCCCTACGCCTCAGCCCTGGAAAAATATCAGATAGCCTATGTCATCGCCGGCGACGATGTCTTCAAAGTCACGGCGGACAACGTTGTGCAGGCCGCGGACGGCGCGGGTTCCATGGCATTTGAAGGCGTGGCCAAGCTGAAAGCGGCGGCCGCTCTCTTCCAGTTGACCAACGTCCACAACGAGCGCCCCCACGAGTTACGCAAGATGGCGCGCGAACTTGCCCAGGAAGGCATGTCGCTGCTGGCGCGAGCCAGCGCCGTTCCCAGGCTGACTCCCGCGCCGCCGATGAGCGCTCCGGAAAGCTCGGTCGCATAGTTTTCGTCTCCCTCTTCAACTTTCCTGCCTGAATCAGCTGGTTGCGTGAGATGCTGTAGCGTGCTCGCGCAAAAGCTTTTGAACTTCATTAGAGAGAGAATGCGTTTTGTGGAGTGATTTCGAATCCAACGTTGTGGAAGGCCGCTATCCGCTCGGAAAGCTGATGCGCTCCGAGGGTAGATGCGGGTGGTTTGAGGCGCAATTCGAGGGCAAGCCTGCGATCATCGGCCTGATTGAATCGCTGAACGATGAAAAGATGCTGCTGGAACGCCTGCGCGTCGTCGAGAAGGTCAGTGACGCCGATGTCGTTGCGATTTTCGAATCCGGAGCGACCCGGCTGCGTGCTACGCCGCTGGTCTACGCGGTGATGGAATACACCGAAGAGAACCTCGAAGACGTGCTTCGCGAACGCGCGCTTTCCGCAGATGAAACCAGGCAGGTAGCGGATAGCCTGGTGAGTGCGCTGCGTGCGATCCACAAAGAGCGCCTGGTCTGCGGGCGACTGGAAGCGGCCAGCGTGCTGGCTTCCGGCGATACCATTAAGCTGCGCAGCGATTACCTGCAACTTGTACCGGCGGACATGGCTTTCGAGCCGATTGCCGCCAAAGACCTGCGTGATCTTGGAAGCCTGCTGCATCAATGCCTGACACAAAAGCCACTGAAAAGAGTATCGGACGGGAACGACCCATCATTGCAGTTGCTTCCGCCCCCATTCGTTCAGATTGTGCGGCAAACTTTGACAGGAGGCGCAACACTCGACGAAATTGCCGCGATACTACACCCTCCCGCAACGACCGCACCCATGCCCACGCAAACGAAAACTCCCCAGAAGTCAGCCGTTGCGAGCGAGCCCACCAAGCAGGACCGGAGTTTGGAACCAGCGCGCCAAAGCGCTTCTCTCAAAGCACCACTCAAGATCGGCAGCGCCATTGTGCTGCTTCTATTAGCCGGGTTCGCACTATGGGCCATGCTGCATCATGCATACAGCTCCAAAGATGCCGCAGCACAGAATCCGGTTGTAGTCGTTTCCCCGGAGACAACTCCTCGCAGAAAGCCCGCGGCAGTTCCTCCGCAGCCTGCGGCAAAACCAGCTGCTGTCGCGACCATTACTACATCACCGAAAGGCATGTGGCGGGTGGTGGCCTTCACCTATAACTACCAGGACCAGGCGGAGCACAAGGCACGCACCATCAATGAAGTGCATCCCGGCTTGCAGGCAAGCGTCTTCTCGCCCAAAGGCAGCGGAGCGCCCTTCCTGGTAACGCTGGGGTCAGCCACCGATCGCGCCTCCGCATTTCAATTGCGCGACAAGGCCATTCAAGAAGGACTGCCTAAAGACACCTACGCCCAGAACTACTCGCATTGAAGAACGTTGTCATCCTGACCCTGACTCTCTGAGTGCAACGAAGGGGAAGGATCTGCTTCTCTCTTAATTTGCGTCCAAATCTCGCTCAGGATGACAACTCTTGCCAATTTACGATTGTGCGGGCTGCGCCTGCGGAGTCTGTGTGACAGGCGGCTTTGGAGCAGCCGGCTTCCTGGGTGCTTCCTTCTTGCCGGGTGCAAGAATCGCATGAAGCGTCGTGCCTTCCATGCGCGGCATAAACTCAACCGTGCCCGCGTCGCCAATGTCCTGAATGAGGCGATTGATGATGTTGTAGCCCAGTTCGCGATGGGCCATCTGTCGGCCTTTGAAGCGCAGCGAGGCCTTCACCTTGTCGCCGTCGGTTAAAAAGCGGACAGCCTGGTTCTTCTTGGTCTGGTAGTCATGCTCGTCGACAGTGACAGAGAACTTGACTTCTTTGACCACGATGACTTTCTGCTTCTTGCGGGCCGCTCGCTCGCTCTTGTCTTTTTCGTAAAGAAACTTGCCGTAATCCTGGATGCGGCAGACGGGAGGCACCGCGTTCGGCGATACTTCCACGAGATCGAGCCCGCGTTCACGGGCGATCTTCAGTGCGTCAAAAGGCGCCATGATGCCGAGTTGCTCGCCTTTGTCATCGATCACGCGCACTTCGCGCGCGCGGATTCTTTCATTGATACGGATAAACTGCTTGGCTGAACGCTTGTCTAGTTGTGCGATGGGGTGTTTCCTCCAAAATAGTGGCAGCGCCACATACCTACTCAGTATAGCAAGCAGGTCTACTCTTACTTCTGATGCGAATGGCTTTTATTGCTGGTAGCTTTTTATTGCTGCAACGGAAGCGCGTACAAGCCGGTTTCGGTCAGATGAGCGGCCTGCACTCGCATGGTGCGGTTAGGCGGGCAAACCGTTGCAATGTCTACCTTGATGAAGTTATCTGACAGCGCTGGGGTGGTTGCAGCCCCGCTTCCCCTCAGAGTGATAACGTCCAATTCACGTCCGAGAAAGCTGCTCCGGAAGGTCCTTTTTTTCTCATCCGCCAGAGAACGCATGGCATTCATCCGCTCCTGAACGGACTTTGCGGGAACAGGCTGTTGGCGATGAAGTTCCGCAGCCGGTGTGCCCGGGCGCGCGGAAAATGGAAAGAGATGTAGATACGTTAGCGGCTGGGCTGCGATGAAGTCGTAGCTCTCCTGGAAATGTTTGTCTGTCTCGCCGGGGAAGCCAACCATTACATCCGCGCCAATACCGGAGTCAGGCATAAAGCTGCGAATCTGGGCGAGCTTTTCTGCGTAATGCCAGGGGCGATAGCGGCGGTACATCCGGCGCAGAATCGTATCAGAACCCGATTGCAGCGGCAGGTGTGCATGGCGTGCAAGCCGTCCCGAATAAGCTGAGAAGAGAGCTAGCAACTCAGATGTCCAGTCCATCGGCTCAATCGAACTCAGCCGGAGGCGGGGCAGCGCCGTCTGTTGGAAAATCGCAGCCACCAGATCGACAAATTTCTGCGCCGGGTTAAGGTCGCGTCCCCAGCGGCCCAGGTTGATGCCGGAGAGCACCAGCTCCTGACCGCCGTTTTCCACGAAGCGCGTGACTGACGCAAGACATTCCGCCAGCGGAACCGACCGGCTGGGGCCGCGCGTTTCCGGTATGATGCAGAACCCGCAGCGGTTGGCGCAGCCGTCCTGCACCTTAAGATTAGGCCGAGTTTGATGCGCATCCTCAGCGAACGGCAGCGCCGCCAGATCGGTATGCGCGAAATTTTCATCCACCAGCACAGGAACGTTGTTGACCAGCCTTGCCAGCGGAATAAAGCCCGTCGGCTCAAGAACTCTCTCTACCACCAGTGATTTATGGCTGTTGCCGACGACCCCAGTCACGCCATTTAACGCCACTAATTCCTCGGGCGCACGCTGCGCATAACATCCTGTAACAATGATCTTTACCACTGGATTGTGGCGATGGACGCGGCGAATGAAGGCGCGCGCTCCGCTGTCAGCGTTGGCAGTAACGCTGCAGGTATTGACCACGACGACTTTGGCGTTGGCGAAATCCGCTGCCGGAAGCCAACCCTGCTGCCGCAGCTCTGCTGAAATGGCCTCGCCGTCTGAACGGTTAGCTCGGCATCCGAAGTTCTCGACGTGATATTCTGCCACGTTGTTTAGTGTATCAATGGATATGCGGCGGGTTTGACTCTGGCGTCATGCAGGGTTGATCGGTATTATTTGGTTTTTCAGTCAGGAGTTTTCTATGAAGCGGCGTATTTTACTTGTGGACGACGAACTGGCGGTCCTGCTGACCTTGAAGGCAGTGCTGGAATTCAACGGCTTTGAAGTAGAAACAGCCGCTTCTGCCAAAGAGGCCAAATCAAAGATCAAAACTGGCCCGTTCCATATGGTAATCACCGACATGCGCATGGAAAGCGAAAGTGCGGGCCTTGAAGTAGTACGCGCAGCCAAGAAAGCGCCTTACCAACCGGCTGTGGCCATGCTGACAGCGTTTCCTATTCCCGGCGACGACTGGCAGGAGCAGGGCGCAGACGAGGTGTTGGTAAAGCCGATGAATACCCAGGACCTGCTGGTGCAGATCGAAGCTCTGCTGGTTACGCACGAAGATGACAAACGCAGCGCTAAGAAACAACCGTCCCTGGCAGTCGCGGATAACGCATCCACCGGAAAAACACGCACACCGTCGCGCAAGGCCCTGGCGACACACTGAATCCAATAAAATTTCAGAGAGTAGCTGGCCGCGGCTGCGCGGCCGCAGGCACTATCCTCTTCCGCTGAAAGCACTCCCGGCAAAGCACTGGACGCCCCTGCGTCGGCTTGAATGGCACCGTCGTCTCGTGGCCGCATTCCGAACACGTCGTGCGGGTTTCCGCGCGAACCGCCGAGCCCCCCGAAGCCCGCTTTGCCTTGCAAAGCTTGCACCGTTTTGGATCGTTCCGGAATTGCTTGTCGTGAAAGAACAGCTGTTCCCCGGCGGTGAATACAAATTCATTCCCGCAGTCCACACACTTGAGAATCTTATCTACAAACTCCATGTTGCGTTCCCCAGCCGGGCTGCAAAGATACCGCAGCGACGGCTCAGAGCCCCAATTCACAGAATGGTGAACGGAAGCTGCTGATCGTAGCGAACTTCTTTTGTGAACTTCTTATGAAAGGGGCCCGGCCGCGGTGAGGGGCGGCGACTACCGGCTGCTTAATCGAACCGGTATGACATGCCGAGAGACATGCCGAGTGAACTGCGGCACTACTTCTGATGACTCAGCCCCGTCGCAATCGCTACGGGGCTGTCAACGCATGATGATGGGAAGTGGGGTTAGTCCTGCTCTTTACGAGCCTTTTTGCGATTCCGCTTGCGTGCCAGCGCTTCTTTTACGCGGCGCTTTTCACCGGGCTTCAGGTAGAAGGAGTGACGCTTTACTTCCTTGATGATGTCCTCCTGTTGTACCTTGCGCTTAAACCGGCGCAACGCATTTTCGAGCGGCTCGCCTTCCTGCACACGAACCTCTGCCAACTGAACTACACCTCCAAACCGGCCCACCAGGGCTCGTATAGGATATCAGGATTCCGGCGCCAATTTAGATGAATTTAAATAATGCTGATTGAGCAGCTTATGGACTTTGGGGCTTATGAGAGCCCAAGCCGCTGCGGAAATTCCTCGAAGTCGTCGTCTTCCGGCAGCGCCGCGCGCTCCTGAATCACCTGTCGCTGCTTCCTCTGTAAGAGGACATGGGCAACCAGGATCAACAGGCCCGTGACAACGAAATGCGGGATGCCCTGCCCCGTCCACTCTCCGACAGCGACAGCCAGCCGGATGTACTGCGGAAACAAAACCAGAAACAGAGTGACAATCACCGCTACATTCCGCTTCGAGTAAGCCAGCGGCACAGTAAACGGCACCGACAGAAACCGCAGAAACAACACGTCGATAAGGAGAAGGCAGACCCCCTGGGCCACAAGCAACTGCGCCATCAGCGGCCGAAGGCTTGTAAAAGCGGCCCGTCCGATGATCTGGGCCAGTAAAAGTACCAGGACAGTGATCCACAGAGCGCGTAAAAGAGTCCATCGCCGCGTCGATGCAATATGTTCCGTATTGGGCCGTCTGCCGGTGAGATGAAAAGCCCAGTTTGCCTTCAGCTCTACCGGAGACATAAATGCGCCCTTGAGCCCAGCGACCGCGAGAAAGGCCACGACCGGCACAGCCGCCAGCAGTCCATGCCTGGAAACGGCAATCGCCAGATGACCGCCAGCCTGGCGAAGCTCGACCGTGATGGCAATCAGAAGCGCCAGTCCGGCGCCGGCGTACATGGAGAGATACACCCGATGATGCGGCGCTCGCTGTAGAGTCCTGCTCGTAAAGTGATACACCGCCCTCTCAGACGGCTTGAAGATGAAAACCGAATGCAGAAGAGCATCCTTAATATCGGCCAGCCGGTTGCGCGATCTCTTTCCAATCCTGCTTTCAATCGTGCTTCGCACCTTTCTGAGATATGCCAGCGGATAAGTAAGGCAGGCAAGGGAGAGGACGGCAAGCAGCGCCCATAGGCCTCTTACAGCCAGCATGTGAAAGACCGGCGATGCCCGTCTGCCTTCCAGCAGGACCTGATAGATGCCGAGAAACCAGAAAGGCGGGAACCAGATCGCAGCCTGTCCGCCGGACGTCAACAGTGGGCGCAGGTTATGCGACAGCAAAGGAAAAAGAAAAAGCACAAGCAACAAGGCAGCCAGCGACAGACCTTGCAACAGTGACGATATCGAACGAAAGAGCCTTTCCCCCAAAACGTTCAGCAGAACTCCCTGGAGCGCAACAAAAAAACCGGCGGCAAAGAAGCCTCCAGCAGCCACTGCAAGAACATGCGCCATGACGTGCCGCAAAAAGCTGTGTTCTTCCGCAATGAGGGGCAAAAGCACAGTGCCGAACACGGCGCTGGCGAGCAGAAAGAGGCTTACGAACGCGCCCAGTGCCGCCAGCTTCGCGGCAAACAGCTTGCGTGCCTGAACCGGCAGCGGAGTCAGGACATGAGCATCGATCAAGTCAGGAAAGAGCAGGTCCCACTCAAAAACAGTCGCAGCTCCCATCGAGACCGTGGCATACATGACGTAAAAATAGTGGTCGCTGACGCGTGGCCAGTAACCGCGCGGCGCGGTGTTCGGAGGAAAAATGAAGTAGGAAGGAATGAGCGAAAGGGCCATCATCAGGCCCGGGACAGCAAGAAAACTGAGTACCTGGATGACCCTCACGCCGTTTTCTCCATCGAGCGAAGTCAACGGGTTATCAAAAAAGCGGTTGAAGAAATGCCCCGTCAGGACAACGAAGCGGTTCATGCGGACAATTTCTTTCGAAACCCCCCGCGCCTGCACTTCGAGCGACAGCACGGGGTTTTCTGAGGGCGAAAAAAATGGAAATGCGCTAAGCACGGGTTGCCCTCATCACTTCAACCATTTCGGAGGCGACAGCTCTGGTGTCCTCTTGCTGAACCAACTGCGCGAAGACGCTTTCGAGACTCGGCAGTTGCATAAGCTGCGTCAGCTCGGATGGCGCGGCATTGGCGCGGATCTTTCCCTGCGCGATCACAATCACGCGGCTGCAAATCTGCTCGACCACTTCCAGCACATGCGAGATGTAAAGAATCGCCTTGCCCTCGGCTGCAAGCGCTGAGAGCAGATCTTTGAAAAGCCGCGAGGAAGCAACATCAAGCCCGGAAAGCGGCTCGTCGAAGATCAGCAGTTGCGGGTTGTGCATCAATGCGGCTGCGATGAGTACGCGCTGCTTCATGCCTTTCGAGTAGAGCGAAATCGGCGAATAGCGCCAGGATTCAAGCGCCAGCAGTTTCAAGAGGGTGTTGGCCTTGAGCGCGATGAGTTTTTCCGTCATGCCACGCAGGCGTCCAACAAGTTGCAAATATTCGAGCCCAGAGAGATGCGTGTAGACGTGCGCCTCTTCAGGTACATAGCCGAGAACAGCACGGAACGCGACTAGACTGTCGTGGATCGGCATGCCACGAAAGAGGACTTTGCCCAGATTTGGCTGAACCATGCCGGTGATGATCTTTACCGTGGTCGATTTGCCCGAGCCGTTGGGACCGAGGTATCCGGCAATCTCGCCTGCATCAAGCTGAAAACTCACATTTTCAACTGCCGCAATGCCGCGGTAGCGCTTGGTAATGTTCTGGAGTTCGAGGACAGGAGCAGCCTGCATGTACCCTATGTAGCAAACTACTTATTTACTTGTCAAGTAGCATGCTACATAGGTAAAATGCAGCGCATGGGCGCCGAGCCGAAACTTTCGCATACTGCCGCGCTGATTCTGCGCGCCATCAGCGCTGGCTACATCTATGGCTTCAGCGTGATGGAGATGACAGGCCTGCCTAGCGGCACCGTGTATCCGGCGATGCGCAGGCTGGAGCGTGACGGCTTGATCCAGTCGAAGTGGGAATCTGAGTCCATCGCCAGTGCCGAGCAGCGCCCGCCGCGCAAATATTACAAAGTGACGCGCGCCGGAAAGACGACGCTGGAAGCATCAGTCAAGCGCTACCCTCTGCTTGAAAAGCTGTTGCCGCAAACCGAAAAACAGACCGAAACGGAGCACGTATGACGCGCCCTTACATGCTTGCTCTGCGTATTGCCTCGTGGATGGTTCCCGGAGACGAACGCCGCGAGTGGCTGAAGGAATGGAAGGGCGAGCTGTGGCACATCGCTAACCTGCGCGATGAAGGGGAGATTGCCGCATTTGTCGCTGGCGCGTTTCGGGATGCTCATCTGCTTCGGGCTGATCTTAGCGTCGCTAACGCTGACAGGCCGCATAAGCTCGGCTCCTCTCCAGCATTGTGCCTGCTTGTTCTCCTGCTGACCGGACTGGTGGGCTTGGGTACAGCCCTTCTTCTACCTGGAACGCACGCAACCCTGCTGCCGTCGTCGTACCACGATGCGCGCACGCTGGTCATAGTTTCGAGCGATGCCGCTACTCAAAGTCCGACTCCGAGTGTTTCGCTGGATGAATTTCGGTACTGGCAACGCGCGGCGCAGGGCGTGTTCTCTAATTTGGCCTTCTACCAGATCATGCGCAGAGAACTACACACTGGTCATGGCGTACAGTTGGAGCTTTTCATCGCGCGCGCCTCGGGCAATCTGTTGTCCATGCTGCAAACGTCCAATTTTCCGGCTGAAAGATCCGGTGCCGACACCGGCCCGCGACTCATCCTGAGCGACGCCGTGTGGCGCAGGTATTTCCACGCCGATCCTCATGTTGCCGGACGGGTAGTTTTCCTCATGGGCGAGAAGGTCACCATCGCTGGAGTCGCTAAGCCCGATGCGTGGCACCTTCCCGGGAAAGTCGAAGCATGGCTGCTGGAGAGTGACAAGCGTATGGACGCTCTTTCACCCAGCGGAATCGGATTTGTAGTAGCCCGGATGCAGCCGTCGCTCACGCGCAATCCATCAGAGCGCAGCTGGCACATGACCGCATGGCAAAGAGGTGAGAGCGCTGCAGGGTTCGCCTGCGTTTCCGTAATCCATTATCAGCACCAGCCCTTTGCCTTCTTCGCTTTCGCAACGCTGCTGGCACTACTGGCGCTTCCGGCCACCACGTCTTTGCCCCTGGGAGAATATCCCTACAATCCGCGGCAGCAAACACTTTCGTTGCGGCTGCGCCGCTGGCTCTTCTTTTGCGCGAAGTTCGCTCTGATTCTGCCCGCTGTAGGTTTTGCGTCGCTGGACGCGGCACAGGCATTTCAGGATACGCAATCGGCTCAACTCATCATCACATTTGCGACTGCTCTGGCCGCATTTCGCTGGATGCTGCGCGATCAGCGCCGCCGCTGCCCGGTCTGCCTGCAAGTGCTGCGCAACCCCGTGCATGTCGGCGAGCCTTCACGCAATTTCCTTGCCTGGAACGGCACCGAGCTGATCTGCGCCGTGGGCCACGGCTTTCTTCATGTGCCGGAACTGCCTACCAGCTGGTTCAGCACGCAGCGCTGGCTCTACCTAGATGCGTCCTGGCGATCGATCTTCCGCCCGCAGGAGATGGCGCGCACCTGACCGCGTCTCCGGCTTACACTTGATGTATGCCGAGGTGCAAGTCATGATCCGCTCCTATCAGGGACATACGCCTGTCATTCCCGCGAGCTGCTACGTCGATGTTTCCGCCCAGGTGCTCGGCGACGTGGTTCTCGGCGAGCACTCCAGCATCTGGATGAATGCCGTGGTGCGCGGCGACGTGAACTCGATCCGCATCGGCGACCATTCAAACGTCCAGGACTGCGCGGTTTTGCATGGTATGCGAAATCTCTATCAGGTGATTGTCGGCGACTGGGTCACCATCGGCCACAACGCCACCATACACGGCTGCGTAATTGAGGATGCCTGCCTGATCGGCATCGGCGCGGTGATTCTCAATAATGCGCACATCGGCGAGGGATCAATCATTGCTGCGGGCGCGGTGGTGCCTGAAAACGCGCAGATTCCTCCGAAATCGCTGGTCGCAGGTGTGCCCGGCAAGGTGCGTCGCGAGCTGACCTCCGACGACCGCGACCTGATTCTGAAGTACGCCCGCAACTATCTCGATTACACGAAGATTTATCTCGAAGAGCAGAAGAACTGGAAATAGCCGGCATCCTGATAAGCTGGAAATAAGGCCCTACACAAAAGAAATGAGCACATTGAAAGCCGTTCGCGGCACACGGGATTTACTGCCGCCGGAAACCGAACTCTGGAATTTTGTCGAAGAAACTGCGCGACGTGTCTTCGCGCGCTACAACTTCGGCGAGATTCGCACGCCCATCTTTGAGGACACGCAGCTCTTTGCGCGCGGCGTGGGCGAAGAGACGGACATCGTCTCAAAAGAGATGTACACCTGGGAAGACCGCGCACGTGCGCAGTCGGAAAAAGCGCAATCGCTGACCCTGCGGCCTGAAAATACAGCTGGCGTGGTCCGCGCATACATCGAGAACAAGCTTGGTGAGACGGGCCTGCTGCAGAAGCTCTACTACATCGGTCCGCAGTTTCGGCGCGAGCGTCCACAGAAGGGCCGCTACCGGCAGTTCTATCAGATAGGCGCGGAAGTAATTGGTCCGCCAAGCGCTGGTTCTGAATCTCCCCTTCGGGATGCAGAAGTGCTGGAGATGCTGGCGACGCTGCTTACTGAACTTGGCATCGAGGGCTGGAAGCTGGAACTCAACTCCGTCGGTTCGATGAGTGATCGTCCGCGCTACATTGCGGCGTTACGCGAGGCACTGAAGGAAAAGGCTCCGCTGATGTGTTCCGATTGCCAGCAGCGCGCGAACACGAACCCATTGCGCGTGCTTGACTGCAAGGTTCCGGAAGACCAGCCAATCATCGAAACACTGCCAAAGATTGCCGATTTTCTTGATGAATCGTCGAAGGCGCATTTTGCCGCTGTCTGCGCCGCGCTCGACGCCTGCGGAGTGGCCTATTCGGTAAATCCAAGGCTGGTGCGCGGCCTCGACTACTACACGCGTACAACGTTCGAATTCACGCATGGCGGATTGGGCGCGCAGAATGCCTTGCTGGGCGGCGGCCGCTACGATGGATTGTCGGAAGTCATCGGCGGACCAAAGGCCCCGGGGATTGGCTTTGCCATGGGCGAGGACCGTTTGATCCTGACGTTGCAAGCGCAGGCAGATCAAAAGCTCGCTCTGGCCGATGCCTATATTGCGCCACTGGGCGAGGCGCTGAATCCTGCTGCGCTGGAACTGGCGCGCGATCTGCGTCGCGCCGGATTGCGGATTGAACTCGGCGATGGCGGTTTCCGCTTAAAAAAGTCGTTCGAAATGGGAAACAAGCTCGCGCGGAAGATTGTGCTGCTCGGCGAGAATGAGCTGCAATCCGGTATTCTGACCGTTAAGGACTTTGCGAGTGGCGAGCAAGTGAAGGTGCCCCGCACGGAGCTAGCGCAGTCGCTGAAAGCAGAATGAGTCTAACCAACCTGTCATCCTGAGCGCAGCGAAGGATCTGGTTTTCTTTTCGGAGGCACGAATTTCGAGATAAAGCAGACCCTTCGCTGCGCTCAGGATGACAACCTTAAATTTTTAGGACAGAAACTTTGCTGGACTTTTTAGGAAATCTGCAACGCACGCATACCTGTGGCGAGCTTCGCGCTGAAGACGCCGGGAAATCTGTTGTTCTGCTTGGATGGGTCAATCGCCGCCGCGACCACGGCAACCTGATCTTTCTTGATCTGCGCGACCGCTACGGCATTTCGCAGGTCGTGCTTGATAAGGACCTGAGCCCCGCGGGTCACGCAAAGGCGGAGCAGGCGCGGCCCGAGTATGTTGTCGCGGCTGTCGGCAAAGTACGGTTACGCGGCAAGGACGTCGTCAATCCAAAGATGGCGACAGGTGAGATTGAAATCGTCGCCGACGAGATTCGCATTCTGAATGATGCGAAGGTCCCGCCGTTTTCGCCTGCGGAAGACGCCATTGTCAATGAGGAGGTACGGCTGAAGTACCGCTATCTCGACCTGCGCCGCGCCGAGATGCAGCACAATTTCGAGGTGCGCCACAAAATCGCGCTCGCAGTGCGGCAGTATTTGTCGGAGCAGAACTTCTTCGAAGTGGAAACGCCCTTCATGACGCGCTCCACCCCAGAAGGTGCGCGCGACTACCTCGTTCCCAGCCGCGTCCATGTGGGAAATTTCTACGCCCTGCCGCAGTCGCCGCAGCTCTTCAAGCAGATTCTGATGATTTCCGGCTTTGACCGCTACTTCCAGATCGCGCGCTGCTTCCGCGACGAGGACCTGCGCGCCGACCGCCAGCCCGAGTTCACGCAAATCGATCTCGAAATGACCTTTCCGCAGCAGGAAACGATCTTCAGGATAGTAGAAGGCTTTCTGGCTGCGTCATTTGCCTCAGTCGGCATCTCGCTGCCTACACCGTTTCCGCAGATCACTTATGACGAGGCGATGCGGCAATTCGGCATCGACAAACCCGACCTGCGTCTCCCCGGCCTGACCGATGTGAAGCAGGCATTTGCAGAAAGCGACCTCACGACGCTTGCCATCGATCCGGCATTGCCGGTGGTTGCGCTGCGTATCCCGAAGGTAGGCGAGCTTTCACGCAAGGAGCGCGACGACAACAAGCCGCTCTTCGACACTCGCAAGGGCGCGAAGTACATTGACGACCTCAAGCGCCTGGAAAAGTCTTTCCCGAACGTAGTCACGAAGCTGCGCGAGCTGACCAAGACAGAGGAAGGTGACCTGCTCATCATTGTCGCCGGAGACGCCGCTACCCACATCGCCGCCAGCGATACGAAATTTGAAGGCCGCCTCTCCGAGCGCGAAATTGCTGTCTACTCAGCCGCCGGCAACTTCCGCGTTGAGCTGGCGAAGAAGTATGCCGACCGGCACGGCGCGTTCGCAACTACCGAACAGGTTGTCGCTTCCCCAGGCCGCAACTCAGGCAAACTCGTAGACGGTTCAGCCGCGTTCCGTCCCATCTGGGTAACGGATTTCCCCATGTTCGAGCACGGCCTGGAGACGGGCAAGTGGATGCCTGCGCACCACCCCTTTACCTCTCCGCATGAAGAGGACATGGACAGGCTCGTTTCAGATCCGGCTTCTGTGCGCGCTCGCTACTACGACCTCGCCATGAACGGACTCGAGCTTGGCTCGGGATCGATCCGTATTCACCGGCAGGACGTGCAGCAGCAGATCTTCCGCGCGCTTGGCATGTCGGATGAAGAGGCAAAATCGCGCTTTGGCTTCTTCCTTGAAGCGCTGCAATACGGCACGCCTCCCCACGGAGGCATCGCGCTTGGCCTCGACCGTCTCGTCATGATTCTGGCTGGCGCTTCAAGCTTGCGCGAGGTCATCGCCTTCCCGAAAACAGCCAAAGCCATCGACTTGATGGTGGACGCACCGACTCCGGTGAGCGATGCGCAGCTAAAGGAATTGCATATCAGGACGATTGTGAAAAGCTAGGAAATGGTCAATAGACCGGTTCTTAGCGACCTACTTCAGATACCCAAACTTGTAGACCACCCCGGCAGTACCCGAGAACTCGTTCTGGGTCGAGAACCCGTAGTGGGTCGGCTGCCAGTCAGCGGTAACGCGAACGGCCCATTTCGGATTGAGATTGTAATCCGCCCATCCGCCAACCGCAGCGCCGAAGGCGAGCTTGTTGTTATAAATGCCAACCTGGTTCGGCTGTATGCCGGAATTCTTGAATCCCTGGTCGAAAAAACCGTTCGCCGCGCCAATGAGCCCATGAAGGCCGGCTGCATAATTCTCTCTGCGGAGCAGGCGAAAATTCGGTCCGACCAGGAAAAGATATTCCGACATATTTGATTTTGTGATGCTATAGGCATTCGGTGGCACGATGATGGTGCCGTAGTAGCCGCGCGCGGAGAACTCCAGCCCAAAGAGCTGTTTAAACCATGCAGTTGCGTCGCCATTCCAGCCGTTCAGATTGATGGCCTGAACGCCCCGGCCCTGACCAGGATTGAAGTGTGAGTAGGAATAGCCGCCGTAGAAGTCCCACCGCTGCTGATACTGCGGCAAAGTAGTTACCGGAGCGGTGGCCTGCACCTGCGCCTGAAGCGTGGCGGAAGCAAAAATAAATGCAAAAAGCGCCAGAACGGCGTAAGAGGGGCGAATTCTCAAAATCACGCTACTTTTTCAAACCTCAATTTCGCAAAAAAGCTGCAAATACTCACGATACACGATGCAGACGAAAGCGGTCAGGTGATGGAACGGTCAGCTAAGAACCGGCCAGCCAAAGTCCGGGTCAGCTAAAAGACGTTCGCTAAAGTTTCTGGTTAGCAAGTAGAAATTCGCGTCAACTAGAACTTACTGACCGGTTCATCGCTGACCGCTTCAACAGCTAACCGGATTTTAGCTAACCGCTCCTGGCTTCCGTCAGTTCATCCATCGCCGGTCATTCGTCTTTCTCCGAGCCGGTATAGCGTCCATCCTTATCAAAGTGCGCATCACGGTTTTGCTTGCGCATGTACACTTCGAATTTTTTCGCGGCCCGGCGGCGTTTCCAGCGATAGTAGTTGTTGCGCAGACCAAAATAGCGCTCGCTGGTTGCGAAAGCGTAACCGCGCCGAGGCGCCGCTTTGACATAGAGATAGCCTGCAAGCGCTCCACCCAGCTGAGATAGGGCGTATACGCGGCTCTCAGAGAAAACCATGGCCACCGCAATCAGCATGTAGACGATCGTCAGGTACTTTGCCTTCATCGTCATGGGCAGCGGAAAGAGCATGAACTCCATGTTGCCGTAGAGTACGCCAAAGGCCACCAGCAGGCCGAAAATACCGCCAAATGCGCCATAGATGACTGAACCTGAACCGGAACGGAGCACCAGGCTAAGCCCAACGGCGGTCAGACCCGCTCCGATCACGCTGGTGAAGTACAGTTCCGCCAGCCAGCGTGGACCGTGGTTCGTTTCCAGAAAGCTGCCCAGAAACCAGAGGGTCAGCATTTCGAGCGCCGTGCTCAGAATTCCAATGTGGATGAAGCAGTAGGTAATCAGCTGCCAGAAGTATCCGTGCAGAAACAGCGCCGGAATGAGCGCGCCGAACTCTTTGACACCCATGGCAAACGGCGCAGACACCACCCCGAACAAGAGGAGCGCAAAATAGGCGCCGACGTTCCAGAGAATCAGCCCTCGCGTGAAACCGCGAAAGTCGGGGAAGTTGAGAAGTCCGGCAGTGCGTGGCATACAAGCTCCCTTATTCTCTCAAAAACCGGAGAGCCGTGCCCTAGCGCTCCGGCATCGGCGCGACCGCTGGACTGCGATGTCCCTGCGAATCTACCGAGCGCACTCCGAAAATCACATTGTCTTTGGAAATGGGCAAAGTGGCGCTGTATGCCGCGCCATTCCCGCGCACAGCAAGTTTGTCGGCGGAAACAGCATACTGCCAATTAGGCGCGCTTAGTTCGCGCCAGACGATTTCGTAAGGTACTCCGCTCTCGGTGAGTGGCCCGTTCGGTGCTTCCCATTCCAGCGTTGTATTGTTGTCGAGGTTCTTCGTCACAACCCGCACGTTCGCCGGAGCGGGCGGAGCATATGCCAGCATAGCCAGTGTGGCCGCATTCAGGGCGGCAACCTGGGCCACATATTGAAAATCGACGAACTTCAACAGGTCACCGTATTCGACGCCGTTTTCCGTGCGTACATTCTGGTGCTGATGGTTGAAGTCCTCACGCCACTCGGTAAAGCGCACTGCGGGAAAGCCTTCATGATTAAACGAACTATGATCGCCCCCACGCAGAAAGCGGTCGCGGCGGAATTCGAGCACCGGATGAAAATAGCCCTGCTTCCCTGATCTCCGCACATTGCCAATACCGTGATAGGTCTCTCCAACACTCATCACGAAGCGCGCCAGTTCCCGCGAGGGCGAATCACTCTCATATCCCAAGGCCTCTATGAGACGGGCCTGCTCCGTCGCCGCGCTGGGAATACCCTCGGAGAAAACCCGCACCAGCGATTTGTTCTGCAAAGTATCGCCCGGTGTCGTATTGCCGCCTACAATGTCATTGTTCAGCACTCCTTCCAGTTGCCAGCCTTCAGACTTGGCCAGCTTCGCCAGATGGCGGCTGCCGTTCAGTACCTGCTCTTCACCGGCAACAGCGACAAAGACAATTGTGGCCGGAAGCTTGAGTTTCGAAAGCACACGCGCGCATTCCAGGCTCACCGCAACACCGGAGGCGTCATCATTCGCGCCGGGCGCAAAGCCGTGTGTGTCCAGGACGTCGGTATCGCGGGAATCATAGTGCCCTGTGACCAGGTACATGCGCTTGACCTGCGCCGGGTCCGACCCGCGCAGAATTGCATAGACGTTCGTAATGGTCGTAGGCTGTGGAATCCGGCTTTGTGGACTTTCCGTGAAGGTGTCGCGTCTCACTTCAAGGCAGCCGCCGCAGGCGTTAGAGTAGCGCTTGAATTCCGACTCGATCCAATCGGCGGCGGCGTTGATCCCCTGTCCCGCGGGCAGGTCTGTGGTCATACTGGAGAGCGTATTGCGAGTATGGAAACCAACTAATGTCTCGATCGTGTGTTGAATCTGTTGTGGAGAAATTTGCTGCAAGGCATGTACGATCGCGGGATCGGCCGGAGGAGTGCGGATCGGCGATCCGGTGGCAACGAGATCGCGTGTTGTATCGTCTGAAAGAGCATGAGCGCGCGGCCCCGAAACCGCCGTCGCTAGAACTACAGCAAGCATGAATCGAGTAAGGCAGACTTTCATCAAATTTTCTCCGGACCGAGGATACAGATGAGAAGCCATTGAATTCCGCGCAAACGCTTGACGCGCAGCCCGCTTCCCGTTAAAAACTAACGATATTGCATCCTGAAATTTGTTCTAATCATCCTAATACTCCATTTCGACCTGGAGGAATGTATGCCGATTTGCCCTGAATGTGAGAGCGCGCTCGACTTTGACGAAGAAGACGTCGATGAAGGCGATGTGGTTGTCTGCGACGAATGCGGGACAGAATTTGAAATTGTAGCCACCGATCCTCTGGAACTTTCCAAAGTAGAGGAAGACTATGAGGATGAAGACGAAGAACCCAAGGATGAGGACGAGGAATGAAGCAGTATTTGCAGACCAGCGCCCGGTCCGCCTATGTGCGGGCCGTAATGATGGCGTTGTTGGTAGTTTGCCTGCTGGTTCCAGTGGCCGGCATTGCTCAGAGCGGCACCACCCGGTCGGTGGAAGGCAAAGTGTTTGGGCCCCAGGACCACCCCGTAAACAGCGCAGTCGTTTATCTGCAGGACTCGAAAACGAACAACATAAAGAGCTTTATTTCCACCCAGGACGGGAGCTACCGCTTCGGGCAGCTCTCCACCGACGTTGACTATCAGCTTTGGGCTGAATACAAAGGCAAGAAAAGCGACAAGAGAACGCTCAGCTCGTTCAATTCCAAAAAGCAGCTCGTCATCGAT
>Ga0126371_10001058_pt1 | contig 22987 bp, 17 predicted proteins | sample PanSoiMetaPlot_4_FD_110145 | JGI IMG/M metagenome (GOLD analysis project Ga0126371, IMG submission 110145) | Tropical forest soil microbial communities from Panama - MetaG Plot_4 | ecosystem: Environmental > Terrestrial > Soil > Tropical forest > Bulk soil | place: Panama | collected 2016-02-17 | reverse complement strand
TAACATCCTAGATTTCTCGCGGATCGAGGCGGGACGCAAAGAATATGACTTCCGCGAAACCGACCTTCGCGAACTGGTGGCCAACACCCTCGAATCTTATCGGTATGAAATCGAGCAGCACGGGTTCACGCTAGAAGAAAAGATCGATCCCGTGCCTTACGTGCGGGTAGATCGCGAAGCTGTGGCACGATCGCTAGTAAACCTCGTGAATAACGCGCTCAAGTATTCCCAGGACCGAAAATACATCGGCGTAAATCTATATCGTGAAAACGGTTCGGTGAAGCTGGAAGTGATTGATCATGGCATCGGTATCCCAAGCCAAGAACAGGAAAAGATTTTTGAGAAGTTCTATCGGGTTGGGGACCCACTGGTTCACAACACGAAAGGCAGCGGGCTGGGCCTGTCGCTAGTGCAGCACATTGCGCACGCACACGGCGGTGCGGTTTCAGTCGACAGCACGCCCGGCCAAGGCAGCAAGTTCACCCTCAAGTTACCGCTTAACGAAGTAGCAAGTCATACGTAAAAACATCGATGAGCAAGTAACCCGAACGTTTTCGCAACCGTTGCTCTCAGTCGGCAACGTCGGAGTTGAGCGATGCCCAAGATCCTGATCGTTGAAGACGAGCCCGGAATGGTGGCCGGCTTGCGCGACAACTTTGAATTCGAAGGCTACCAGGTCTTGAGCGCCGTGGACGGTGTCTCCGGACTCGAGCGCGCTCTCGCTGACACACCCGATCTCGTCATCCTCGATGTCATGATGCCCCGCATGAGCGGACTGGACGTCTGCAAGCAGCTCAAATCCAAACGTCCAGCAATTCCCATCATCATGCTTACCGCGCGCGGTCAAGAGGTCGACAAGGTAGTTGGCCTTGAGCTGGGCGCTGACGATTACGTCACCAAGCCATTTTCCATACGTGAACTCCTGGCTCGTGTGAAGGCGGTTCTGCGCCGCGTCGAGTCTTTGCCAAAAGGCAAAGATCGTTACACGTTCGGCGACGTGGAAGTCAACCTACAGAGTTGCCAGGTCTCGCGAAGAGGCAGGTCGTTGGAGTTTTCATCGAAGGAGTTCGATCTGCTCAAGTATTTCCTCTCTCATCCCGGAGAGGCCCTCACTCGAGATCGTTTACTTGAAGAGGTCTGGGGCTATGACAAGTTCCCCACCACGCGAACCGTGGATGCGCATATCGTGCGCCTACGGCAAAAATTGGAGCCGAGGCCGGATGATCCGCACTTTTTTCTCACTGTGCACGGCACGGGTTACAAGTTTGTAGGGTGATCGAAATTGAAAGCAAGCGCTGAATATCGGGTGAACCCGTATTTTTGCAGTCTGTTAGGACGAAGTCTGTGGACCAGCTAGACAAAAATCCGGTTTGTGGGGCAATGACCTTCTCGGCACGCAATATGCCGGCGGCCGCGTCTTCGGCACATGTCGATGACACCATCCTGATTCGTCGGGCTCAGCAGGGCGATAGCGCCGCTTTCGAAGAACTCGTCCGGAACTATGACCGCAGCGTTCTGCGATTGACCATGCAGCTCACGGATTCCACCGAAGACGCCCAGGACATCTACCAGGAAACGTTCCTACGCGCTTACCGCAAGATTGGACGGTTCCGTTTCGAGTGCTCCTTCTACACATGGATCTACCGCATCGCGACGAACCTCTGCCTCGATCATCTCCGTAAGAAACAGGTTCGGAAGGAAGACGCTCCGGTCGCGACGGATGCTTCTGGTGAGGAATACAGCGTCCTTGACCAGGTACCGGATGGGCGTGCCGGCTCGAATCCCGAGAAGGATTTGATGCGTCGTCAGTTGGGCGATCGCATCAATTGCGCGCTCGAGAAGCTGACGCCGAGTGAGCGCATGGTTTTCGAATTAAAGCATTACCACGGTTTGAAGCTGCGCACTGTGGGCGAGATTTTGCATACGACGGAAGAGAACGCAAAGAACACACTCTTCCGCGCCACGCATAAGCTCCGTCTCCGGCTAGCGGAGATAAGATAGACTTCCCGATGGACGGGTCGGTACGGCAGAGGCGTGAAGTGCGCTTCTGCTGTAGTAAAAGTTCACACGTTGGCGTTGGCGAGATGTCCGCAAGGACTATTAAGTAAGGACGAGATTTATTACATACGTAGTTCTACCTGCTTCTCCGTGTACATATCAGGCACGACCCATAGTGTAGAACGCACAAAGGTTCGCAGACGTTTTCGAGAAGCCCACGACATGTAGAGTGTGCAATCACACCGATGGCTTGCTTCTGTTGCTCGTCGCAATCATCGACATCGGGCGCGAGCCGGATTCTTGCAAGGATGTCCGGCTTCGGGGACTGTCATAATTAGCAGACAGCACGGCTACGAAAGACGAGCCTCACGCCTTGATGTTTGCCCTGCGAGATTTGTGAAAGATATTCTTGAGCATGACTCACATCCAATGCAGTGCACTTCTCTTCGACATGGATGGAGTGCTGATCGACTCAACGCCTGCGGTGGCGCGGGTGTGGCGCAAGTGGGCGATTGCTCACAATTTCGAGCCAGCCGAGGTTGTCGCGAAGGCTCACGGAAGGCCGAGCATCGTTACGGTCCGGGAGTATTTGCCCCACGCTGATGACGTAGCGGAAAACCGCATGGTGGAACGGGCTGAGATGGAGGATTTGGACGGAGTTGTGCCGCTGCCCGGTGCTCGTGAACTCCTCATGAGTTTGCCCGCGAATCGCTGGACGATCGTAACTTCTTCCACGCGTCCGTTGGCAGAAGTGCGCTTGAAAGCCGCCGGCTTATCCATCCCGCAAAAGCTGATCACATCAAGCGACGTCGTCAAGGGTAAGCCTCATCCTGAGCCCTATATTAAGGCAGCGAATACGCTTGGTTATCCACCTTCGGATTGCGTAGTAATCGAAGATGTTCCGGCGGGAATTCGAGCTGGCAAGGCTGCGGGAGCGCGCGTGGTTGCATTCCGAACTACGGTAAATGACCAGGAACTGCGTTCGGCAGGTGCGGACTGGGTCGCGCAGGGTTGTATCGATGTATGTCTGATACGCGCGGAGCCTAAGCTGACCCTGCAACTCGTCTAATAGATACTCCAGACAAGTCGCGTTCCATCGTTCACGCAGCTTCTTGTTGCAACAAAGTAGATATGATTTTTAAGACCCTGCGTATAGCTGAAAAGGCGCCCAGTAAAACGGATTCCGGTAGGCCGTCTCTCGCAGGAGACCAAGCTTCGCGTTCCGAAGAGCTACCGCCGGGCTCGCGCCCTTGTCGAGTTCGTCATAAAACCTCGCCATCAACTGCTCAGTCGAAACGTCTGTCGCCTCCCACAGCGCGGCGATCACGTTATGGGCCCCAGCTCGCAAGAAGGCCCACGACAGACCCACCAAACCCTCGCCAGTATAGGCGCGGTCGCCGGCACCATAACAAGCCGAGATAGTCACCAGGTCGGCACGCAGTGGATGTTGAATGATGTCGCGTGCATAGAGCTTGAAGGAGTCCGGATTCTGCCCGTCTCTCGACAGGATGATGGCTGAATCCAGTGGGCTCGACCGGCTCGCCGTTCCGTGCGCGACAAAATGGATGAACGAGAATTGCTCCGGTTTGCTGTTCAGATAAGCGGAGGGGGTCGCATGCTCGCGCGTAATTACTTGTCGCGACCTCGCGGAGAAATGATTGGCAACGCTGTTAACTTGATCTCGCGCTCTGGACAACTCCGGGTATTTGTCGTTTGGAGCGACGCTATTGCCGATCAGCAGTAAGTTGCGGCCGTGACCAATTAACGTTCTCGAATTTTCCAGCAAACGAAGTGAACTCGCGCTGATCACGGTGGCGTCTTCAATCCAGAAGTGTGGCTGCGGACTGGGGACGACGATCGTCTCGAAATTCAGGTTGGTCAGCGATCCATCAGGAATCACGAAAACTTTCGAGCCTTTCGCGAGCTTGGATTCGGCGGGAGCGATTAGGTTTTCATACAGCCATCGACCATCAGGATTCGACGACGACAGCACGTCCTGAGGGCCGCCCAACGCTTTGCGATATCTGTCGGCGGCAGTCTCGATCTCGCTTCTCGCTGGAAGGTCGAAGCGCCGAAGCTCTTTCGAAGTTGCCGCCCACAAATAGGACCGCTTCTCTCCGAGCCAGTAAAAAAGAACCGTGCCGCTTTGGTTTCTTGCGGTTGTTTTTGCTTTGAGCGCGGGAGGATCGACTGCAATTTTTTCGCCCAGTCCTTCCGCCAGCGTGCGCGCGCGGCTGTGGTCGGCCCAGCGTAACGCATCGTCGCTTTTTCCATGCACGATCAGAAAGGTGACGTAATCGCCGTAAATCTGGGATGCATTGCCGAAGAACGGCAGCCTTGTTTGATCGCGCCGGAGTGCGAAACGTGCATTCTCAAAAGTCGTGAGCGCCGCCCGATAAGCACGGTCCGCATCCTGGGTGCGTTGTTCACTGTCGTAGAGACGGGCAAGCCCGTATTCGGAGCGCCATTTCAAATTCGCAGTGGCGTTTGGGTCGTTTTCGACTTCGCGAAAAATAGATTCAGCGGTCTGGTTATCGGATGTTTGAGCAGCAATCAAGCCTTGAACCAGCAAAGGATAAAGCTCGTTTGTGCGATTGTTCTCATTTCGTGCGATATCCAGAGCTTCGCTGGAATATTCGCGCGCTTGTTCCAGTTCGCCATCTGCGGCAAACACGAGAGCTAATGCGCGTTGCGCATTGTAGATTCCCTCTTTGCTGCCAGTCTTTGCCGCAAGATCAAGTGCCGTCAGATATTCCTGCTTCGCGCCTGGAAGATCGCCGAGACTTGCGTAGATATATCCAAGATTCGTGGTGCAAAAGTGATTAACTAAAGCATTGCCAGCTTGAAGCGATTGTTTTCGCCCTTCCAACGTCAATTCCAGAGACTTATTCAGATCACCGAGTTTGTAGTAGGCCCAACCGAGATTGCATAAAGCGGTTCGTGTCGTATTGCCAAACCCTCCGCGGGTGGCCGCCTGGGAGGCAGCTTCGGTCCAGTCGATCATTTCATCGAACCGCTCTTCTACAAGCGACACAGCGCCCAAATCGAGCGAGGCAGTTGCTTGTAGAAAATCATCTCTATGAATCCGGCCGAATTGAAGGGCGTGCTCGAATGACTTTGTTGCGTCCGCGGGCTTTCCCTGCTGTAGAGCGAGAACGCCATCCGCTAATAAGAGATCGCCGCACGAACTCTCGGGTGACGGCTGGCACATGGGCGCCGCCCTGGTGAGGGCTGCTGCCGCCTCAGGAAATCGATGAAGTCTGGCGAAAGCGGCGCCCTTGAGTGCAAGAATTTCGATTTGCGATTCCCTGCTTTTCGGGGACGTCGGCGAGTCCAGAACTCGCAGGGCTTCATTGAACATGCCGCGCCACACAAGGCACTTGGCCTCGAGTAGTTTGAACTTCCATGCCCACTCGGGATCCGAATCGCGGAATTGTTGGTAGTAGCGAGTTGCCTCGAATTGAGCTCGCTCGAGTTCACCGCGGAGAAAAGTCTGGTAATTGCGCTCAAAAAGAACTTGCGGACTCTCGCGTCGATTACAGGAGAGCCCGCAAGTAAGAACCAGGCATACTGCCAAAATCAGGACTACGGATTTGTCGTTCCGTTGGTCCTGGTTTTGCCAACCTGGACGGAGGCGTTGCCGACGCATCCCAATTCCATGTTGAGCATGGTGAGTTCGAAATAGTTGCTGGCCTGCGGGTTCCCATTCATCGACCGCCTGGAACGGCCGGGGGTCGGTTGCTCTACGCCCACTCTCACCTCTCCAAGTGAAACCGCTCCAAAATCGGGAATCACAATCACATGACCAACGGTCCGAGCTTTGGGAATCCGCTTTTGAACCGCGCGGATGTCGATGCTTTCGACTAGTGAGCACGTGATGCTGCAGCCCTGTCCTTGGTCTAGCAAACGAGTAATGTCTTCGAGTCGCTTATGGTACTGGTTTGCGGCTTCGCCGAAAAGGTATCCCGATTTGACTATTTCCCGCAGCTTACCCTGCGTAGCTTCTAAGAGATTCCTTTTCGTCAAATAGGATTTGTTGTCGCCATCGGGCTTGTCCCCACAAACGTCGAACTTATACGTCACATCTACTTCGACTCCGCAGACCTGGAGATTCTCGAACCGGGTCCCCAGAAACGTGACGCTGGGAATGTGCCCGTTGTCAAAGGCATGTTCGGTGGAAACCTGTCCCACCACACGATCCGCCGTAATCACTTCAAATACATTCAGGCCTTCGAGAACTGTCGTGGACAGTGTTACCCACGCTTGGTGTTTCGGGCTTGCACTCCCTGACACGCGCGTCCGGGCCTTTTTGACGCCGATTAAGCCTTCGATGCTGACGTCATCAGTGAAGCGCGTCAAATGTCCACCACGTTCATCGTTCAGTTCGATTGGAACGTGGCGTTCTATCCTCTGGTTGATAGGAGCTCTAACGTGGCCGCTGAGCGCGTGCGCGGTCGCATGGAACTGATGATAGTGATAAGTCGGAGGACGGAATTGAGGATCATCGTTTTGATCCGATTGCTGGTTTTCAGGATCGCGTTGTTGTGCGCAAGGATCAACTGCTAAGTCGGCTGGTGTCATGTTGTACGCTCCGCTCGGTTGAGCTTACGGCTGAATTTTCAAATCGAAGGAAGTACTTCCCAGGTCTTTGCTTTCGCCCGCGGCGGTGACGCCGCGTACTTTCAACGTGTATGTCCCGGTTTGGCGATCGCTTCCTGGCACCGCAATCGGCCACTGGTCTTGGTCTTTCGTGGCCGCGAATGTGGTCGACCATTCTAGCTTTCCCGCAGGGTTATACAAGTCCGCGCTATAACGAACATAAGTGTCGTCTGGAGGGATCCTTACAAAGAGTAAAAAACCCTTTCCCGGGCCCTTAACAATTTCCCGGTTCTCGCCTCCGAACGTGGCTATATTTAGCGAAACCCACGGCAATACTTCTGGATGGCTGGCAGCTTCCTTGCTATGCGGTATGGACACCAGATTCTGATATCCAACAACGGCAAGAAGCACTGCCATCGCAGGTACGGCCAATGCCGGCCGCAGCCATGCGAACCATCCTGGCGACTTCCGAACCGTTTCTGATGTAACGATCTTTGCTGGCTCTGTCAGCATGCTCTTGCTTTGTTCCACAAACATGGCTGCAGTCCGCAAGTCGAGCGCGCATTCCTGGCAATCGAAAAGGTGCTCTTCAAACTGATCGAGTTGGTCGGGGTCCAACTCGTTCAGAAGGTACCCTTCCGTCGCCTTCAGGCGCACGGCATCCTTGTGATCCATGGTCACTACTCCCCCTCTATACAGGTGTAGTGACTTGATGGCACATATCGTTTCATCATTGTTTCCCTACCGGCGGTCGTCGCTCGATGCTCTTGAGATAGATAGACTTAAATGACTGTTTGGCGCGGTGCAACAGTACCCGCAAGTAATCGCGGTCCACCCCGAATTCCCGACACACGTCATCCTTATCAAGCTCTTCGAGGAAGATGGCGCGAAGAATTCTCCGGTCCCGCTCAGCCATTTCCTCGAGGATGTCGCGGACTTTTTGCTCCATTTGACGTGCTGCTACCGCGCCGAGTACGTCGATGACCGGATCGGCATAGTCCGTCTCAGGATCATCGTCAATAGAGAGGCCGTGTGGGTTCGCGCGGTAGTGCTCCATCAGGACGTTATTGCAAATCGAGTTGACGAAAGGTCCCAGTCGTTCCGGCTGGCGGATCCCGCCCGGCGTTCTCAGAGCAGCCAACACGCGCGCGAATGTCTCTTGCCGGACATCTTCGATAGCTTGTGGTGAGTTAAGGCGAGTTCGGAGCTTGAGCTGAATCAGTTCGCTAAAATAAGCGACAAAATGCTCCTGTGTCCGGAAATCCCCGGAACGCAAACGCTCCACGTAGGATTCATCAAAAGCCTGAAATTGCAAGAGCTTGCCTCGAGGAAGCGCAGGAGTGCGAAACATCTTACACCCTTCCCAGCGGTTTGCCAGCCCAGCCCTCTAGGACGATGGCCGCGTCCGGCCAAAGTACAGTCCGCTCATCTCTGATCGCTCGTCGCACTGCGGCATGCACGGAAAATCAAACATCTCCACCGGCGTCCCTGTAACGAAAACGACTGCAGTCGCACGATCGTGATGGACGGTGAAATTTGGAAGTGATTTCCGATCGAGCGGGGAGAGAGTTGGATTCCGCGGCGCTGGCTTTCGTCGAACCTGGTGGAGACCAGACCCGGGCGTTTCAACTCACACTGCTTCGTGCTTTGCTTCTTCCGGCACCGCGCCGGGATGTGTTTCTGCTGAAGGAGATTCAGGGATTCACGCTTCCCGAGGTTGCGGCCGTGCTAGGGATTACAAAGGAAGCCGTTCGAAAACACTTGCGGCGAGCCATACGCGAGATGCAACACGCCTGACGCTGGCTCGCCGATTTTTTTTGGTTTCCCTGGAACCAGGTGCTTGAAACCTTGGGGGAGGGCAGGGCATCTGGGCACGCCGGAATCCGCTCAAGATTCCGGCGTGCTGACGGGGAACGCACTTCTAACGTCGTGAAACCTTTTCCTGCGCCTGGTCGATGAGATGATTGACCATCACGCCGCTGCCTCGCACCTTGGTTCCGCGAGCGAGCATCGATGCCAATAATGCCTCTCCTTCTCGATCCATGAATGTCACACCACCGAGATCGAGAAGCACTTCCCGCCCCGTAGAGCTAGCAAGCAGTCGCGACCATGCTCGTTCGGCCTCCGCAGTCCACTCGCCGCAAAGCCGGCCCTCTAAGACAAACGTGATGGAACCTTCCCGTTCCTTCGTCGAGATCTTCAGCATCGTCGCAAGGACTTAAGCATGGCTCTTGCCACAGAGCCCAAGAGGGGATGCCACCACCGATGTTCATCAAATTGAAACATTTAGCTGGTTATCCCTAGCCTCGAAGAGGCTGGCAAAAGCGCAATTGTCGAAGGCGCGTGTCGACTCTTCGACAGCGCACGGCTATACTAGTCGTGGGGCGTGGGGTCGTTATCGGACTTGGCTGGTCTCCTAGCGGTGAGGCTGATCCGGTCAACTCTACAATTTCGGCAATTTGATTGGACGTAATGGCGACGCTCCCCAAAACGTTTGTTCCCTCCGCAAATCAGTACGTTACGCTGCTCGAAGTCTCCCAGGCGATCGCCAATCACAAGAGTCTGCCCGAGTTACTGCAAGACTTGGCTCGTCGTCTTCACACCGTTCTCAACTTTACTTACCTGAGCCTGATCCTCCACGACTCCGTCGAGGACGTGATGCGGCTGCACACCCTGCACTCGGAAGACAGAGCTACGTTTCAGCCTGGCGCCGCATTCAGCATGACGGAATCTCCCTCAGCCGAAGTCTGGCGCACCCAGAAGCCACTGATCATTGCGGATACTGGCGTAGAAACGCACTTTTCCCGTGCGATGAGGATGCTGAACGACAATTCGGTACGCTCGTTCTGCAGCTTACCCCTCACTACGGCCCGGCGCCGTTTGGGCACCTTCAATCTCGGAAATTCTCAGCCCAACGCCTATGGTTCGTCCCCAGTCGGAATCCTGCAATTGGTGGCTTCCCAGGTAGCGGTCGCGGTTGAGAATGCACTTAACTACGAAGACGCTCGCCTGTTCCAGCAGCAAGTAATTCGTGAACGAGATCGTCTGAAGCTGCTGCTCGACGTGAACAATGCTGTTGTTTCCAATCTCGCATTACCCGAGTTGTTCCGGGCGATTCCGTCGAATGTCCGAAACGCAATGCAGTGTGACGCGACGTGCCTCTCGTTACCCGACCGTGAGAAGACTCACCTGCGCGTCTACGGGCTCGACTTTCCCGCCGCCAAGGGCTTCATGCAGGATCAGATGGTCCTTCCGATCCAAGGCACGAGTCCAGGAACCGCCTATCAGACCGGCAAGCCGGTACGCTTCGGGAACGCGCCCAAGGCGCTGGCTCCGATGGCGCTCAAGGTCAACGCAGCTGAAGGATTCGAGTCGGGCTGCTTCCTTCCCGTGATTCGGGGAAATCGTACGCTTGGAGTCCTGCATTTGCTGGACCGGCGTCCCGACGCATTCAGCGAGGAAGACGTTGAATTCTTGCGTCAGGTGGCAAGTCAGGTGGCGATTGCTCTCGAGAATGCCCTCGAATTCAGCGAACTGAGCGAATCGAAGGAGCGGCTCGCCGAAGAAGGCCTGTATCTACGCGATGAAATCCGCACCGAGCACCAGTTCGAGGACATCCTCGGCAATAGTGAGGGCCTAAAGCAGGTTCTCCATCAGGTCGAAACCGTCGCACCTAACGAAACCACGGTTTTGATCCAGGGAGAAACCGGCACGGGCAAGGAGTTAATCGCACGTGCGATCCACGCGCTGAGCTCGCGTCGCGACCATATCTTCGTGAAGTTGAATTGCGCTGCGATCCCGCTCGGACTACTGGAGAGCGAATTATTTGGCCACGAGCGTGGTGCCTTCACAGGTGCGATCGCAAGAAAAGTCGGACGATTCGAGATTGCCGACACGGGAACCCTGTTCCTTGATGAGATCGGCGACATCCCACTCGAGCTACAGCCGAAACTCCTGCGTGTCTTGCAGGAGCAGGAGTTCGAGCGCTTAGGAGGAACTCGCTCCATCCGAACGGACGTGCGACTGGTCGCAGCCACCAATCGCGACCTGAGCAAAATGGTGGAGCAAGGCCAATTTCGCGCCGACCTCTACTATCGTCTGAACGTATTCCCCATCATGATTCCCCCGCTGCGGGAGCGCCGTGACGATATTCCCATCCTCGTTCGTTACTTCGTCGACAAATATGCAAAGGCAATGAATCGCAAGATCGAACGCATCCCGGCGTCGATCATGGAAGCTATTACTCGCTCTTCTTGGCCGGGTAACATCCGTGAACTGCAGAACTTCATGGAACGTGCTGTCATCCTGTCCGAGGGATCGACGTTGCGTCCCCCGATGGGAGAGTTGCGCGAGACAAAGTCCAAGGCAGGCTCCGCGACTCTAAGAGATGTCGAGCATCGCCATATCGCGCAGGTGCTGCGCGAGTGCAATTGGGTCCTGGGAGGGGCGCATGGAGCTGCGGCGAAACTCGGCATCCCCCGCACCACGCTGATCTACCGGATGCGGCGGTTGGGAATTCAGCGAACCAGCGAATGAGCTGTCACGCGTCGAAGTGTGTCGAAGGATCGACACCTGGACATGAGCTAAACCCTTCTCTCTAAAAAACATCTGCTCCCTAACTAATTGAAAGATCATCAAATCGATTGCCCGCAGAAAACGAACCGGGGTGGCAACGCCATTGCATTTGCATTCACTTGGGATTGTGTCTCTGCTGGCCACTAGATTTTGAAGTAGCCGTCGGTTTCATGGCCTAACCCGCCCCTGCAGGCCGGTTGCCTGCATCACGAGATTGTCATGTGGATTGTTAAGTTAGCTCTTCGGCGCCCTTATACATTTACTGTCCTCGCGCTGCTGATTCTCATCCTCGGACCGATCGTCATCCTGCGAACGCCAACGGACGTCTTCCCAGAGATCAACATCCCTGTCGTCAGCATTGTCTGGAACTACAGCGGTCTTTCGGCGGAAGACATGGGGAACCGGATCACTTCGGTGACCGAGCGCGCGTTGACGACCTTGGTTGACGACATCGAACACATCGAGTCGCAATCGCTGAACGGTATCGCTGTGGTGAAGGTGTTTTTTCAGCCGCACGCCGATGTCAACAAAGCGATCGCACAGGTGACGGCGATCTCGCAGACGCAACTTCGTCAGTTGCCACCCGGAACGACACCGCCGTTGGTACTCTCGTACAACGCGTCCACAGTTCCGATATTGCAGTTGGCGCTCTCAGGGAAGCAACTCTCTGAACAGCAGTTATTCGACTTCGGCGTCAATTTCATCCGCACTCGCCTGATTACCGTACCCGGCGCCGCGATCCCTTACCCATATGGCGGGAAGCAGCGTCAAGTTCAAGTCGATCTGAATACGAATGCTCTGCAAGCCAAGGGGCTCTCACCGCTTGATGTTGTAAACGCTGTCAGCGTGCAGAACCTGATCCTTCCGTCGGGAACTGCGAAGATTGGAGCCCTCGAGTACGACGTTGATACCAACGCCAGTCCCCAAACAGTTGCGGAGCTGAACAATCTTCCAATTAAGACGGTTGGCAGCACAACGATCTACATCCACGACGTCGCCAACGTTCGAGACGGATATCCCCCTCAGACAAACATTGTCCGCGTCAACGGGCAGCGCTCCGTTCTACTGAGTGTGCAGAAAACCGGCAGCAACTCTACGCTCGATATCGTAGCCGGCATAAAGAAGTTGCTTCCGCAGATCCAGTCGGGACTGCCCACTGATCTCAAGATCGAACAATTGGCCGATCAATCTCTCTTTGTACGCGCGTCGATTCAGGGTGTTGTTCGCGAGGCCATCATCGCGGCCTGTTTGACGGGCTTGATGATCTTGATTTTCCTGGGGAGCTGGCGCAGCACCCTGATCATCGCTGTCTCGATCCCGCTCTCAATTCTTACATCGATCATTTGCTTGAGCGCGCTCGGCGAAACCATCAATATTATGACTCTTGGCGGGCTGGCGCTGGCGGTCGGTATTCTCGTCGACGACGCAACTGTCGAAATCGAGAACATCAATCGCAATATCGCGCTGGGCAAAGAGGTTGAGCACGCGATTCTTGATGGCGCCCAGCAAATCGCGGTGCCGGCTTTCGTTTCGACGCTGGCGATTTGCATCGTTTTCGTACCGATGTTCTTCCTGACCGGCGTCGCACGGTATCTATTCGTTCCTCTGGCAGAAGCCGTGTCGTTCGCGATGCTTGCTTCCTATCTGTTGTCGCGCACCGTTGTGCCCACGATGGCGAAATACCTGCTTCGTGGACATGAAGCGGAGGCGGGTCACCTCGCTGAAAACAGCAGGAACCCCTTTGTACGCCTGCAGGTTCGGTTCGAGCACGCCTTTGAGCGATTCCGCGATCGATATCACCGTCTATTGGAAAGTTGCCTCCATCATCAGCGTGCTTTTCTACTTATCTTTTTTCTCGCCTGCCTGGTGTCGGTTGCTTTCCTGGTTCCCTGGCTAGGGCAAGATTTCTTCCCCGCGGTCGATTCGGGCCAGTTCCGACTTCACGTGCGTGCGCGCACCGCGACTCGTATCGAAGAAACGGCGCGTCTCTGCGATCTGATTGAACAGTCGATTCGCGAGCAAATCCCCGCGGGTGAACTCTCCAGCGTAATCGACAACATTGGCCTCCCTTATAGCGGCATCAACTTGTCCTACAGCACTTCTGCGCCGGTCGGCACCGCGGATGCCGACATCCTGGTAAGCCTAGGTGAAAAGCACAAATCGACCGAGAAATACGTCCACGACCTACGCATCAAGTTGGCAAACGAGTTTCCAGGGGTGACTTTCGCCTTTTTGCCTGCCGACATTGTCAGCCAGATCTTGAACTTCGGGCTGCCATCGCCGATCGACATTCAGATCGTTGGATATAGTCTCGACGACAACCGCCGCTACGCGGACAAGTTGCTGGAACGTGTCCGCTACGTTCCTGGCACAGTCGATCTCAGGATTCAGCAGCCCTTCGATCAGCCCAAGTTGCATGTGCTGGTCGATCGGACCAAGGCCGGCCAGACCGGCTACACCGAACGTGACGTGGCTCAAAATTTATTGATATCCCTAAGCGGGAGTTTTCAAACGACTCCGACGTTCTGGCTGAATCCAAAGAACGGAGTGAGCTATGCCATCGCGACACAGACACCCCAGTACCGGATCGATTCGCTGCAAGCGCTGCAGAATATCCCGGTCACCAATTCCGGCAGTACGCCGCCCCAGATCCTTGGGAGCCTTGCGTCCATAAATCGCGGTGCAGGATTGGCGGTTGTGTCGCACTACGACATTCAACCCGTGATCGACATCTACGGGTCGGTGCAAGGTACCGACCTAGGCTCAGTTTCGCGTGGGATTAACAAGATTGTCGAAGACACGAAGAAAGACGTCCCGCGCGGCTCGCGAGTGGTTGTGCGTGGCCAGGTCCTCACCATGCGTTCGTCATACATCGGATTGCTGGGCGGCCTCGTCTTTTCAATCTTGCTCGTCTATTTGCTGATCGTCGTGAACTTCCAGTCGTGGCTTGATCCCTTCATCATCATCTCGGCGTTGCCGGCGGCTATCGCCGGAATTACCTGGTTCCTGTTCATCACGGGCACGACACTCAGTGTTCCGGCTTTGACTGGATCGATCATGTGTATGGGCGTGGCCACCGCGAACAGCATTCTTGTAGTGAGCTTCGCGAAGGAACAAATGGAAGAAGGGAAGGACTCGGTGGCGGCGGCCCTGGAAGCTGGTTTTACCAGATTCCGCCCTGTTCTCATGACCGCATTGGCCATGATCATCGGTATGGTGCCGATGGCGCTAGGGCTGGGCGAAGGCGGCGAACAGAACGCACCCTTGGGCAGGGCCGTGATCGGCGGCTTATTGCTCGCCACGGTGTCGACGCTGTTTTTCGTTCCTGTTTTCTTCAGCGTTTTGCATGGACGTCGAAACAGGGAGCAAGGGGCGGAATCAAATAGTTGAGTTCGGTCATCAGTCATACAACGGAACGGAGTCATACGATGCCAGTTGCAGAACGGGACAATGTTGAACAACGGGTCACATCGCAGAACGATAGCCCGATAGGAAATCGAGCTCCGGAGGAGCGTCCGCGCCTGAATTGGTTGATCGCGGTGGTGGCGTTCGCGATTGTGGCTGCGGTGGTCATTGCTGGGATCGTGCCCCGGGTTCGCGCACGCGCGACGCTACGGACAGAGACGAATCAACTGGCTGTCCCGGCAGTGTCTCTGGTGCAACCGAAACACGCCACTTCCGGTCAGGAAATCGTCCTACCTGCGAACGTCCAGGCTTTCAAAGACGCTCCCATTTACGCCCGCACCAATGGATACCTAAGGAAGTGGTACGTCGATATCGGCGGCCGCGTGAAGGCGGGCGAATTGCTTGCTGACATCGATACTCCTGAAGTCGAGCAACAATTGCGCCAGGCACGAGCCGACCTTGCGACTGCCGAGGCCAACGTCAAACTATCGGAAATCACTGCGACTCGCTATCAGGGCTTGTTAAAGACCGACTCCGTTTCGCAACAAGACGCGGACAATGCGACCAGCGACTACGCGGCCAAGAAGGCAATCGTGCAGTCAGCGGAAGCTAATGTTCACCGGCTGCAGGATCTTTCATCGTTCCAGAAGATCTATGCACCGTTTAGTGGCGTGATCACGCAGCGGAACACCGACATCGGACAATTAATTGATTCGGGATCGAGCGGTGGGACCAAAGCCGAACTGTTTCATATCGCGGCTCCTGATCCGCTTCGTGTGTACGTGAACGTGCCGCAGGTTTATTCCCAGCTGACCAAGCCGGGCCTGAAAGCCGACCTGACCTTGGCAGAATTCCCGGGCCGCCACTTTGAAGGCACACTGGTGCGGACGGCCGATGCGATTGATCAGACGACGCGCACCTTACTCATCGAAATCCAGGTCCATAATCCCACCGGAGAACTACTAACCGGCGCCTATGCCGAGCTTCATTTGAAGTTGCCTGGCAACGTTTCGACCTTCACGATCCCGGTGAATACGCTGTTATTCCGTTCGGAAGGGCTGCGCGTTGCCTCAGTCAAGGACAACAAAGCCACGCTGATTCCGATTACGCTCGGACGCGACTTCGGGAGCGAAGTTGAGGTTTTGACGGGCCTTAACGGAGACGAACACCTGATCGTAAATCCCCCAGACTCGATCGTCTCTGGCCAGCAGGTTCGCATGGCCCAGACGGGACCCTCTCCCGCCGGAGCAAACCAGTGAGGGCTCGAAAGACGAGGATGGGATCGCCCCGGGTTCAACTGCGAGGGGTGCTTGTTTTGCTGGCAGCGGCTTGGGCGCTAACGGGTTGTACCGTAGGCCCGAAGTATGCGAAGCCAGCTGCGCCCGCACCGCCGGACTACCAGGAAGTTCCTTCCGATTGGAAGACTGCTCAACCCAGCGATCAGATTGCAAAAGGCAAGTGGTGGGAGATTTTTCAGGATTCGCAGCTGAATGGTTTGGAGGAGCAGATCAACGTCTCCAACCAGACTCTGAAAGCGGCGCACATGCAATTTGAGCAAGCGCGCGCTGTCGTGCGGATCAATCGCGCGGACCTTTATCCAACAGTGACTGCGGGCGTGAACGTGTCACGCGAACATCTCTCGCAGAATCGTCCGAATGGCAGTCTTGTTGCGACCAACAGCTACACGGATTGGCAGCTACCCGTCGACGTTTCCTACGAACTCGACGTCTGGGGAAGAGTTCGTAAGACGGTGGAAGCGGCTCGTGAGAATGCGCAGGCGACAGCGGCAGACCTCGAATCGGTGAGTTTGAGCTTGCACGCCGAATTGGCTACCGATTACTTCGCGCTCCGCACTCTGGATGCGGAAATCGATTTGTTGAACTCGACCGTCGACGCATATCAAAAGGCTTTGGAACTGACACAGAATCGCTATAGCGGGGGCATCGCGTCGCAAGTCGACGTCGCGCAAGCGCAAACTCAACTCGAGACGACCCGAGCTCAGGCCGTGGATCTCGGAGTGCAGCGCGCCGCCTACCAACACGCGATCGCTGTTCTCGTTGGCCAGCCTGCTCCGACTTTCACTCTGCCCTTTAATAAGCTTGCGAATACGCCACCGGTCGTGCCGCCTGGAGTTCCATCCGATTTGCTCGAGCGGCGGCCGGACATCGCCGCCACAGAACGGCGAATGGCTTCTGCCAATGCGCAGCTCGGGGTCGCCAGAGCTGCGTATTTCCCAAACATCACACTGGGAGCCAGTGGCGGATTTGAGAGCACGTCGATTACGACATGGTTCAACGGTCCTTCGGGCTTCATTACTGGTAGCGCCAGCGCCCTGGTGACCGTGTTCGACGTCGGTCGGCGGCGCGCGATCAACGATCAAGCAAACGCGGCCTACGCGCAAACCGTGGCCAACTATCAGCAGACCGTCTTGACAAGCTTCCAGGAAGTCGAAGATTCCCTCGCCGCCTTGCGAATTCTCGAAAACGAAGCACAAGTGCAAAGCGCCGCTGTGTCTGCGGCAGAGCATTCGTTGACTTTATCGACGAATCGATACAAAGGCGGTGTCGCGAATTACCTGGAGGTCATCACTGCCCAGAGTGCCGCTCTCTCAGACGAGCGCACTGCTGTTGATATCGCAGGACGGCGTATGGCGGCCAGCGTCTCACTCATCAAGGCTCTGGGCGGCGGGTGGAACCGAAGTGCGCTGCCAACAGTTCAGCAGGACACTCACCCGCAGACCTCTGATGGGCAATAGCATCGATTCGCGCTTCTCCTGGTAGTTTCCGTTGGCTGAGCCGTCTGTCTCGACGGCAGCAACGGCTTCGACTAACCTAACGATTCATGAAGAACCGCGCCGAAGCTTTACGAGAGTTGGCATCTCGGGAGTTTGACGTATGCATCATCGGTGGCGGCGCGACCGGTGCAGGGTGCGCCCTTGACGCCCAACTCCGTGGATTCGCGACGGCGCTGGTTGATGCTGGCGACTTCGGCTCTGCGACATCCAGCGCTTCCACCAAACTCGTCCACGGGGGCGTTCGTTACCTTCAAGAAGCTGTTTCCCATGCCGACATCGAACAGTTCCGTGTAGTTCAACACGCACTTCGCGAGCGCGTACTGATGTTGCGGAACGCTCCTCACCTCGCGCATCCACTCGAATTCATTGTGCCGTGCTTCAGTGCGTTCGAGTTGGCCTACTACGGCACCGGCATGAAGATCTATGAATGGATTGCGTCAGGCGCAAGTCTCGGCAAAAGCCATATTCTGTCCAAGGGCGCCACGGTTGAACAACTACCAGGATTGAAGCCCGATTCTCTCCGCGGTTCTGTGTCCTATTGGGATGGTCAATTTGACGATGCCCGTTTCTGCATCGCCCTTGCCAAGAGCTTCACAGACGCGGGTGGCCTAGCGGCCAACTATCTGCGAGTCGTCGACTTCGAAAAGGGCGGCGACGGACAATTGATTGCGGCTATTGTTTGCGATCCCTTCTCCGGCGAGACGTTCGTCCTCCAAGCAAGGCGTTTTATCAATGCCACCGGTCCGTTTTCGGATGGCGTGCGCTTGCTGGCGAATTCGAAGGCTTCCAAACGCCTGGCTCCCAGCAAGGGCGTGCACATCCTGCTTCCATTACAAGACTCCATCTCTCGCGCTTTGCTCATTCCGAAAACTGAAGATGGCCGGGTTATCTTTGCGATCCCGTGGATGGAACGTTTGCTGGTGGGCACTACCGATCAGGAAGCCGACGCGGACGACGATTTGACTGTCGCGCAATCGGAAGTCGAATACCTGTTACGACATCTGAACCACTATTCAACTCGGCAACACCGGGCTGAAGAGGTTGTTTCGGTCTTCACCGGCATTCGGCCGTTGCTTCGATCGGGTCACGCCCAAACAAAGGAACTGGCTCGTGACCACGAGGTGGAAGTCGATCAGCCGTCTGGTTTGATCAGTATCCTCGGAGGGAAGTGGACGACATACCGTTACATGGCCGAACAGACGATCGACGTTCTCCAGGGAGAGCTGAAATCAACGATGAAGAAGCAGACGACGCCCACGAAAACGAGAGATCATGTGCTCGCCGGAGGCCAAGGGTACACTTCAACATACTGGCGGGCTCTTGCTCGTGAAAATGCGTTCGACGAGATCACGGCTCGCCATCTTGCGCAGAAATTCGGAAGTGAGGCCGCAGTTGTTGCCGAACTCACGAAGAAAGACGCTGAACTGCGACAGCCCATCGTGAACGGTGCCGCTCCCATCCGTGCGGAGGTCGTTTATTGCAGCCGGGCGGAAATGGCATGCACCATTGAGGATGTATTGGCGCGCCGTACCGGGCTTCAGTTTTACAGCTTGGATATGGCAATCGCGGCCGCGCCTGTTGTAGCCTCTCTTCTCGCGCGGGAACAAGGTTGGTCGAAGCAGCAAGAGGCGGTGGCAATCAAGGATTACACGCAGAAACTTGCGCGGATCCAGCATGCGATTTCCGATCCCGCGCTAGCGCCCCAATCTTGATTGTCGCGTCCAACGGAAAGGTACGGCCCTTTGCCAAATTATCTAGGCGCCCTCGATCAGGGCACTACCAGCACGCGATTTATCGTGTTTGACCGAAGCGGTCGTATCGTCGCTTCCGATCAGCGGGAACACCAACAGATCTATCCGAAGCCCGGCTGGGTTGAGCACGATCCTCGGGAAATCTGGAACCGCACGCAAGAAGTCATTGCAGGAGCGTTACGTCAGCGCTCGCTGAATCCCCGTGATCTTGCTGCAATTGGCATCACCAACCAGCGTGAGACAACGGTTCTGTGGGATAGACGAACCGGTCAGCCCGTGCATAACGCAATCGTCTGGCAGGATACCCGCGTTGCCGACGCCGTTGCTGAGTTTGCAAAAAACGGCGGACAGGATCGCTTTCGAAGCAAGACCGGGCTTCCGCTGTCCACCTATTTCAGTAGCCTCAAAATTCACTGGCTCCTCGAACATGTTCCCGATGTGCGTGCACGTGCGGAAGCCGGCGACGTCTTGTTCGGCACCATCGATACATTCTTGGCGTGGCATTTGACAGGCGGAATGAGGGGCGGAACTCACGTCACGGATGTAACAAATGCCAGCCGAACCCAGTTGATGGACTTAAATTCTCTCGATTGGGACGTTGAGATTCTGAGCGCGTTCGGGATCCCGCGAGCGATGCTTCCGCAGATCCGCTCAAGTAGCGAAGTTTACGGTGCAGTCCGCGAGAGCACGGTGCAGGGCGTGGACCTTGCCGGGATCCTGGGCGACCAGCAAGCTGCGCTCGTGGGCCAGACCTGCTTTCGTCCCGGAGAAGCGAAAAACACCTACGGAACCGGTTGCTTCTTGCTGATGAACGCTGGCGAAAGACCCGTACCGTCAAAACATGGGCTCCTCGCCACGATGGGATACAAGATGGGCGAGCAAAAACCGGTCTACGCGCTTGAAGGCAGCATTGCCATCACCGGGGCTCTCGTCCAATGGTTACGCGATAACCTCGGAATGATCACGAAGAGCAGCGAAATTGAGGACCTAGCAGTCTCGGTTTCCGATAACGGCGGCGTATATTTTGTACCCGCATTTTCAGGACTCTATGCGCCGTACTGGAAAGACAGTGCGCGTGGTGTAATCGCCGGTCTTACCCGTTATGCGACGAAAGCCCATCTCGCCCGCGCTGTGCTCGAGGCCACCGCATTTCAGACGCGCGAGGTTCTGGAAGCAATGGAGAAAGACTCAGGCATTGCTCTTGATTCGCTGCGCACCGACGGAGGCATGGTTGGAAACAATCTCTTGATGCAATTCCAGGCCGACATCCTCAACAAGCCCGTTGTGAGGCCCGTGATGCGCGAAACCACAGCGCTCGGAGCAGCCTATGCCGCCGGGCTGGCCACGGGGTTTTACAAGAATCTCGACGACCTTCGCGAGAATTGGGCCGTCGATCAAACCTGGAAACCAAAGCTCGAGGCCACGAAACGCGAAGATATGTATCGGCTCTGGAAAAAAGCGGTGACACGATCGTTCGATTGGGTCGATTAAAGAGTTCAGTCCGCGACACGGAATCAAAAATCCTGCTTTGAGGTCACGAAGAATGACGTCACCTTTTTTCGGAGAATTCATGGGGACAGCTGTGCTGATTCTGCTTGGCAATGGAGTGGTCGCGAATGTCTTGTTGAAGAAGTCAAAAGGTGAGGGTGGCGGATGGATGGTGATTGCCAGCGGCTGGGCTTTTGCGGTCTTGATGGGTGTGATCACGGCCGTTGCCTGTGGAAGCCCTGCGGCACATCTCAACCCTGCGGTCACTCTTGGTTTCGCCATGGCGTCCGGCGACTTCTCGCATCTGGTTCCATATGTCTGCGCGCAGCTGCTCGGGGCGATCGTTGGGGCAACGCTTGTCTGGCTGCAATATTTGCCACACTGGAAAGAGACTGCCGATCCGTCGCTGAAGCTCGCCTGCTATTCGACTGGACCTGCTATCCGGAATCCTGCCACGAACGCCATCAGCGAAATCATCGGCACGTTTGTTCTTGTATTCGTCGTTGGAGCAATCTTCTCAAAAGCTGTAGCAGGCACTGGGTTTGTGTCAGGTTATGGACCCTATCTCGTTGCGTGCCTGGTTTGGGCAATCGGTTTGTCGCTCGGCGGGCCGACCGGATACGCAATTAATCCGGCTCGCGATCTAGGGCCGCGTATCGCCCACGCCATTTTGCCAATTGCGGGGAAAGGTCCATCCGATTGGGGTTACGCGCTGGTACCGATCATCGGCCCGCTTCTCGGTGGGGGTGCCGCAGGACTGGCGATCAAGGCAATTGGTATTTAGGACACAGAAATAATGGGAGAGGAAGGCAGGGCCGCAGTTCCTTGCGGCCCTGTTCTATTGATTTGCCGTCCGCGACTCAATGAGTGAAAGCTATGTTAAGGCCAGTCGTGAAGACTACATCATTCTTTTTCTTACCAAACGGAGGATTGGTTACGTACACATCACCGAAGGCATTTTGCCAACCGAGCCATTTATTGATTTTGGTTACCGTCCCTAAATCAAATGTTGCGCGGTAATCTCCGGCACTTTGGAAGTTCGGAAAGAAATAGGCATCTTGTGTGATCACGCTATTTTTCCCAAGCTTATGGGTGAGCGTGTCTCCCAAGGTCGCAGCCACGAAGTTGTGTACCAGATGTCCGGTGAGTGGCGGCAATTGCGTGTAATTTTCATGCGTGTAGTTGATGCCGGCCAAAAGGTCCAATGTCGTCGCATCACTCTTGATGACGTGGACACCTAATCCGCCGCCGCCTAGCGCACGAATATTCAGGTCCTGCAACGCGTCGGTGAAGAAATCAGCGTTAACAAAACCGAAAAGGCGCTTCGTAATATCCCGGTCGTATCGAATGCCGCCCTTATTGTTGTTGGCCGTGACATTCGGTGTCGCGGTCGCGCTGGTCGCATAGACCGATCCTGCATACATGGTCAGTTTGTCGCGCAAGCCGGTTCGGATGCCCTTGAACGCGAGCGCAAGATTTTTCGTTTCGCTGTTTCCAGCGGTCAGGCCAAAACCAATGTTTACACCGCCCTCCCAGCCTTCCAGCAATCCTGGATGCTGAAGTTTCTCCCATGCAGCTTGCTCGGCGTCGCTCCGCATGACAACGACGTTTTCTTTTGGCGCCTCCACGTTTCCGCCTGTTTTGGTGGCAACTTCAATCTTGCCGTCTGTGGTGTTAACTGGGCCCACCACGGTTTGCCCTCCCTTCAACCCCACATGCAGTTGCTGATCGGACTTAATGTCTTGAATGGCAGGCCACTGGACAGTGATCTCACCCGCGAACTCGGTTTTGATCACAAGCTGCTTGTCGTCGGATTTCTCGATGGTTCCGGTGAATCGATCGCCGTTCTTGAGCGTGACCTGGTCCGCAAGCGCCGTGGATGAGCACAGAGCCAGAATGACGGGCATGACTGATTTTCGGGTAAGCAAGACTACCTCCAAATGAGAGATAAGAGTTGTATTCGAAAACTGCGTTTTCGGGGCCCAAGGAACTGACTCGCGAAAGTGCAAAGAAACCGCTCTAGGCTGAACGCTTCAGCCGCGTTCTAGGAGCGCTTGACTCGCGTGAGCAAAGAAACAGGAATTAACGGTAGGCGTAGGGTCAAGCCAATGCTGACAAAATTATTTTCGGAGGATGGTGAATATAAGCGGTGTCGGACTAGCTCTTTACGTCGGGATTCGACGAAGGCTTGGACGCATCCGTCGGTTGATCCTTCATGCCGTCTTTCAACGCCCGGATGCCTTCACCAATGCCTTTGCCAAGCTCGGGCAACTTCTTCGGACCGAACACCAGCAGCGCGATGAAGAAAATCACCAGCAGATGCATGGGTTGAAAAAGGCCTTCAAACATAAATCCTCCCAACTTCCCGAATATCCGT
>Ga0126371_10001057_pt1 | contig 22989 bp, 17 predicted proteins | sample PanSoiMetaPlot_4_FD_110145 | JGI IMG/M metagenome (GOLD analysis project Ga0126371, IMG submission 110145) | Tropical forest soil microbial communities from Panama - MetaG Plot_4 | ecosystem: Environmental > Terrestrial > Soil > Tropical forest > Bulk soil | place: Panama | collected 2016-02-17 | reverse complement strand
GGCAATCCTGAAATTGGGTGGCATCGAGCAAACGGTGCAGCGCCGGCGCGATCAGCATGCCTTCTCTTTTTTTGAATCGCTTTCTCGGGATCTCCGCTTCGCATTTCGCAACATCCATAAATCCCCCGGCTTCACCACTGTTGCAGTTCTTACCCTAGCCCTCGGCATTGGAGCGAACACCGCAATCTTCACGTTGCTCAATGCCATTTTGCTGCGACCATTGCCAGTACAGAATCCTGAGGAACTCTTCTTTTTTGGGGATGGCTACGCGATGGGCAGCACCCAATCGGTTCCCGACGGCAACACGAAGCTGTTCTCGTATTCCTTCTTTCACGACTTTCGCCAGAAAGACACCTCCTTTTCAGGGATCGCCGCAGTCGACAGTACACAGTTCGAAACCAAAGCATCAATTTCGGGCGGTGCCTACCAAACAACCCACGTCAATCTTGTGTCCGGCAGCTATTTTTCCGTCTTGGGCGTGCCGGCATTCTTGGGCCGCACGATTGGCGAATCCGACGACAGCGTCGAGGGCGCAGGTACGGTCGCGGTCGCCAGCTATTCCTGGTTCCAGCGCCATTTCAATGGCGATCCATCTGCCTTGGGCAAGGTAATCCGAATCCAGTCTCACGACTACACCTTGGTCGGCGTGGCAAAGCCCGGATTCTCTGGCGTGACGGTGGGCCAATCCGCCGATCTCTGGATTCCCCTCTCCATGGAGAAAGCCTTCTCTCGTGCTGGATGGAACGGCCTCGGCGACAAGCTCTTTCAATCGCTCTATCTCATCGGAAGGCTAAGACCAGGCGTGACTACAGCGCAGGCCGGCGCCGAAACCAATCTGCTCTTCCAACAGATTGTGCGCAGCTATCTTGGGCCGCAGCCCTCGCAAAAGCACCTCGATGACCTGGCACGAGCCAGCATCCAACTCACGCCCGGCGGTCGAGGAGTCTCCCTTCTGCGCTACGCGCTCTCGTTGCCGCTCCAGATCCTCATGGCGATTGTGGCTCTGGTGCTTCTCATCGCCTGTGCCAATATCGCGAACATGCTCCTCGCCCGCGGCGTAGTGCGAAGGCGCGAAATCGCCGTGCGGATGGCTCTTGGCGCCTCTCGCCGCCGCATCGTATTTCAACTTCTCACCGAGTCGACACTTCTCGCCTTTCTGGGAGCGGCCGCCGGGGTTGCACTGGCTTGGAAAGGAAGCAGCCTGTTGTTGAACATGGCCGCGCCCGGACCTGATCCGGTGCCTTTGAACCTTACTCCGGACCTGCGCGTACTTGGCTTCACGATCGCTGTGACAGTTCTCACCTCACTTCTCTTCGGGATCCTGCCGGCCTTCCGGTCCGCTGGCCTCGAGTTCACGCCCGCTCTCAAAGACGGCCGCGGTAGTTCTTCCGTTTCCACACGCGGTGCATTGGCTCGCTCTTTGATTGTCGGCCAGGTTGCTCTCTCCGTCTTGCTTCTGGTGGTTGCCAGCCTCCTGCTTCGCAGCCTCATTCACCTCTACGACGTGGACACCGGCTTCGACAAGCACAACGTGCTCATCTTCTCCCTCGACTCCAGTACCGCCAATCTCCCGCACGGACCCGACGAGATCCGCTCCGTCCGTTTACAAGAGCAAATCGAAAACCGCGTGCAGGCCATCCCTGGAGTCCGCTCCGACGGCTTCGCCTTCTTCGCCTTCAACGACGGTGCCTGGTCCGATCAAGTCCTCTTTCAGGGCGTTCCACGTACGCCAGCGAACGGCGACCCGGTCGCCTTCAACATTACCGGCAACGGATTCTTTTCCGCGATGGGTATCCCTCTCCTCGAAGGCCGCATCTTTACCTCGCCAGACACAGGAACCGCCAAGGTCGCCGTCATCAATCAAACCATGGCGCGTCGCTTCTTCCCCAACAGTTCTCCGATCGGATCTCGCTTCGCCGTCGGAGAAACGCCTGATCATCCCGGCGAGATCGAAGTGATCGGCGTGGTCAAGGATTCCAAGTACTACACCCTCGACGAAGCCCCCGTAATGGAGGCCTATTTCCCCTGCACCCAGAATCCGGGTTTCTTCGGCAACTTCGTAGTGCGCTACGCTCCCGGCGCAAACCAGCAGGAGATCAGTTCTCGGATCCGCCATGCCATCGGCGAAATCAACTCCAATATCCTTGTGAACAGCGTAACGACTCTCGAAGAGCAGGTCGACCGCTCCATCGCAAAACAATCGCTGATCGCCCAACTCTCTGCCTTCTTCGGAATTCTGGCCGTGTTCCTCGCCTGTATGGGAATCTACGGCTTGCTTTCCTACTCGGTCGCGCGCCGCACCAGCGAGTTAGGCATCCGCCTGGCACTCGGAGCGCAATCTCACGCGTTGCTGTGGCTGGTCCTCCGCGAATGCATTTTTCTTCTGATCCTGGGATTCGCCATCGGCATCCCGGTCGCGCTGAGTTCGACACACATCCTCAAGAGCCTGCTGTATCAGTTGAGCCCGCTCGATCCCACAGCGATCGCCATCGCGATCGCGACCGTAGCGTGCATAACCGTAGCCGCCGCATGGCTTCCCGCCCGCCGCGCATCCAAAATCAACCCGATGCAAGCCCTCCGGACCGAGTGAACGGAGTGTGGCGCGGGCACTCCTGCCCGCGAATGCCGAAAGCAAGAACGATGCTGGAATCCACAGCATTGTCATCCTGAGCGAGGATTGATCTTTGCGCGCAGTAAGCGCAAAGATCAACCGCAGTCGAAGGATCCCTACCTTGAATTCGCCGTCGTGGGCTAGGCAAGGCGTTCTCAAGATGCTTCGGAGAGAAACAGGCGACGTCACCCCAAAATTCGGCGTCCTCCTGAGCGCAGGCGCTCCAAGTGGGAGACCGTTCCGAGTGCTATTGCTGAGGGATTCGCCGACATTCACTTTACGGGCCCGGCTTCATCCCCGAGATCCCAGACCAAGTCCCATGTTTTTAATATTTTGCATAAACTGATCACAAAATCTCCATTTGCACCCCAAAGCAAAAAGACATCGGCGCGCATCCGGGCATTCGACAAACTCTCCCACTTGGACGCGGAGTCCGGCACCGGGCGGTCGGTCAACGAATCTCCTAACTGCTTAAAACAACAGGAAATGAAAGCTCCCGATGCTTTTCGCAAAGAAAAAGTTGCATTTTCCACGGTGCCCAAAGTAATATGCAGTCAGGAAGCGCGACAGTAAGGCGTTTCCGGGGTTGTAACCAGTACCGCCCGGTTCTTAACTTCCAAACGCAGTACAGCTTTGGCGAAAAAACTCGACGCAAGAAGCGGATTCGTCCGCCTCCATCCCGGTTCGGAGAGTTCAACATGGCGTGGTACGCGTACTGTTTGACTGAGCACCAAACCCTCCCCAATGGAACCCGCACTCGCCGCCCTTTCCTGCTAGAAGGTGTACAAGGAGTCAACGGCGCCGCGGTTCTCAGCTATCCCAGTGGTGAATTCGCCGTAATCGTCAGCGAGTACGACCACGCAACTGGCCAGCTCGATCAAAAGGCTGCCATCGATCACGCCCGCGTAGTCAGCAACTGCTTCCGCAACTCCACCGTTCTTCCCTTTAAATTCGGAACGATTTTTGATAGTGATGACGCCCTGCGGCAAGCCGTCCGGGTTAACCGGCGCGCCTTTGGCCAGAGTGTTGCAAAACTCCGCGGCAAATCCGAAATGCACATCAAGCTGGTCGTCCGGGATGGCTCCCTGCGTGAAGCCATGATCGACGTGGAGTTACCCGACACCGTCGGCGGCGACTATCTCTCCAAGCTCAAGGTTAAGGCCTCTCGCGAGCGCGAGCGTCAGACCAAGGCGCGGGCGCTGTCGGTGCAAGTCCATAAGCTTTTCAACCCGCTCGAGGAAGAAGTCAGCTGCAAGAAGGTCGCTCCCGAGGGCATGCTTATTGACATCGCCCACTTGATCGATACCAAGAGCGTCGAGAAATACCAGAACCGTTACACCTCGGCTGCCAAGCAGTTGAAGAACTGCGAAGTATCCGTGAGCGGCCCATGGCCACCCTACCACTTTCTGCCCGGCAAGCTCCGAACCGTAGCCGGCAATAGCTAGGCAATCCGCCTTTCGACAGAGCCCGTGGCCACCGCCGCGGGCTTTGTTTGTTGTCGGGTTTTGGAACCTCCGTGCAGCGAATATGCATTGTTCTGCACTTTCTTTAATGCAGCGCACTTCGCTCGGAGCTCTCGTAGCGGTCGGCCGCATTTTTAACCTTCTTAACTTCTAACAACTTACAAAGAGTGGCTGCGCTTCTCGCCCTTCTCCCGATGTTTGGCGCGGGAAATGCTTTAGTCCTATGTAACTAAGAGGCCGCAAACTCTTGTATGACCTTCACTCTCTGTGACTCTGAGCGTCACTTCCTGTTCAGCCGTTCTGGTTGGAAGAACGGCGTCTTGCTTTGCCTTTCCTGACATTGCCTACCCAATTCGCCTCTTGAAATGTGGCCCCGTTAAGGGGCCATTTTTTATTTGTACAAAAATCTGCCTCCCAATATCGCGGAGCCTCAGTTGAAGGATTGTCCTGATCCCTTAAAGGACGTTCAGCAACCTGGTATCAGTGTTTATCTCCGAAGATTTCTGCAGTGAACACCTCGATCGTCGCGCCCTTTTGCCAGGCGTCGGTCGGCAGGCCAGCTTTGCGGCAGGTTTGCTCAAGGAAGGTGACGCGGTCCCAATGATGTTCGGTCGGAACCTGTGGAAGAAGAAGTCCGCGGCGGAACGAGGTGCTGATAAGCAGACCGTGGCGTCCCACTTCAACGGCTTCGGCGGTGATCGGCTGCGGCGGAGACAGGATACTGAGCTCAATCTGCAGGCGCGGCGCTTCTTCGATGGTTACGGGAGAGAACCTGGTGTCTTCAAAAGCGGCCGCGCGGGCTGTCTCGGCCACGGCACGGTATACAGAGCTGGTGGGAAGAACATAGCCGACACATCCACGGAGTTGGCCGTTCAGGTAGAGCGAAGTGAAAGCCCCGCGCGGCTCGGCGAAGTGTGGAGTGGGAGGTTCGAGGGGAATCTCACGATCTTCCAGCGCGGAGAGAATCGATTCGTGCGCCAGCTGAAGAAGAGAGGTCCGCTCTTCTTGCGAGAACTCACCAGATTGCTCGCTGTTTTCTACGCCGGTCGGACTAGGTCGAGGCAGCGACATCGCGGTCAGCCTGCGGAGGCGTCACCGGTTTTCTGCGCCGGCTCAGGATGAAAGCGCGGCGCCGGCGCTTCACCACGCGGCGGTCAATCTTGGACCAGAAGGCGACAAAGTAATCGATCGCCGAAACCAGCGACACACACACCATGAACCAGATTGCCAGGAATGCGATCCAATGCACCGGGAAAAAGTAGTTGCCGTAGACGGGCCATTCTTTCCAGCGGTGGTCGAGAATCACTGCAACTACGGCGACGATCTGGATCACCATCTTCAGCTTGCCGAGATTACTGGCTTCGATCGTGAAGCCTTCTGAAGCGGCAATCGAGCGCAAACCGCTTACAAGAAATTCGCGGCCGATGACGACAATGGCGACCCACGCCGGAACCAGGCTGGGATTCAGTTGCACCAACACAACAAACGCAGCAGCAATAAGAAGTTTGTCGGCGAGAGGGTCAAGCAGAATGCCCATCGTGGTGATCTGGTCGCGCTTGCGCGCCAGATACCCGTCGATGCCATCGGTCATCGCGGCGGCGATGAACAGGGCCGACGCCAGCAACTCCTTCGCGCCATTCGCGCTGCTGAAGTGGGAACTGGAGAGAATCCAGATCAGCAAAGGAATGCTGAGAATGCGGCTCAGCGTGATGGAGTTAGGCAGGTTCACAGAAATGGACGGATTCCGGTTGGACGGGCCGGAGATCTGGGTTGATTATCCTCCACCGGAGAGGGGAACGCAATGCGTTGATTGCTCGGACTCAAACTACTCCCTAGCCTTGCTCCTGGCCATCTCCACGGCTCTCAGGAGTGCTCCAGCTTTGTTCATCGATTCCTGAAATTCGGTTGCAGGATCGGAGTCCGCCACGATTCCCGCTCCGGCCTGCAAATACGCTTTCTTTCCTTGCATCAGCATGGTGCGAATACCGATACAAGAGTCCAAGTTTCCGGCGAAGTCGGCGTACAGAACTGACCCTCCGTAGACTCCACGCCTGGTCGGTTCCAGCTCTTCGATGATCTGCATTGCACGTACTTTCGGAGCTCCACTGAGAGTGCCAGCCGGAAAGCAGGCTGCGAAGGCATCGAGCGCATCAAGATCTTTTCTCAACGTTCCTTCCAGCGCCGACACCAGGTGCATCACGTGTGAGTAACGCTCTACGTACATCAGATCCTTCACCTTCACCGAGCCGTACTCGCTCACACGTCCCAGATCGTTGCGGCCCAAGTCAACCAGCATGACGTGCTCGGCACGCTCTTTCTCATCGTTGCGCATGGCTTTTTCCAATTGCGCATCTTCCGCTTCGTCGCGCCCCCGCGGATGCGTTCCGGCGATGGGCCGGTACTCTAACTTTCGCCCGGTCACGCGCACCAGCATTTCGGGAGAAGACCCAAGAATGTGTGTATCTCCATTTTTCAGGAAATAAAGGTACGGCGACGGATTCACCTGGCGCAGCGCGCGGTACAGATCGAACGGCGCGACTTCCGGCACGAAATCAAGGCGCTGCGACAGTACAACCTGAAAGATGTCGCCGGCGGCGATGTACTCCTTACATCGCTCCACGCCTCGCATATAGCCCTCGCGCCTGGTGGCGGCATGCACCTTGAGCTTGCCCAGTTTCGCTTTTGAGGACTTGCGCCAAAGCGTCGGACTTAACCCAGTGGCCAGTTTTCGTTCGAGTGCGGCTATATCTCGGAGGGCTCGCGCATATGCGCGTTGCGGACTCTCGCGCCTGACGTCGGCAGCGGCCATGATATGGATCTGGTGCCGGAGGTGATCAAATGCTAACAAGCGATCAAAGAACATCAATTCCGCATCGGGCAACAGCAAGTCATCTTTCGCGCGCTCACCAATCTTCTCCAGTTGACGCACAACGTCGTAGGCAAAGTATCCGACTGCTCCTGCAGTAAATGGAGGCAATCCCGGAACCGTCGCGGGGCGGTGTTCCCGCAGGAGTCGCTTTACCACCTGAAAGACGTTATCTTCGACACTCTCGCGCTTGCGTCCGCGTTCAATCTGCACCTTGCCCTTGCTCGCCCCTACGCGCATGCAGGGAGCGGCACCGAGAAACGTATAGCGTCCAATCTGCTCGCCACGCTCGATTGACTCGAGCAAGAATGCATGCGATTCCTTCTGCGCAATCGCTAAGAAAGCGCTCACCGGCGTCAACAGGTCCGCACTGACCGACTTGACGACCGGGATAAGCGTGGCCTCTCGAGCCAATCGGGAGAACTCTTTGAAGTCAGGTTGCAGCATGGCGTTTGTAAGGGTCCTTCATTATAGGGGACGCGAGTCGGCCCTCGGCTTTCGGCTTCAGGCTTTCGGCTTCAGGCACCTGCCTTCAGCCCTCGGGCCACAGTCCCTTCTGACGACGAGTAAGATGTTTAGTTTCAAAATATTACGCACGGCCTGGAGAAGGGCATCGTCTGTTGACAGCCCAACAACCTTCGACCGCGAGCTCCAGCGGCAGCCGGAAGCAGCCCGCTCAGGTCTGAGGTCCGAGGGCAGAGGTCCGAAGCCTGAAGCCGAAAGCCGGAAGCTCAAAGCCTGCCTCCAAACTTTCGTCACTTGTTACCCTCGCCCAGATGACTAGAATCGCTACTATCCCGAGCATTATGAGCTTTTTGCGTCAGTTCCAGGGAAGACAGACGCGGCTGAAGATTCGGGTGCGCACTATTTTTCGCCCAGGACAACAGGGCTCAATCGACGGGAAGATGATCGCGATCAACTAACTCAACTCGCACCAGACGGAGTTTATGCAAGTTAAGTTTTGGGGCGTGCGCGGCTCCACGCCCACTCCACAGCCCGAGAACCTGCGCTACGGAGGGAATACCTCGTGCGTCGAGGTGCGCATCGGAGATCAGATTTATGTCTTCGATTGCGGTACCGGATTCCGCATGCTCGGCCAGGAACTTATCCGCGAGTTCGGCGATCGCCCTTTCGCTGCGCACATCTTCGTCTCCCACTTTCATTGGGACCACATTCAGGGTATGCCCTTTTTCCGCCCGCTTTACGAGAATCCTCAAAGCCGCTTTTCATTTCATTCATCCGGGCGCACACGCGGCATTCAGCAAGTAATGGCCGAGCAGATGGCATCGCCCTACTTCCCTGTGGATCTCGGGATGATGCGAGCTAAGCGTGACTTCTGCAACATTGACAATGGATGTCTCGACATGGGAGACGGCATCCGCATCACGACGCAGTGGCTCAACCATCCACAGGGCTGCCTGGGATTTCGCGTCGAAACCAAGGACGGCATTCTCGTCTACGCAACCGACAACGAGCCTGGCGATGCCGAGTTCGACAAAGGCGTCCGCAAACTTGCCGAGGGCGCCGACCTGCTGATCTACGACGCGCAATATTTGCCTGAAGAATACGCCGCTCGCCGGCGCGGCTGGGGACACAGCCATTGGCGCGAAGCTGTCGACATCGCCATGGAAAGCGGCGCGAAGGAGTTGATTCTCTATCACCACGACCCCGACCACACCGACGCCATCGTCGACAAGGTCGTCGCCGACGCCCGGAACTACTATCCGAGAGTCCGCGCTGCCGCCGAAGGTTTGGTCATCCGTCTTCAATCGGGTCTAGCAACAGCCGCGCGCTAAGTCTCGTCGCAATTCAACGTAAGTATGGGTGTTCTCCGCTCTCTCTGCGAGCCCTCAGCGAACTCGGCGGTCATGCTTTGTCTTTAAAGCTGCTGAGCTTTTTCCTTCGGTCTACCCGAGACCGTTAAGAGAAACGTAAAAAGAACGAGTTGTCATTCTGACGAGAGCGATAGCTCACGGAGGAACCCTACGTGTGCGGACAGCGACTCTACAGTGGATGGGGTCACCTATACTGCAGACCGCATGGGAACTCCCGGATGCCGCACGAGCGCTCGACGCCGGCGTACGGTCCCTAAACTCGGCTGCGCCGAGTTTCAGGATGACATCATCGTAAGAAAACGACGCGATCCAAACACCTCAATGCTGGCTGAACACGTTTCACCCTGGACCTCTGCTACACTTCCGCCTTCATATCGCTTCCGGGGGCCCCATGTTCCGAGCCGCGCTCTTGTGGCTGTTCACGCTTTCGTTCGTCATCACCGCAACTGCACAAAATCCCGACATCCCTGAACCAGGCACGAGTGAAGCCATTGCCTCGGCTACGACGGATCCACATTTCGTCTCTCCCCTCGTAAGTTACGTTCCGCAATCGAACAAAATTCCGTCCCCCGAAAACTTTTTCGGACGCATTATGGGCGCTCGCGGAGAACTCGCTGGCACCGAAAGGACCTACGCCTACGGCCGAGCACTCGCGGCGGCAAGCCCGCGCGTGCGCGTCTTCACCATCGGGAAAAGCGAGGAAGGCCGCGACATCATCGTGATCGCGATCGCGGACGAAAAAGGGATTCGCGATCTTGACCAACTGAAGTCCGCCACTGCATCACTAGCCGATCCTCGCCGCACCGATCAGGCCGCTGCCGAAAAACTCATTTCAACCGCGCGCCCAATTTATTACTTCAACGCCGCACTGCATTCTGACGAGACTGGATCCACCGAAGCGGTCCTCGAACTCGCTTATCGCCTCGCCGTTTCCGAACAGCCGATGATTCAGCACATCCGCGAGAATCTCGTCGTGCTGATCAATCCCATCTCCAATCCCGACGGACGCGACAAGATGGTCGATTGGTTCTATCGCTATCTGAAAGGAAAGACCGATCGCAACACCCTGCCGCGCCAGTCGCCGCCTTACTGGTCGAAATACACCTTCGTCGATATCAACCGCGATACACACCAGCAGACGCACGAAACCACAAAGGCAGTTCATCGCATGTTCCACGAATGGCACCCGACGGTTGTGCACGACCTGCATGAAGGAGTGCCCTTCATGATGACGTGGAACGGTACCGGCCCTTACAACCCGAACATCGATCCGATCACGTACACCGAATTTCTCCAGATGAGCATGCATGAGGTCGAGGCGATGACTGCGATGGGCATGCCGGGCGTTTCGACGTGGAATTTCGGCGAGGCCTTCGCGCATCTCTATCTCGACTCGGTGGCGATGAATCACAACAGCATCGGACGCGGCTACGAGACCTTCGGCAACGGCAGCGCCGAAACCGAGAAGCGCGCCATCTCTCCGGGCGCAACGACGATGGAGTGGTATCGTCCACTTCCAGCGCCGCATGAGGTCACATGGTCAGCGCGCGACAATCTCAACTATCAGGAGACCGGCGCGCTGATCGCGCTCGATGATTCCGCCACGCACGCGAAAGACATGCTGCGCAACTTCTACAAGAAGTCCTGGGATTCCTGGCAGAAAGGGTTAACTCAGCCGCCGTTTGCGTTTCTGATTCCACAGGATCAGGGTGATCCATCGCGAGTCGAGGCAATGGTCGCGCGCCTCATGGGGCAACATATCGAGGTCTCTCGCGCGCAGAGTTCAATTCAATTGAAAGATGGAAGCTATCCAGCGGGGACATATGTCGTCCGCCTAGATCAACCGTATCGCAACTATGCCGTCGATCTGCTGACGCCGCAGCATTATCCAAAAGACGGAGAGCCTCCCTATGACGACGTCTCGTGGGAACTGCCGGCGAACTATCATCTCCAAGCAATCGCGACGACAGATCCCGCTATCCGCAGCGCCTCGCTGAGTCTGCTTACGGAACCGGCGCAAGTGGCGGGGCATTTGAGCGGGGCAGGCACAGTCTATCTGCTGAAAGACACAGGCCAGGAATCCTTGCTCGCGGCGCGCTATCGTATGGCGAATTTCGAAATTCAAATTGCCGAGCACGAATTCGAATCCGGTGGCGCGAAATATCCTGCAGGTTCGTGGATTCTGTCGGATCAATCGGGCTTGCATGACGCGGTTCAGCAGACCGCCAAAGAACTCGGCCTCGATTTCATCGAAGTCCCAACTGGCCCGAGCGTCCCACGTCACGCCGCCCCAACTCCTCGCATCGGGGTCTGGGTTCCATGGGCAGATACCGATTCGATCGGATGGATCCGCTACTCGCTCGACCAGCGCAAAGTTCCTTACACGTATCTTCGCGACGAAGACATCCGCGCGGGAAATTTGCGATCAAAAATCGACGTCCTCTTATATGGGCACGTCGATCTCGAACTCGCCGAGCAGATCGAAGGTCTACCGAGGGCCTGGTCACCGATGCCGTTTAAGAAAACGCCACAGACGCCAAGTTTCGGCACGCCCGCTGAATCCGACGACATCACCGGCGGCATCGGGTACGAAGGCCTGGCGCAAATTCAGGGCTTTGTCGACGACGGTGGACTGATGGTCACGCTTGGCAGCGGCAGCATGCTGGCACTCGAAGGTGGACTCGTCCGCTTTGTTCGCCGATCTTCGGGGGGCGTTCCGCGTAGCACTGCCGGAGGCGGCGGATCGTCATCTGCAGCATCTCAGCAAGCTGCAACACGCACGCCCGGCGCGCACGTGCGCGTCACGTTCGATCGACCCGATCATCCCATCGCATACGGATACCCCGCACACACCTGGGTCTTCCGCCAGAATTTTCCGCTCTACAACACGCCACGGCGTTGGCTGCGCATGGCCTACTGCACCACCTGTCTCGATGGCCCGGAAGATCGCAGCGGAATCGTGATGGAGTGGGGCGACAGTGAAAACAAAGATTTCGTGGTCAGCGGGCAAGCCTGGGGAGAAGAAAATCTGATCGGACGGCCTGCCATCCTCGACATGCCCGTGGGCAAGGGACACGTCGTAGCTTTCAACTTCAATCCCATGCACCGCGACATGAACCGCGGCGACCAGCGTTTGCTCTGGAACTCAATTTTGAACTGGCAGGCGATCGTCGCGGAAAAACCAAAAGCCGAAGCCAACACAGAACCTGCTCCGGAACCGGATGAATAAGCCCGCAGCGAACCTCGTCCGTTTTAGCTTTTGATGTAATTCTCTGCTTTGTCGTCCTGATGGCCTGCGCTTCTTGCAGGCCGGAGGACCCATGCAATTCCTGGCCGTTTGAGCGCTGCAGGCAGAGTTGCAGAGGTCCTCCGGCGCCAAAAAACGGCGCCATCAGGATGACAAAGCGGAATGAGCTGTGGGCATTCAAACCACAGTCTGATCTTCAGTTCACCGTAAAGTTCGTCGCACTCACGGCGGTACCACCCGGAGTCGTAATCGAAATCTTGGCGGTTACGGCACCGGCCGGCACTGTCGCCGTTACTTGCGTGTCGGAGTTCACGGTGAAGCTGGCAGTTATCGTTCCGAACTTCACCGACGTCGTCTGCGAAAGACTCATGCCGGTGATTACAACCGGAGTCCCCACCGGCCCACTCGTCGGACTGAATGTCTTGATGCTGGGAATGACTTTGAACTTTTGCGCGGACACCAGATTCCCGCCCGACTCAACGATGGTCACTTTCCCTGTGGTGGCGCCCGCTGCAGGAGCGGCCGTCATGTACGTATCGCTGACCACCGTGAAGGTTCCCGGCCCGTTTCCAAACTTCACGCTGGTCGCGGTCGAGAATCCTTGGCCAAGAATCCCAACTTTCGTTCCGACCTTACCCGCGGTCAGGACGACGAGCGAGGCAAACGGCTTCAGTCCCACGTTCATGCTGTAGAAGCAGCCTTCTGCTGGCCCAACACTCGCCCAGCCATAGATGATCCCGTTGGTGTGAATCGTGGGAGCCGACAGCGGAGCACCGCCGCTGGTCTTTCCGTCAAAGTCGTGAATCACCGAATAAGTCGTACCGGTGGTGTTCAGTTTGAAAAAGGTTCCATGGCCGGAGGCTCCTCCGGCGCTGGTCACGCCATAAAGAAAGTTGTCGCTCCCTTGAACGAGCCCGACCGGCGGGTTGGTGCCGTCTGGAGTTCCGGTAAAGTTGTGCAGGATCTTGTAAGCTCCCGTCGGGGTGAGCTGGAAAACGGTTCCCTGCCCCAGCGATCCACCCCAGGTGGTGGTCCCGTAAAGTTTGCCGTCAGCGCCTTGCATCACTGCCCCTTGGGGCGTCGTACCGTCGGAAGCTCCAGCACCGAAGTTGTAGAGGATCTTCAGCACACCCTTGCGGGTCAGTTGGAACACCGTTCCGTGGTTCGATGTGCCGCCATAGGTCGACGTGCCATAGAAGTTCCCGTCGGAGCCCACGATGAGCGGCGCGGTGCTCGGTCCCGGAAGGTTCGCCAGCACGGAAAAAGTCGCGGCCGGCATTGTGATCTTATAAGCGACCGGCACACTCCCTTGCGTGACACCGTAGAGGTTGCCATCCGAGGCTTGGATCGGAGGAGCCCACGGTGCTCCGCCGTCGGTCGTATTCGTGAAGTTGTAGAGAACCGTCACTGCTCCGGCAGGAGAAACCTTAAACACTTCTCCATAGCCGGCGGTGTTGTGGATGGCAGTCGTGCCGTACAGATTGCCGTCCATTCCGAGCGTCAGTCCGGAAAGCGGCTCGGAGCCGTCGGTTCCCTGAAAGAAATGAGTCGCGGTGAGGGCGCCCGCAGGAGACACAACCACCGTCGTGCCTTGTCCCGGAAATGATGACGGCATGGTGCTGTAAAAATTGCCGTCCTGTCCCTGGCCGAGCAGGTTTGGAGTTTCCGGCACACTGCCCGTGGTTTGCAGTAAATCGTGAAGATCGGTATAGGTTTGCGCCTGCCCCAGCGACGCCAAGAGCAACACCCCGATACCGACCGACAGAAAAAACGCCAGCCTCGTTTTCGTCATAGTGATCCTCTTCGTCGGAGCACACATACTTACCCTCGCCTGCCTTGATCAAAAGCGGCGGGAGTCCAGCGGAATCGGGCCTTCAGTTCACCGTGAAGTTCGTCGCGCTCACAGCCGTACCACCCGGTGTCGTAATCGAAATCTTCGCGGTCACGGCTCCCGCCGGAACAGTCGCCGTCACTTGGGTGTCAGAGTTCACGGTAAAGCTCGCACTCACGGTTCCGAACTTAACGGTGGTCGTCTGCGAAAGACTCATGCCGGTAATCACCACCGGAGTCCCCACGGGCCCACTCGTCGGATTGAATGTCTTAATGCTGGGAATGACTTTGAACTTTTGTGCTGACAGCAGATTCCCGCCCGACTCAACGATGGTCACTTTCCCCGTGGTGGCGCCCGCAGCAGGAGCGGCCGTCATGTATGTATCACTGACCACCGTAAAAGTGCCCGGACGGCTTCCAAACTTGACACTGGTCGCGGCCGAGAAGCCCTGGCCAAGAATCCCTACCTTGGTTCCGACCTTGCCCGCCGTCAGCACAACCAGCGAGGCAAACGGTTTCAATCCAACGTTCATGCTGTAGAGAACTCCCTCTTTCGGGCCGACCCCGCCCCACCCGTAGATGGTGCCGGTGGTGTGCAGCAGGGGTGTTGCACCGGGGCTGCCACCGCTCGGCTTGCCGTCAAAGTTGTGCAGCACCGCGTACGTGGTACCGGTGGTATTGATCTTGAAGAACGCACCATCCCCCAACGCTCCACCGGCGAGGGTAACGCCATACAGGAAATTGTCGCTGCCTTGAACCAACCCCGCGGGCGAGTGCGCGCCGTCGCTCCCGCCAAAGTTATGCAGGATCTTGTACCCTCCAGCCGTCACTTGGTAAACGGTTCCAAGACCGCTGGATCCACCCCAGTACGTTGTGCCGTAAAACTTGCCGTCAGCTGCTTGCATCACCGGTCCGTCCGGAGTAGTACCATCGAAAGCCACGGTACCGAAGTTGTAAACGATTTTGAGCACGCCTTTTCTGGTGAGCTGAAATACCGTGCCTTCATTAAACTTTCCGCCCGTCACGGTCGTGCCATAGAAATTTCCATCCGAGGCCACAATCAAGGGCGCAATGCTCGGACCCGGAAGATTGGCAAGGACGGAGTACACGCCAGTGGACAACGTGATCTTATAGGCGACTGGAGTGCCTCCCTGCGTCACTCCGTACAAATTGCCATCGGAAGCTTGAATCGGCGGAGCCCATGGATATCCACCGTCGGTCGAATTGGCAAAACCATAGAGCACCGTCACGGTGCCGCCCGGCGTTACTTTGAAGACCTCCCCGTACGGGCCAGTGGAATGGATGTAAGTCGTGCCATAGAAATTGCCGTCCATGCCGAGCGTGAGGCCCGACATCGGACTGAATCCATCCGTTCCCTGAAAATAGTGGGTTACGGTGACGATGCCGCCGCTCGGCGGCGCCACTACAGTCGTCCCATCACCTGGAAACGATGAAGGCATCGTGCTGTAAAGATTCCCATCCTGACCTTGCGCCAGCAAGTTCGGATTGCCGGGACCGCTCCCCGTGGACTGAGTCAGATCGAACAGATCGGTATAGGTTTGCGCCTGCCCCAGCGGCACGGACAACAACACACCGACTCCGACCAAGAAAAAAATCGCCAGCTTCGTTTTCGTCATAGAGACCCCTTCTCCGAGCACACACGCTCGCCGTTCGTCTGCCTAAAACATGTCAACCCGGGATTCCGTACTGATTTTGCGGGGGGACGCCGCGTCACAGGGAAACAACGGCGAAATCGCGGAATTGTAGGCTGGCAGGGATTTGAAGTCAAGGAGCTTTTGGGCCAACGGGCACCGGAGGTTGGAGTATGCTTTAGACCATTTTAGCTTTTGATGCAATCCACGCGGTGTCATCCTGATGGCCTGCGCTTTTTGCGGGCCGGAAGACCTATGCAATCTACGGCCGCATGGGTACTGCAGGCAGGAGTGCATAGGTCCTCCGGCGCCAAAAAAACGGCGCCATCAGGATGACAAAGCCGAGTGGCATAAGCCGCGAAACGCCGGAACCTATGGGGTCTTGCAACGAAAAGTAATTCACCCCGCATCCTTCAGATTGCAACGGGCCCTTTCGTGCATCCCAGCTTTAACGGACGAGTAACCGATGAGTGCTTCAAGAAATATCAAGGGGCGCCTCCGTGGGCGAATGGCAATTCTCCTGGCAGTCTGCACCACTGCTGCAGCAGCCCAATCCGCTCTTGCACAGACTGAAACGCAGAAATCCACGATCAGCGGAGTCGTCATCAACTCGGTCACGCGCGCCCCGGTTCCCCGGGCATTGGTCACGACACCAGACAATCGCTACGCGACATTCACTGACAGCTCGGGACAGTTCGAGTTCGACATCGAGAAAGAAAATGCCGACACACCCGGAGGCCCGGGTGAGTTAATTCGCTTGGCCGGTCCCAGCCAGGATCGGACTTGGATCAATGCTCGCAAGCCGGGCTTCATGGCCGAAGGGCCAAACGGGGCACTGGCTTCTCCGGGAAAAGAGGTGACAATCGCCCTCACTCCCGAGGCACTGATCGTAGGCCGGGTCAGTTTCTCTAGCGCGGACACGACTTCTCACGTTACGGTTCAGCTCTTTTCAAGACAAACACAAGACGGCACGCCGCGATGGATGATGCGCGGCTCAACGCAGACAAACTCGGCCGGCGAGTTTCGCTTCGCGGATCTCGAGCCCGGTCAATACCGCCTCGCAACGAGTGAGACGCTGGACAACGATCCCGGAACGATGTTGTCTCGCAACCAGGTCTATGGTTTTCCGCCGCTCTATTATCCGGGAGCGCCTGACTTCGCTACGGCAAGCACAATCGAACTCGCAGCCGGACAGACCGTTCAGGCCGACCTCTCGCTCGTTCGCCAGCCCTATTACCAGGTGAGGATTCCCGTCAATGGCGACGTGGGCAATGGACTGAATATCACCGTCTCTTCCCAGGGTCACCGTGGACCAGGCTATTCCCTCGGCTTCAATGGAGAGCAACACAGAATCGAAGGTCTGCTGCCCAATGGCAATTACGTCGTCGACGCGATCTCCTACGGCGACAACGCAGCGTCCGGGACGACCACGCTACGGGTCGCTGGCGGACCTGCCGAAGGTTCACCTTTAACGTTGGTTCCCAACACTGGAATCGCTCTGAACGTGAAAGAGGAATTTCACGATGCGCAGTGGAACGGCTCAGGGAGTTTTCGCGCTAACGGGCGAGTCTTCGCTCTCCATGGCCCCCGTCTCTACTTATCAGCCAACCTTGAGCCCGCCGACGACTTCGGACAGGGCGTCCCCGCTTCCATTCGTCCGCCACTTGGACCAAATGACGACTCTCTGGTCCTCACCAATGTTCCACCAGGACGATATTGGCTACGCCTGAATTCTGCGCGTGGCTATGTCGCATCCGCAACCATGGGAGCGATCGATCTGCTGCACCAGCCACTCGTAGTGAGCGCCGGCTCTGCCGCTTCCGTTGATATTACGTTGCGCGATGAGCTCTCATCCGTGGAAGGCAAAGTGACCGGATGGAATCCTGACTCCGTGAGGCCTGATGATCCAGACTCACAGAACGCCTGGATCTACTTCATGCCTCTGCCTGACGGTCCCGGTCAGTTCCAGCAACTCGGCGTCCCACCGAACGAAAATTTCACCTTGGAGCAAATCGTGCCCGGGAGCTACCGCGTGCTGGCCTTCGCTCATCCGAAACAGAATCTTCCCTATCGCGATCCCCAGGCAATGAAGATGTACGAGACCAAGGGGCAAGTCATTCATCTTGCGGCCGGCCAAAAAACGAATCTGCAGGTGCCGATCATTCCCGAGGAATAAGTAAATGCGATCAAGCCGAAATCCGAAATCTCTCTCCCTGCTGATCGCAGCCGTCTGTTTTGCCTCTGGATTTCCTTCCAGCGCGCAAAACTCAACGACCGCCCCGGAAGCAACCTTTCGAATCGCCGGAACTCTCGTCAGCAAAGCAGACGGTCACCCTCTGGCCGGCGCTCGCGTGGTTCTTGCCAACACCAAAGCGCGCCAGTCTCCGCAGTCCGTCATTACTTCCGACGATGGCAAGTTCGAATTCGCCGGCGTGCCCGCAGGAAAGTATTCCCTCACCGGCGCCAAACGCGGATTCATCTCCGCCGGATATGAACAGCACGATCAGTATGCGACCGCGATCGTGACGGGCGCCGGCCTCGATACCGAAAATCTCGTGCTCAAGCTTTCCCCGCAGGCCTTGATCGGCGGCAAGGTTCTGGACGAAGCCGGTGAACCGGTGCGAAACGCCTCTCTAAATCTCTATCGCGACAATCATCTGGAAGGCGTACACGAGATTCAGTCATTTCGCGGCGCCACGACGGACGATCTTGGGAATTACGAGATCGGAGAACTTATTCCGGGAACCTATTACTTATCGGTCAACACGCAGCCATGGTATGCCGTCCACGCGTCCGGGCCTGCTCGTTCGCAATCTAAGGTTGACCCTTCTCTCGATGTGTCCTATCCCATGACCTATTACGGCGATGTCACTGACCCAGAGAGTGCCACTCCCATCACGGTGCATGGCGGTGAACATTTGCAACTCGATCTTCACCTCAACCCGGTGCCTTCCCTGCATCTCGTCATCCACGTACCAGAGTCAAAGCCGGATCAAATTCCTTATCCGCAATTGGAGCAGCCCAGCTTTGAGGGGTCCATTCCACTCGGAGCTCTACAAACTCAGTTGGATTCTCAGGGAAATTGGGACATCTCGGGTGTTCCGGCGGGGAAATATGACATCCGCATAATGGGGCCGACTTTGAAAGCTCGATTGAACGGAGTCGAAGTGAACGGCGCCAACACGGAAGTCGACGCATCCTCGGGAGAGGCAGTGGCGACGTTGAAAGTTAGCGTCTCGACAGAAGCACCCACCACGGAGCAGTTAAACGTGCTGTTGAACTCCAAAAAAGTATCCTTCCCAGCGGTGCGTACGCTCGATTCGAAAGGTGTGGCTGAGTTTGACGACCTTTCCCCCGGGAACTATGCAGTGCAAGTGGTCGGTGCCGGACGTCGCTATGAGGTCATGAAGATCGCAGCCGAGGGCGCCACAATCTCCGGCCACGCGATCACCCTTCCCGCAGGCGCGTCGGCTTCCCTGTCGCTTTCTGTAGGAACTGGCAGCGCCGAAGTCCAGGGGATTGCGAAGCGAGACAGCAAGCCTTTCTCCGGCGCGATGGTGGTTCTGGTTCCGCGCAATCCCGAGGGCAACCGCGACCTGTTTCGCCGGGACCAGAGCGATCTCGACGGCACTTTTGTTTTCCACAACGTCGTACCCGGTTCCTACACCGCAGTCGCGATCGAAGATGGATGGGATCTTGATTGGTCGCAGCCGGAATTGATCTCTGCCTACGCGAAGCGCGGAGTGGCGCTCACAGTCGCTGACAAGCCCAGCCAGAGCCTGAATCTGAGCCGTGCAGTGGAAGTACAGTCGAAGTAACTCAGAGCTGGGCTCATAAACAGGCTTTGAAAAAAGGGCACGCCTTCCGATCAGAGCGAGGAATCCTTGCCCGTGACGGTTGTGCCGCGGTAGGGATGCTTCGACTGCGCCGGAGTTCCGCTTCGCTGCACTCCGGCTGCGCTCAGCAAGACACCGTTCTTGAACGGCAGAAGACGGGTCATGCTATTTCCTAACAGCCGGAATTTCGATTTTCACCCGCAGGCCCGGCTCGGCGTTCTCTGCTGTGATTGTTCCGCGATGCAGGCGCACCGACCGTTTCGCGATGGAAAGACCCAGCCCAATTCCTCCGGTCTCCTCATCTCGCGCTTCTTCTACACGGAAAAAAGGCTCGAAGATCTGATTGAGCAGTTCGGACGGAACACCGGGACCATAATCGCGCACCACGATATTCGCTCGGCCGGCTCTCTCTGCAAGGCTTAAATCGACGTTGCTCTTCTCCGGCGAATAGCGGATGGCATTGCGCAGCACATTCTCGACGGCACGCCGCAATAGCTCACGGTCTCCGGAGACTTCTACCAAAAGCTTTCCTTCCACTCGAATGTGGCAGCCGCGGAATAATTGCGCTTCGATGCGGCAATCGTCCACCGTCTCGTCGACAATTTTTCCCAGATCCACTGGCTCCATCGTGCGCGCTGCCGGATCGCCTTCCATGCGCGTCATCTCCACAATTTCAGACACCAGCGACGTGATGCGATTCGTCTCGCGGTCCACGCGATCCAGTGCGGCTTTCGGATCGGTCGCGGTCCGAGACAATCGAATGGCCAGCTTCAGGCGCGTCAGGGGCGATCGCAGTTCATGCGAAATATCCTGCAGCAATCTTCGTTCGCTTGTGACGAGTGTCTGCAATCGCTCGGCCATGCCATCGAAGGAGCGGGCGAGTTCACCGATCTCGTCACGCCGTTTCATCTGCGCCCGCGCCGATAAGTCTCCGCGGCCAAATCTTTCCACCACCGCCGTCAGCCGCCGGATTGGCGATACCACCGCAAATGCGGCCAGCCAGCATAGCGTGCCTGCCACCGCAATCACCAGAGCGTAAAACGGGGATAAGGTCCACCGACTTGGCGTCCGCGGATCCACTGCCATGAACCAGTACTTTCCATCCTCCGATCGATGGGTCACGACATACTGCCCGTTGATCCACGACCGCGAACGCGAAATCGGCCCAGGGGGAAGCAACTTCCTGCGCTGCTCGCCTGAAACCACGTCGAGCCCATCCGAATTCAAGAGGAAGTGCGAAGTGCCAAACAGGCGATTCAACTCCGCCAGATAAGAAGCCGCTGCGGCGCTTCCCCCACTTTGAAGTGCATTCCGTGCGCTCTGCAATTCCAACTCATCCATCGCCTCGAAAACGGGATTCAAATACTGACGTTCGACGCGATCGGAGATCACGAGAAAGACCACCAGCGACAAGGCCAGCATTCCGAACAATGCGAGCAGAATCCCTACGTAAAGCGACCTCATTCTCCCGCTCCCTTCGCCGCGAACACATAGCCGATCCCTCGAATGGTCCGAATCATCTCGCCTCCGCTCGCCAACTTCCGCCGTAGGTGGCTGACATGCACGTCGAGGGCCCGATCGTAGGGCGACGCCTCGCGTTCGAGCAGCGAGGCTGTGATCTCGTCTCGCGTCACCACCCGGCCAGCTGCGCGAATTAACATTTCCAATAGATCGAACTCCAACGACGTCAGATCCACCAAATGTCCTTCGCTCCACACCTCGCGCGTTTGCGTATTCACTTGCACCTCGCCAAACGTTTTAATTGAGTCCGGACTGTGCTCGAGTCGCCCGGCGCGCCGCAGCACCGCTCGAATTCGCGCCAGCAGTTCGTCAGGATCGAAAGGCTTCGGCAGGTAGTCATCGGCTCCAGCGTTCAGCCCCTCGATGCGATCGCGCCGATGCACCCGCGCTGTCAGCATGATGACCGGGACCTCGGTCCGCCGCCGCAATTGCTGCAAGACGGTGAAACCGTCGACCATCGGCAGCATGACATCGAGAACAATCAGGTCATAGGAGTTCTTCAGCGCCCGGGCCAGGCCGTCGCGACCGTTAAACGCGCACTCGAGTGTGAATCCCGCCTCGCCGAAAAGTTCTCGCATCATGCCGCACAATTCGGCGTCGTCATCGATAAGCAGAAGTGCGAGTGGAGGCTTGCCGGCTGTCGATTCCATTGTCAAAACAATCCTGCGGTATTGTGTTTCGCTGGGTCAAAGGAAGAATGCGCGCTTAAGAATTCTTAAGACTCCACCGCCGTGGACCCGCTCTACAGTAGCGCCATGGAGCGGGCCACATTACCGGCGACGGAACGGCTTGCCAGCCTCCGAGAACAATCGGCGGTAAGCCCGCTCCCGGCGAACCTCTCGCGGCGCGAAATTCCCAGCCTGTTTGGTTTGCGCGGAATGGCAGCTCTCGCCGTGGTGATTTATCACTACAGCGAGCAACGCGGCATCATGGCCCACTTCCCTGGACCGTTGGCCGTCACGCTCTTCTTCGAATTGAGCGGATTGCTGATCACCTGGCTGCTGCTGAAAGAAATGGATAAGGCTGGGAGAGTCGATCTGCGCCAATTCTATTCCCGCCGTGCGCTCCGCCTCTTTCCGGTCTTTTACGTCGTGTGGATTCTTTACCGCCTCGCTCGTCCATTCCCCGGCAGTTGGGCAACCTTCTTTTATATGGGCGACTACTACTACGCCTTCCACCAGCGCTACAGCGCGATGACGATCGCGTGGTCTCTGGGCGTGGAAGAAAAGTTCTATTTGCTCTGGCCGTTCATTCTCACTCGGATCGCGCGACCGAAGTTGATCAAGATTCTCTGCGGCATTCTCATCGCGGAACCCGTCTATCGTTCTTTTCTGACTTTCATTGGACATCAACCTTACACATGGTTCGCATTCGATTGCCGGCTGGATGCGATTGTCCTTGGCTGCCTGATCGCTTTGTTGGCAAAAGATGGCTGGACGCCCCCGAAGTGGATCTCACATCCATTCACGGCTGTGTGGGCGCTGATTCTGGTGTTTGCCCTGCAGAATGATATTGCTGTCTATGCGCTGGGAGTTGTTTTAGTGTCGACGGTGGCGCGGCCCGGTCGGTTTCTGAACAATCCGATCTCGCGTTATCTCGGCGTGATCTCCTACTCGCTGTATCTCTGCCACGCCGTCGTCCGCGAGATTCTGTGGCCGATGATCGTGCCCAGGTTACCACTTCACAATACTGGCGCGGCATTTCTCGCGCAATTGCTGTTGGCAGTCGGTGCCGCCTCGCTCTTGCACTATTTGGTGGAACGCCCGTTCCTGCGGTTGAAAGACCGGTTCCATCGACCTCAACTCAGAATCAGTTACCCGCAGCCACTGTAGACTTAAGCGGCGAGCGTCATCGCTCTAGGTAGGGATGTTTCGACTGCGCCGGAGTTCCGCTGCGCTACACTCCGGCTCCGCTCAACATGACATTACTCTGAGGACACGGAGGAGGGTCATCATTTTCCTCAATCACTCGGATTACTTGATATTTTCCTCAATCAACTCGGACTATTTGATCGGCGCAACATGCCTCCGGTTTGCGGGAACCGTTACTTTTGATGGCCCTTTGCGGGCCACCTCAGCTTGCTTCCCCGCCTCTAACCCTCATATACTCTGAACGTTTGCCCTCTTTT
>Ga0126371_10001056_pt1 | contig 23010 bp, 22 predicted proteins | sample PanSoiMetaPlot_4_FD_110145 | JGI IMG/M metagenome (GOLD analysis project Ga0126371, IMG submission 110145) | Tropical forest soil microbial communities from Panama - MetaG Plot_4 | ecosystem: Environmental > Terrestrial > Soil > Tropical forest > Bulk soil | place: Panama | collected 2016-02-17 | reverse complement strand
GCAAACTGACAGGCTGCTAACTTGGTTTTGGGGAGCGGCCCACATGCCGCTCCCTTTTTTATGCCCTAACCCGCCACGGGATTTCGCCGCGCGCGGGCGCCCAATTGGGACGGCGTTGTTAATAAATGGGTAGGAAATTCATCGCATGGTGCTGAAGCGCGGCACGGGGGATCGGGCTAATGGCTAGCCTCGGAAAAAATCTCCTCCGAGACGAAAGCGGCGCCGCCGCCGTTGAATATAGCCTGCTCGTCGTTGCGATCGCCTCAATTATCATCCTGACCGTGTTCTATTTCGGCGGGTACGTCGAAGGTGAATTCTTGACGACTTGTAAAGCGTTCTCGAGCGCCGACACAGGCAGCAACACAAGCAAGTTTAGCGGTTGTTAACCCTAGGGGGTGGAGGCCAAAATGCGTAACGTTGTGACTCACTTTATTCGAGATGAAAGCGGCGCCGCGGCAGTCGAATACGGTCTGCTTGTCGCCGCGATTGCGGCGATCATCATCCTGACCGTGTTCTACCTCGGCGGTTATGTCGAAGGCGCGTTCAAGACCGCCTGTAACGCCTTCTCGAGTTCCGGCACGGTCAGCAACACCAGCTCGCTGGAGAACTGCTAACCTTAGAGATGAAAAGGGGGGCCCTTCGACATTTTGCTACAATTGAATCGAACCTTGTCGCTGGCGCCCGAAAATTGAGTGCGGCACTTAATTATCGTGTAAGGATTTCTCGCTAATATCACGCAAGTTCCTGGACATGTGCGGGACGATGAGTTCCACCAAAGAGAAACACATGTCTAGGGAGTCTGCGCGTCCGACATGCGGTCGGCCGCAGTGATGCACGTGCAACTGGCAAGAGAGGCCAAAATGCTTAACCTTGTGACTCGCTTTATTCGAGATGAAAGCGGCGCCGCGGCAGTCGAATACGGCCTGCTTGTCGCCGCGATTGCAGCGATCATCATCCTGACTGTGTTCTACCTCGGCGGTTACGTCGAAGGCGCGTTCAAGACCGCCTGTAACGCGTTCTCGAGCTCCGGCACCGTCAGCAACACCAGCAAACTGACAGGCTGCTAACTTGGTTTTGGGGAGCGGCCCACGTGCCGCTCCCCTTTTTTTATGCCTAAACACAACACGCCACGGGGTTTCGACGCGCGCCGACTCATTTGTAGCCGCTGTGGCAAAAGTGTGTTAATTTACTGAGTTAACCGGCTCGACCCTACCAAGGGGCTTCAAATGAGACAGCGCGCGTTGTTAATGCTTGGCCTTGCCGCGGTGCTCGGAATTGCCGCGGTATTTTTAATTCGTGGATTCATCGCGCGGCACGTTCCGACAGTGCAAGCAACCGGAAGCGTCGTGGTCGCTAAGGCGGCGCTGAACTTTGGTGATCCACTGACGTCGCAAAACTTGGTCGCGGTGCCTTGGCCGGCTGAGAGCGTTCCTGTCGGCGCTTTTGGTAACGTCGATCAAATGCTACCGCCCGGCACACGGCGCGTGGCGTTGCAGCCAATTGTAAAGGGCGAGCCCGTTCTTCTGAGTAAAGTCTCCGGTCCAGGTGGACGGGCGACACTCTCCGCCGTGATCCCCAAGGGCTCTCGTGCCATGACCATTCGCGTCAACGACGTGCTGGGTGTGGCTGGTTTTGTGCTGCCCGGCGATCGCGTCGACATCATGCTGACGAGGACGGCGGACCGAGCCAATTCAACCACGGAAATCCTTTTGCAGAGCGTACGCGTACTCGGGATCGATCAGGACGCGAATGAGCAAAAGGACAAACCAGCGGTCGCGCATGCTGTGACGCTCGAAGTCACTCCCGAGCAAGCAGAGCAGCTGACACTGGCGGCGACCGTGGGCACATTGAGCCTGGCCCTGCGCAACATGGGCAACGTTGATCAAGTCGCGACGAAGCCGGTTGGCTTGGTCGATTTGCGAGCGTCCGTCACTCAACCAGAAAAAACCAAGTCACCACAAATGGATGTCGATCCAACGGCCTCGGTGCGGATATTGCGCGGCCTTACGCCGACGGAATATGAGGTCGGGATCGCCAACCATGATTCCAAATCCTGAGGGTTTCAGCAGTGGGGGAGTTCATTGGATGAGTATGATCAGAAGATCAGCTCAGTCGGGGTTGATCCGCGGCGGTAAAGGCGGAAATTCCAGATCCTCGATACGCAGCAGAATGCCGATCAGAACGATAGCGCTCCTTGCAATTGCTGGAATTACCGCTTTTGCGGCGCCGCCATCCGTTGCGCAGCAGGCACAACCACAGAAGCCGCAAACACAACCTCTGAAGCGGCCGGAGCGCGTGGTTGTACCCCAGCGCCCCATTGAAGCTTTAGGAATGGAGGTCGCCGTCGGCAAGAGCCAAGTGCTTCGCGTCGATCGGCCGTTTACAGACCTCGCGGTCGGCAAATCGGAAATTGCCGATGTGATTGCGCTTACCAACCAGTCAATTTATGTGCTCGGCAAGGCTATCGGCGCGACCAGCCTGTCCATCTATGGCCCGAATCACCTGTTGATCGCGGTGGTCAATGTTGTTGTCACGCCGGACCTCGGTGATATCAAGGCAGAGATTCATCAGGTCCTACCCAGCGAGCGGGTCGAAGTTCGCGCAGCGAACGGATCAGTGATTTTGGGTGGACTCGTGTCGAGCGCCGAGGCCGCCGGCAAGGCCGTTGAGGTCGCCCAGCAATACGCTCCTGGCAAGGTTGTCAATTTGATGACCGTGAAGGGAACGCAGCAAGTTATGCTCGCGGTCAAGGTTGCTGAAATGGACCGCACCGTCGCGCGTGACTTGGGAATCAAGCCGAGTGTCTTGTTGGGTAGCAATCCAAGTTTCAACGTGAAGACGCTCGATGCAGTCAATCCGAACTCCCTTGCGTCTGGCTTGTTGAGTTGGAAAACGGGCTTCCTCTCGCTAAGCACGCTGATCGATGCTCTCGAGCAAAAGAATCTGGTCAAGATTCTAGCGGAACCCGACCTTGTCGCGCTTTCAGGGGATACCGCAAGCTTTCTAGCCGGCGGCGAGTTCCCTGTTCCTGAAGTGCAGTCGTCGACCGGGACGCTTCCCACCGTTACTGTCGAATTCAAGCAATTTGGCGTGAGCTTGGCCTTCACGCCGACTGTGATCGATGGCAACTTGATCAATCTCGTCGTCAGCCCTGAGGTTAGTCAAGTCGACACAAGCAATGCAGTCACTGTTGATGGCTTCTCGATACCCGGTATATCGACCCGCCGTGCGCGAACGACAATCGAATTGCGCGACGGCCAGAGCTTCGCGATCGCTGGCTTGTTGCAAAGCAATATAACCGATCAAGTGCGGGAGCTGCCCGGGTTGGGTGAGGTGCCGATTCTCGGTGCACTTTTCCGCGATACAACGTTTCAAAACAAAGAAACAGAGCTTGTCATCATTGTCACACCGAGCTTGATAAAGCCGGCACCCGCCGGAAGTCTGGCCGCACCCACGGACACCTTTGTTCCGCCCTCCACAGCCGAGCTCTTCTTTAAGGGCGATGTCGAAAAGCCGGGTTCAGGCTTGCCGGCATCTCGTCGAGCGCTGGGCGCGAGCACCGGAGGCGGGCTCGACGGTCAATACGGTTACATCATTAAGTGAGGCGACCATGCGTATCTGGGCAATCGTTTGGTCATCGGCCCTCTTGTTAGGGCTCGCTGGGTGTTATCCGGAATACCAGCCCGAAGATCATGGGATGGGCGACGCCGTGGTGCACAACGTCGTGGAACAAGTCGTCAACCCGGAGCCAGACACAACCACCGCGCCTACCAACCTCGAAGGTAATCGCGCAGCCGCCGCCTATACACGGTACCAATCCGACCGAGTCATACAACCGGCTGAGGGATCTATCTCGGGTTTGGCTGGCGCCACAGGCGGCACCGCGGGTCCCGCCGGTGCTGGCGCCGCTGTGGGCGTGGCTCCGCAGTAGACGGGGCTGGTCTGGTTAGGAGTTGTTCATATTATGTGAGCTATGGTTCCACGATGAGTGTTACGCGAAACAGCGCTTCTGATTCGCCGACCGGCCGCCCGGGGGCTAAAGTGCGCCTGGTGAGCCCCGAGCCCGCAGCGGCTCGAGAGGAAGCGATGGGCGATGGAAGTCCTCTTGAGATCGTAGCGATGCTGCGCACGGCGGCCGTTAAGGATGCCGTGGTCGATGCCCTTACCGGAATCGATAATATTGGCGTCCGCGCTGGCCAGGGCGAACTCGCACGGCTGAATCTGCGGACGTTGGCTGACGCAGAGACGGAAGTCCTGCTGATTGACGTCGACCTCGGTGACCCGCGTGAGGTGAAACAACTCGAAGAGCTCAAGCGGATATTGCCGGCCGGCCGCTCGATTATCGTTACCAGTGCGAATCCCTCCGTCGAAGGAATGCGGTCGCTGATGCGCTTGGGTATAGCGGATCTCGTGCCGCAGCCCATCCAACGCGCTGATCTTCTGCGCGCGCTCGCGGCGGCGATTGAACACAAGCCACGCGTTGCGCCTAGCCCGCCAGGTGCCGACGCACGTGTGATCTGCTTTTTCAGCGCCTGTGGCGGAATGGGTGCGACAACACTGGCAGTTCAATCTGCTTGTGCGCTCGGCGCCAAAAATATGAAGCGCGAGAAAGACGAGAAAAAAGAGGGCAAGTCCGATAAAAGCGATAAGGACGACAAAGCCAGCGTATGCGTCCTCGATCTCGACATTCAGTTGGGAAATGCGGCGCTTTATCTCGACTTGCCGAGCAAAAGCAGCGTCATGGATTTGCACGCCGCGATCGGTCGAGTTGATGGCTCAATGCTTCGAACGACGATGGCTCATCACCGTTGCGGGGTTGATGTGCTCGCGGCGCCAGCTCACGTTCAGCCGCTTGAGGATTTGACTCCTGAAGGCATTATGCGACTGCTGCTCATCGCGCGTCGCGAATACCGGGAGATTATGGTCGATTTGCCGCCCGTCTGGACGCGCTGGACACGCGCCCTAATTCGCGGGTCGGACGCTCTGGTGTTAATCTTGCAGCCTTCTGTTCCTGCCGTCCGGCAGGCCAAGCGCCAACTTGATACGCTACTCGAAGAAGGACTGGAAGATGTACCGGTGACGCTGGTTATGAACCGCATTGAGCAGCAGAGCCTGTTTCGGCGTCCGATGAACGAGGTTACGATAAATGACGCGAAGACTGCATTGGGACGCGAAATCGCATACACCGTTCCGAATGACTATGCCTCGATGATTCAGGCGATTAATCAGGGTCTTCCGCTTTTTGAAGTGCCCGGCGCTCAGGCCATTGCAAAGCGTGTTGCTGACAATATCGACGGCATCCTGGCACAAGTCGCTGCGCGTCCGTTGCGGGCCAATCTGGGATAATAAGAGGACCGGGAGAGCCCTTAAATGTTCCAGCGTATCATTCATGCCGGTCGGGCTGCAGATGAAGAACAGCCTGCCGATTCCGATAAAAAGCAGCCACATTTAAACGTGACTCCGAACGTGCCGGTCGTCGTTCGGCCGCATACGGAATCCGGTGTAGACCTCACAGATCTTAAAGTTCGCATTCACCAGCAGCTCATCGATGTGATGAACCTCGCTGCCATCGAGACAATGACAGCCGAGGAGCTGAAGACTGAAGTTGGGGAGCTTATCCGCGAGCTCTTGACGCGAGAACAAGTACCGTTGAATCAGCGGGAAAAGCAGCGTCTCACGACAGAAGTGCTTGATGAGATCCTGGGGTTTGGTCCGCTTGAGCCGTTGCTGAAGGATCCGACAGTTTCCGATATCCTTGTCAATACGAGTCAACAGGTCTACGTCGAACGTGCTGGCAAGCTGGAACCGACTAATGTCCGGTTCAAGGACGATCGCCACTTATCGCGGATCATCAACAAGATTGTTGCGGCGGTAGGACGCCGTGTCGACGAGTCTACGCCGCTGTGCGATGCTCGTCTTGCCGATGGATCGCGTGTCAACGCTGTAGTCCCGCCAATCGGGGTCGACGGCCCGCTATTGTCGATCCGAAAGTTTTCAAAGAAGCCGTTCAACCTGGAGCGCCTGGTTCAGATCGGAACGATGGCGCCGGAGATGGCGCATTTTCTTGCCGCCGTTGTTCATGGGCGCCTCAATGTCGTCATATCAGGCGGTACGGGCACCGGTAAAACGACAATGCTTAACGCGTGTTCGCACGCGATCGATCACACCGAGCGCATCGTCACAATCGAAGACACCGCAGAACTCCAACTGCAGCAGCCCCATGTTGCGCGACTCGAGACCCGGCCGCCTAACCTAGAAGGCCGTGGCGAGATCACGCAGCGCGACCTTGTAAAGAATGCACTGCGTATGCGTCCCGATCGAATCATCCTGGGTGAGTGTCGCACGGGCGAAGCGTTCGACATGCTTCAAGCGATGAATACTGGCCACGATGGCTCGATGTGTACCGTCCACGCCAATACATGCCGTGACGCCGTCGCTCGCCTTGAGATGATGGTCGGGATGGCCGGCATCGATATGCCCCAACGATCGATACGCGCGCAGATCGCTTCAGCTATCAATGTCATCATCCAGCTTGAGCGCATGTCCGACGGCGGTCGCCGGCTCGTTAGTGTTCATGAGATTACCGGCATGGAAGGGGAAACGATTTCCATGCAAGAGATTTTCCGGTACCGCCGGATTTCCACGGACAACAAGGGGAAGATCACCGGCCAATTCCAGGCGACCGGCGTTCGCCCGCGTTTTGCCTCGGAGCTCGAGGCGAAGGGAATTCCGCTGCCGCCAGCGTACTTCATGCCCGATAAGCCTCTCGGAGCCGAGGTAAAACAGAATGGGTGATGCGACCACACTTGTTTACGTGGCCGTGTTCATCGGCGTTCTTCTCTTGGTCGAAGGCTGCTATTACCTTTTCGTCGACATGCGCAGTGACGGTCGCCGCAATATCAATCGGCGATTAAGAATGATGGCCGAAGGGCTCGACAGTGCAACTGTGCTGTCCCGGCTTCGGCGCAAGCCATTGAATAATTCGCAGGGCCTGCGCACAAGGCTGATCGAGCTTCCAATATTCAAGTTTATCGAGAACCTGCTCACGCAAGCAGGCCTAACGATCACAACCATCCAATTCCTCGCGCGGATCGGGATCGCTTATGTAGGAACTTTGGCGGTATTGATTGCTCTGAATGCAGTTCGGCCGTTGCCGCTTGGCCTATTGGTGATCATCGCTACGGTGGTTGCGGTCGGCGGTCCGCTCCTGCTGTTACGGCGCTTGGCTCGGCGGCGCATGAACAAGCTCGAGCAGCAGTTGCCGGACGCTCTTGATATGCTTGTTCGTAGTTTGCGCGCAGGGCATCCGATTTCCTCGTCAATCCAGCTCGTTGCACGCGAAACCGGCGACCCGATCGGTACTGAGTTTGGCCTCGCATTCGATGAGATGACGTATGGCCGCGACTTGCAAGAGGCGCTCCAAAATATGGCGCGGCGGGTGCCGCTTCCGGACATGAGTTATGTCGTCGTGGCAATTAAGCTTCAGGCGATTTCAGGCGGAAATCTTGCCGAGGTATTGGGTAATCTTTCCCGGCTTGTTCGGGAGCGGCAGCGGCTTAGGCTCAAGATATTGGCGCTATCGGCCGAAGGCCGCTTTTCCGCAAAAATACTTGCGGCGCTGCCCTTCGGTATTCTTGCGGTTATTTCGATAGGCAACCCTCGTTACTACGGCGCGGTGATGCAAGATCCGGCGCTGATGTACATCATGGGTGGAGCTCTCGTCGCGCTCATTATCGCCATTATGATGATGCGTAAGATCGTGAATTTTCAGGTTTGAGCTGCGCATGCAATTTATCAGTGACGCCTTGCCGTTTGTGCTGATCTTCGCGACGGTCGCGTTCGCTGTCGTGGCGATCGGGTCATTCTTCACTACAGATGGAGCGATCCAGCGGCGTCTCGAATTCGGCGCTGCTGGCGACGAAGGTAGCCCGCGGACTCGACCGACCGAAAACTGGTTCTACCGTTCGATTGTTAAGCCGCTGCAGCAGTATATTCTACCTGCCGATCTTCAACAGCGTTCAAGCCTTAGACTTCGGCTTTTGCAAGCTGGATACACAGCGCCGACGGCGCCTGCAGTTTATTACGCGACGCGAATAGCGTTAGGGATTGGGTTGCCTGTCGTTGTCGGAATTGTCGCGTCAATTTTTGCAACCACGATACGGTCGATCATTCCGCCCCTCCTCATTAGCGGGATCATCGGTTACCTCCTGCCGACATTTATAGTGAGGCGCCGCGTGTCTGCGCGTCAGCGGGTGGTTCGCATTGGCTTCCCGGATGCGCTCGACATGATGTTGATGTGCGTCGAAGCTGGCCTTGGTCTTGACGCAGCCATCAACCGGGTAGGCCAAGAAATTCGCCTGCCTCACCCGTTATTGGCGGAGCATTTCGATATGCTTGCCGCGGAGATTCGCGCTGGTAAAATGCGGGACGAGGCATTTCGTGCGTTCTCGGAAAGGCTTGGAATTGAGGAGGTGCGGGCATTCGTCGCGCTTCTGGTTCAGAGCGAAGAGCTCGGGACCAATATGGCCGAGGCTTTGAGAAGTATGTCCGATGACATGCGGCAACGCCGGCTGTTGCGTGCCGAAGAACTCGCCAACATGGTAAGCACCAAGCTTTCAATGGTGCTGGCGCTGATTATAGTGCCGGTGCTCTTGACGGTTATTGTGTCGCCAGCAGCCCTTACTGCGGCGCGGAACTTCATGCAGATTCACATGGGAAAGTAGTTCTTGCCTTCAGAACGGGGGGAGAGCCGTGGACAAATGGACTTCGATCGCTGCAATAGCAATGGTGACGACAGTCGCCGCGTGTACAGCTTCGCAGCAGGCCGACAACAAAATACAACCGATATTATCGATCAATGGAAAGACAATAGCGGACAATGGCGCTATTGAGTACGAAAAAGGCAAGCAATTACTGAACCAAGGGCGCTTTGCGGTTGCCGCTCAAGCGTTCGAGGCGGCCCTATTTGCCGGCGGCTCGTCGGTCAAGGTCCTCAATGCGCTCGCGGTCAGTTACGACAAACTCGGGCGTTACGACCTGTCGGACCGCTATTATGAGCGGGCGCTCGCGCTCGATTCCAGTGATCCACAGACGGCCAACAATCTCGCAGTCTCTCTGGCACGCCGCGGCGCGCCAGATCTCGCGATAAAGGTTTTGGCTGACGCCCAAGTAAAACGTCCGAATGATCAAACGATCACGGCCAATCTGAAGCTTGCTCAAGAGCAAGTTGCGAAGAAGCCAGAGCCTGTTGCTTCGGCACCGCTGCCGGTGCCGGCTATTCCCCAAGTTCCGCGTATCGAGCAGGCGAGTCCATCAGCCCAGAAACTCGTTACCGTCGGCGCGGCGCGCACCGACTCTATGGCCCTCCAATCGTCCGTGACGCCAGTAGCGATCAGCCGTGTTGCTGATGCGACTGATGCGACAGCACCGGCCCAAACGAATATAACTCAGGCAGGGGTTGCTAGCGCACCGTCAGGACGACCGAAAATTATCGCTGAAGTGTTAGCACCTCTGCCGAAGGTCGCGAGCGCGATGTCGGCTAAGGCCCCCGAGCTCGCCGCTTCGTCACTGCACACCAGCGACGTGCCTTCTGCGAATGCTCGTCAAATGACCGACAAGCCAGCAGATGTGGTGACGAAGAAGCCCGATTTTGAGAAGGTGCCCGCGCTAAACGAATCGGCTTTAACAGTGTTGGCGTACAGCCGTTTAGGCTCGCGCATCGTGGAGAGTGACAACATTCAGCCGGTCGGTCTCGCCGCACACGGATCGACTGTAATGGAGCTCGCTCTTGCGCGGCTTGGTATTCGGCTTGAGGTCGCGAACGGTGCAGGGCGCCGCTACATGGCGGCACGGATGCGTACGTTCCTCGATAATCACGGATTTAACGTGGCGCGCGTTACAAATGCTCAAAGCTTTGATCACGTGCAGACGATCATCGTTTATCGTGATCAATTCCAACCACAGGCCTTGGAACTTGCGAAGGCCCTAACCACCAAGGTAAAGCTGCAGCATGCGGCGGGTTTGTCGGCCGACATCCAATTAATTCTTGGCCGTGACCTTCTACCGTTCGATCGTACACTCGAGAAAGGAGGATGAGGCGTGGCTGTGAACCGCTCGCGTAACGGCATACAGCACCTTCTGACCGCCGCCCTGTGTATTCTCGCCCTTTCGGGTTGCGCGGGTACATCGCCGGATAAGCACGCCGACCAAGCCGTATCTACAGCAAACGTTCAGTCGAATCAGGTTACACCAGTAATGTTGGCGCTGCCGGAAGCGGCTTACGAGGCGGGGCGCTACGATGACGCGATCCGCCTTTATCAAGAGCTTCTGGTGCGAGACCCCAACAATAATCGCCTGAAGCTCGGAATCGCGGATTGTGAACTGGCGTCCAATGACCCAAGTGACGCTAACGGGCTTTACCAGGAACTCGAAGGCGATCCATCGATACGTTCTGAAGTGCTGCAAGGGCGAGGAATTGCGCTTTTGAGGCTGGGCCAAAATGCGCTGGCGGAGACCAAATTAAAGGATGCGGTGGCGGCAGATCCGAAACTGTGGCGCACGTGGAACGCATTAGGCGCATTCTATGACGCCAACAAACAGTGGGATGACGCTGACCAAGCTTATGCGAAGGCGCTCGCGCTGACACCTCGATCGGCGATCGTTAACAACAATCTCGGCTTTTCGCTGCTGAGCCAGGGCAAGCTCAAGGAAGCAATTCAGGCCTTCCAGACCGCTTTGGAGATCGACTCAACGCTTCAGCCTGCGCAAATGAACCTACGAATCGCACTGGCCCTGGCCGGGCGCTATGACGAAGCGACCGCTGGAGCACAGGGCTCCGCCCTTCCCGCAACGCTCAACAACGTCGGCTTCGCTGCAATGGCACGTGGTGATTATACAAAAGCCGAGGCGTACCTTACGCAATCGGTCAACGCGAGCTCCAGTTACGAAGAAATGGCATCTAAAAATCTGGAAGAGCTCAAGGCTCTCACTGGCAAAAGTCCGGTTGTGTCAGGGGGGACTTGATCACCGGTGGTTGGCGATCCTTTCCTTTCGGAAAAAATCATCATTGCGTGCTATGCAGGGCCGCTGCTTGTTGCCGCTGCCTTCGATTTTTGGACGTACCGGATTCCGAATCTGATCACGGGAACGCTCGCGGTATTGTATTTCGTCTGTGTGACCTATTTCTTTTGGGGTATGGGGATTAACTGGATTTCGCATGTCGGCGCTTGCTTATCTGTTCTCGCTGTCGGTCTCGGTCTCTTTTATTTTAAGATCTTCGGCGGCGGCGACATCAAGCTGTTGGCGGCGGTTGCGCTCTGGATTGGCTTTACGCGCGAGCTGATCATATTCCTATTGGTCGCGGGCGTGGCTGGCGGAGTACTCACGCTCCTATTGCTTGCGCTCCGTAGCGGATTGTCGCTTGTCCCAATTCCATTCCCGGCATATATGCCCGCAGCGTTGCAGCCGCGCTCACCGGTTCCATATGGTGTCGCGGTTGTCGTCGGGGCACTGTGGGTAGCCTGGGCAATACCATTCGTGTTGGCCTAAAAAACACATTGCCAACCGCGAAGTAGATGCAGAGTTCGCCCGCATTGTTCTGAGGAGCAACGATTGGTGTCGGGTATCTCTGGCAGGTTCCCCCGGATCTAGAGATGACCGAACAGCCAGCGATTTCCACGTGTTCGGAGAATAAGCCGGGAAAGCGGCCGTCTCATCGCCCCTTTAGGGCGTTTCATCGCGCGGTGTCCAACACCACGGTTGTGGCGCTCAGTGGGATCTTTGCGCTTGCAGTGATCGTCCGGATGCTGCCGGTCGCGGTTTTCCCGAGCGTGGCTTATCCTGATGAAATTTTTCAAACGCTGGAACAAGCACATCGGCTAGTTTTTGGCTATGGGTCTGTGCCGTGGGAATTCCAGTACGGCGCGCGGTCGTGGCTGCTGCCCGGATTTCTCGCTCCTTTCATGCAGATCGGCGCGTGGATAGGCGGTGGTGATCCCGTATACTATCTCGCCGTTGTCCACTTAGCGCTTGCCGCTGTTTCGGCGGGTGCTTGTGTGTGCGCCTACCTCTGGGGTCGGCGATTCTATGGCAGTTGGGGTGGGATAATAGCCGCGGCGCTCCCAGCGCTTTGGCCGGACAACGTTTATTTTGGTGCACGTCCACTCTACGAATGCGTAGCGGCCCCACTCCTCGTGATCGGGATCTATCTCGCCGCGCCCGGATATCGGGTCAAGTCGAGACGGCGTCTTGCAGCTTCCGGTGCGCTCTTGGGACTGGCCGTGGCAATCCGCCTCCAAGTCGCGCCGGCCGTTGTTGTGGTTTTATTGTGGGCGGCCTTAAATGCGCCCCGCCTAAGACTACCGCCAATCATCTGCGGTATGGCTACCGTGATGCTAGCGGCCGGGGTCCTTGACTGGGCGACGTGGGGCTATCCATTCGCGTCGATGTGGCGCAATTTCGATTACAACGAAATTTACGGCGTTAGCGAGTTTTTCGGAAGTGAGCCGTGGTATTTCTATCTTTCTAAGGAGTTTTATTATTGGAACGTATTCGCTATCGTATTGCCGCTGGTTGCACTCTGGAGCGTACGCAGAGTTCCCGTTGTACTGTTTGCCGCGGTTGCGGTTCTGGTGGCACACGGCCTCGTCGCACATAAAGAGATCCGCTTTATCTACCCAGCAGTTTTACTACTGAGTATCGCTGCGGGAATCGGGATGGCCGATCTCGCCTCCAAGGTCGCAGCAGTGTGGAATGTTCGTATGGCAACATGCGCACTTTTTTTTATTGCGCCAACTGCCATTTCAGCCGCTCTCGTCGCGTCTACACCGAGGTATCAACCGCTATGGCAGAGGATGGAGTGGGTTATCGACGCAGATCATTTTACCTCTGGCCTTCAATCCGTGTGCGGAGTGGGCGCTTGGATGGCCTACGCCGGCCAGACTTTCCTGCATCGCGATGTGCCAGTGTATTTCACTATTCACGAAGGCGATGTTGAAAAATATGAGCCGGCATTTAATACGCTGATTACCACGATCGATGATCCTCCTCGTCCAAGCGATTTCCGTGTGATTGCCTGCTTTGGCGAAGTCTGCGTTTCGCAACGCAAGGGCCGATGTGAAGATATGCCATCCCCCTCAATGCCGGTACCGCCGCCCTTAGGCTTAATCAACGGTGTCAGAGAGTGAGGGGTCAAGCGGCAGGCGCCGAACCGAACGCAGGCAGTTGTCAGTCGATTTGACGCTAAACCTCGGGCCAATCGTTGGCGTGCCTCATAGTCCCCCTCGAACTCGTACAGCTGCTGCCATGGCAATCCCACAGCCGTTTTCCATAGTGCATCACATCCGCATCCTTTTTGGGTTCTCCCGCAAGAGTTACACTTCACGAGAGTTAGTATTACACCTCACCGGTAAATAGCGTTGACCGATGTGCTAGGAATGGGGCGGGTCAGTTGTTATTGATTCGGTATAATAAAATGATGACACATCGTGCTCATATGCCACGCGTAATATTCGGTGCGATAACCCTCGTAGGCGCGGCTATTGCCGCGAACGCCGTGGCTCATAGCGCCGACCAAAACTGGCAGCATTGCACAGGCGAAAATACTGATCTGAGAATTTCTGCCTGCACCGCGATCATTCAGTCGAAGGAGGAGGTTCCTGAAAACCTCGCTATCGCTTTTTACGATCGGGGTAACGCCTATGAGGCCAACCATCAATACGACGCGGCTATTAAAGATTACGATGAAGCCATAAAGCTCAGGCCCGAATTTTCCGAGGCTTTCGATAATCGGGGCAATGCATATTATTTTGAGCGCAAGTACGAACGCGCAATCAGTGACTACAGCGAAGCGATTAGGATCAAGCCGGATTACGCTAAGACATTCAACAACCGTGGTGTCACATACCACGATGAGGGGCGCTACGACCTTGCGATTCAAGACTACGATCGTGCAATTAAGCTCGAGCCGAGCTTTGCGGAAGCATTCAACAATCGTGGTCTTGCCTACGAAGCCAAGGGCGAACATGACCGCGCTATTCAGGATTACGATCAAGCCATTCGGCTCAATCCAAATATCGCGCTCGTATTCGATGACCGCGGAATTGCCTATCGGCATAAAGGCCAATTTGACCGCGCTATCCAAAACTTTGATCGAGCAATCGAGATTAAGCCCGATTACAGCTTCGCCTTTTACAACCGGGGTCTGGCGTATGAAGGCAAAGGCGACTACGACCGCGCCATCGAGGACTATAATCAGGCGATCAAGCTAAAACCAGATTATGCCGACGCGTTCTATCAGCGGGGTATTGCGGAACGCGCACAGGGGAAAGCCGCCGCTGGAGCCCGTGACATCGATACTGCGAAGCATCTCGATCCCAAGATTGGCAAGTGAAGGGCTGTCGTAGCCGTTAGTTAGGATTCCGTTTTGGATCGAGATCCGCACTTAACAACGGTGATGGGGCGCCACCGCCCCGCTCGCGAGTCGGTGCTGGCACTTAGTTGCCGCCCCAGCCGTATGCATTGTTGCGCTTGGTATCGCGTGTGTATCGCGAAACTCTAGGGAATGGACAAGGAAAGCCCACGTGGGACAATAACCTTTCGTCAGACTGTTCGACAATTGAGCGCTTTAGCAGGTTGATGCTATCGGCTGAGCGTATTGGTTAGAGGCTGCCGTGGATCGCACCACGTTCGAACGCGTGTTGGCCATAAGCCACAAATGTGGCTACGTCATCCGCAAAAAAATCGATCCAAGAACGCTGGTGTCGCCAAATGCCCGACAATCAGAATCGTTCGCTCACTTGCTGTCAATGATCGCCGACAGCGGTTTCAAAGCATCGGCGGCAGTTTGCGCAAGCTTCTGAAGGTCGGCCTTTATATCCGGTAATTCTGAGCTGGCTTCGCGCGCTACATCAATCGCAACGGCATGAACGCTTGCGATTTTAGAAACATTTTCAGCCAAAGTTTTGACCGCATTAGCGGCCGCAATCAAGCCGGCCGTACGTTCGATGATGGCTAATTCAAGCTTTTCCTTCGCGCGAATCAGTCGCTCTTGTTCGCGTTCCTGCGCATGTTTGATCTCGTCTTGCTCCATATCTTCGAGCATCGCCAAAAGCTTAACGCGCATTTTGGGCGTGAGAGGGCGACCGTTGTAGGTGTAAGCCACCTTAAGGCGTTCACGTAACTGTCCGATCTGTGCAAGCGCGTCAGGGAGCGAATCGGAGATGATGAGCGGTTTGAAAAGTTGCATTTTCCTTCTCCCTTCAGGACGTCTACGAAAACACACCCCGGTCTAATACGTGAACAAAGTGGACTGTATGCGATTGCGATAGCCAAATGGCAGCGATCCACGCATTGGCGAAAGCTATGTATTTCAAGCGTCCATACTAAGCGCGCGCAACCCAATCTAGCACGAAGCTACATGGCCTTCTTGCTTGGACGTGCGGCTGCGATGAGTTTGCGAAGGCCGTCGATATCGATTGCGCCCATGGTTACCCGATCCCCAACCACCAGCCCGGGCGTTGCGTTGATACCGAGCGCATCGGCGAGTGCATAGTCACGGTGGATTACCTTGTCGATTTCTGCAGATTTCACGTCGGATTCGAGTCTGATCATGTCGAGCCCACAGTCTTTTGCAACCTTGAGCACTTCGTTGTCATCGACTGTGCCTCGGAGCGCCATCATACGGTTGTGGAATTCGAGGTACTTGCCCTGATGTTGGGCTGCGATCGCCACGCGCGACGCAAATACAGAGGCCGGCCCGAGAATGGGAAACTCCTTGTAAACAACCCGGAGCTCACTATTTTCCTTCATCAGCGTTTCGAGCGACGGCTCGATCGCCTTGCAGTAGGGACAGCGATAGTCGAAGAACTCGACGAGTGTCACTTTACCCTTAGGATTGCCGCCGACCGCCGAATCTGGGTCGAACAGTAGCTCGTCGCGCTTGGCGACAACCGCCTGCCGTTGGCGCTCCAGCCTTTCCGCTATGGCCTTTGCCTGCGCCGCGCGCAGCGATTCCACGATCGCTTCGGGATGCTCTTGCAGGTAATCGTGGATGAGTTGGTCGATCGTCTGCTTTTGCGCTGGCGAGAAGGATTGGGCGGAAGTCGGCGTGACCGAAATCGCCGCCATCGCCAAGCCAATCAGGACGCTGACTATAAATCTCGCCATCTCCGTTCCTTTTTTTGTGAGATTCACCACGCACGTTGATAGCTGATGGTGGCCTCCATCTTAATGGCCCATTCTTAATGGTCCATTAGGGGCGAAATAGCCGCTTCCTTCGGCAGTGATCTAGTTCTCATGTGCGTAGGGCGCGACGTGTCGAAATCGCACGCCGGCGTTTCATGCCATTTCTCATGCCCACCGGCGCCATTGCTGCCCTCGGTTTTGGCGTCGGCCCATTGCGCTCGATAGTGCTCTGAATCACGTGGCCCCTACGGCGAGGCTCATAGCTTCCTCCAACTTGTACCGCAGCCACCAGGGCAATCCCACAGCCGTTTGCCATGGCAAATCACGTCCGCTTCCCTTTGGGAGTCCCCCCGCAAGAGTCACACTCCACGAGAGTTGGTAATAGAGAGCAAGGCCAACACCCACTCGCAGCCAGCCCGCAATAGACTGGTCGATATCCCCCTAAATGAAATAATCACTCGTTGCGGGGGCGCCGATGATTGCACGATAAGTGGTAATTTTGACCTCGTTCTGAAACGGAAATATTCCGGCAGCCTGCCACGGCCGCATGGATTGATGTAGAGGCGCGCCGTGCTCAAACGCAATTTCGCCGAGTATTTAGCACCGATCGGAATGGCCACGAGTAATCTGAACGCCGTTAGTCATTTCTGTGGTGAAAGTAGGTTCACTCGGCCCGGGCGGACACCGCTGTTGCGTCGGTGACAAAGGTGGGGAAGGCGGTACCACTTCAATTTCGGGTTCCGTGTTTATTGGTTCAGGATCGAAGAAGAATAGCGGCACGCCAATGATGATGTGCTGCCGGAAGTCATGAAAAGGGTGATGGCCATCGTCACGTCGCGCGCCCAGTGATGATTTCGGTTCAATGGCCATTGGCCGTCCGCCGTGTAGATCGAGGCTGCTCTCCGCAGACGCGTAGCCCAGAGTGGCTATCGCGGTGACGAAGTCGACGAGAAGAAAGAGCACTCGGTAACGGCTCATAAAGACTGTACCAGTCCAAACTCGGCGCCAGCCTTCGCAAAGGCAAATGTCAGTTCGGTAGACCAAAGAGTGTCCCATTAAAATGATACCAGCAAATCTGCCTTTGAGCAGCCATCAGCGTCGGGCAAATGATGCACAAGTTTGTGAGGCCGGTGGATCAGTTCGACGCGTTAGGCCCTTAAGCTGTTGGTATCAGCGGAAAATGGTGCGATCTTATCGCACCAGGCGGGCTGCCACCGCCGATGCAGCGATTCCGATGCGAGGCATCAGCTACGGGGCCAACTAATGATGCGATCTCCTGTAAAACCGACGACCGCAATGTTGGGGCTTTTGATTTTGCTGACCGGTGCGGGCTGCGAAACCAGCGGCGCGCAGTGGACTAAGCCAGGCGCGACGGAAGGCGATTTCGAGCGCGATTGGCAACAATGCTCCAATCTCGCGATCGGCCTAAACCCACCCGTTTTCGATCGAAGAACGATGACAACGACGCCTGGACAACAGGCCACATTTCAGCAGCGGAACTCTTGCATGTTCAACCGTGGTTGGCAGCTTACTCCGAAGCAATAACAGGCTGCTGCTGCTTCGCTATTTGCGAACATCGACGATCAATCTCAAGCCGGTTTGAAAAAGGCACGCCGCTTCAAGCCTCACTTTCACCATCCTCTATCGGGACGTCGAAATTCTGATAGTTAATAGCCTGATCGTGATCGCGCCAAAAGCCGCAGCTGTGCGCAAAGCTATCGGCATCTGCACAGTAGAACGGTTTGCAATACAAGTAACTTGTTAAATATTGGACGGTAATGCGTGCAAGACCGCTCCGCTTGTAAGCTTTGGTATACTCGCTCGAACAAAATCGATGTCGATTTTCTATATGTCAGCGCCCATCGTCGGGTAAGGAAGCATTAGACGTCTTAATGATCGCCTCGGCATAGCCACTGCAATGGTCACAAGTCAGGCGGCGTTTGGATTTAAATCATCTTTTAACGGCGCGATCGATAAAATACGTGCAACGCAAATTGGCGACGGCAGACGAGGACGCATGATAGGAAACATGCAAGCCGTTTATTTGAACATTATTACGCTCGTCGAGCGACGTCACCGCCAATTCCTCGAAGCGGTAACGCTCGAGCTTGAGGCTAACGGCGTGCACGACGTTAACAACGTGCAGGCGATGATTCTTTACAATATCGGCAAAGTCGATATCGAGATGACCGTAGGCGAATTAACAGTGCGTGGCTGCTATCTCGGATCTAACGTGTCATATAATCTCAAAAAACTGGTGACGAACGGTTATGTCGCCCATGAACGTTCACCACATGACCGCCGGTCCAACCGCATCCGTCTGTCGAAAAAGGGTTTAGAATTATGGGACAAGCTCGATGCGATGTATCAGCGACATGTTTCGTCCCCGAGCCATCGTGGGGCACCATCAGGCGAGGAACTGTTGCGTACGCACGAAATACTGCACCGGCTAGAACGGTTCTGGTCCCAGGCCGTTGAAATGAGTAGTCGTAATGGTGTCGTTGCGGTGGGCAATTAAAGTTTAATACTAGTAATCCTATGCCGGCATGGACGTACGCATTTAGATCCTTATTTGGGCGCCAAAAAAATCTAAACCTGTTCAGAACTGATGCAGCCGCCGCATTTGTCGATGCTCTAGGGTGACGGGGGCGTGGTGTGTTGGTCACTCGAGGCTGATTTCGTAACCGCCCAGAATCGCGAGATAATCCTCTTGGGTTGGGCGGTGTCGCGCGCGAAGAGGTGCTTGGCCCGCGAGGCACAAGCGGGTACCCCGTTGATCTAACTGCGCCAGCTCAGGTGCGTCGCCTCGGTATTCAGATTAACCGGGAAGGGGCAACTCTCACCATTGACGGACGTTGAGATGGGCCCGGCTCCGGGCAGCCGGACCGCGTGCCACGGAATAATCCGTCGGTGGATACCTCGTTCGCTAGAAACGCTGGTCATCGATGCTGTCTTGCACCACTCAATCTTTCCGGCTAGCTCCGTGTAGCGAGCGGTGATGGAAGGGACAGAGGTGGCACGGTCCGTTCATCGCTGGAATTGCCGCCGAGCGGCGGCGGCGCAAAGCGCAAATCATGAGCCTGAGTGGTTCCGCCTCGCGCGCTCAAGGGCATTGACGCGATAGCGGTGCGTACTGATCCGATCCGTATTCGATGCCGGCGGACCCGCGCGGGTATCGACGCACTGTGGAAGCACCACGACAAACCAGTATCAGGGCAATTCGCCACTCGATCCAACGAATTTCCGTGATCGCCAGTGAATTTTTCTTTGTCCTGTGACACCGGATATAGCGCACCGTAATCACTCCAAACCGTTGCCGATACGCGGCTTGTGGCGCTTCAGAGCGCGTGGGCATCCTTATGGAGCTTATTCCGCGCTTTTCCCTGCTGGCAGGGAATCCCACCAAATTCACCTCTTACACTGTCGGGCACATCCACGCCGACTCGTCTCCGATGTTCTTGCGCTCAACATCACTTGGTTAATTTTACAATCGTTAAATGCCGGGTCTTTGAATGGCTATTGAAGAACATAAAATTTTCATTACTATTATCGGAAACGCGAGTCGAAGGTTTTGAGGTTGACGCGAAAAACAGAACAACGCGGGCGCGTTTACGGTTCGCGGAAGGGGGGATCGATGATGTGGTATCCGGGGCTGATGAAGCTGCTCCACATCCTTACCCACTTGACCGCCACCGCTCTCGTCATTTCAGGAACTGGCATGCTTCTTCTTTCGGCCCATTCGCAGCGCGCTGCATTGCACGCAGTAATTTTCTTCGGTGTCGCTGCGGCGCTTGCTTGGGCAGTTAACGGCAAAGACAAACCTGCTTGAAGCTATGGGTTAACCGTATTTAGACGTTGGCAAGACCAGGTGCGAAAGCTCACACCACGGTGAATGTGAAATGCTCCGTGAATCCGAAATTGAACAAGCAGCGCGTTATCTGATCGCGCAGCGCGGTGCCTGTGCGGAAGGTCGCGCCGCAAAGCGCGCGCAAGATCTCGCGCGTGATGGCATGAGAGACGCCGCGTCAATATGGCAGTTAATTGCTGGACAGATCAGGGTAATTCGCGGTGCACACCACCCTGTCAAATTGACCCGGGTTCGGTTCGCAGTCATCAATGGCGGCCGTGCATAGCTAATTATCGCTGTGGGTTCGATAGGGATCGTTCGTCGCCTGAGAGCATTTCCGTTCGATCCGGAGGGCTGTGATCCAATATCGCTTCTTGCCGCTGAGCGATGCGAATGAGCGCTTCGCCCAGCATCGTCAGTTCACGAGCAATGACTGGCTGCCGAGGTTGTTGGCCATCAACAGCCTCCATTAGATGAAGCGGCAATCGCACGGCTCTCTGATAATAATGCACCTCAAGATCGATTTGTGTGAGTCGGCCCGATGACCGATCAGTGTGAATAGCCCAAACGTGCGCAAATTCATCGGCCATAATACATGCCTCTTGCTGTTCGGGTTTTTCCGCAGCTGCTCTTAAACAGATAAAGACTCATTCTCAAACACCCAGCGTGCTCGGCCGTTTAAGCGCCCTCACGGCGGTGGTGGTCGAGACTTATAACCCCATCTTCACCGCGGATATTGCTTTTCCGTGCAGCGAATGCGCCGAGCGCGCATTGACGGCTCAATAAAGGGCGCACATCCTTTATCGTATCGAAGCGGTTGATTCCGGTAAAGGTTATCCCGTCAAATCCACGGTATTAGCAGGGGCTCATGCAGTTCAATATCGATTCATTCTGCCACGATCTGGTGCGCGATGCGGCCGACGCCATCGTTTACGCCGATAGCGACGGCGTCATCCAATTCTGGAACGTCGGCGCGGCCCGCATCTTCGGATTCGCCGCCGCTGAGGCGATCGGTCAGTCGCTCGATATCATCATTCCGGCCAATCTGCGCCAGCGCCATTGGGACGGATATAACGCGACGATGCAGACCGGCCGCACGCGCTATGGCGCTGGCGATCTGCTCGCGGTGCCCGCGTTGCGCAAGGATGGCGCCCGTATCTCGGTCGAGTTCACGATCGTGCCGTTCCACGATGGCGCCGGCCGCATGGTGGGCATCGCGGCGATCATGCGCGACGTCACCAAGCGTTTCGAGGAAATGAAGGCGCTGCGCGCGCAGCTTCATCAACGCGGTTCGGGCGCCTAAACCGCGGAAATGGCGGATGGCGGCCCAAAACAGGGCTTGTCACCGGCGCGCACCACCCGGCCTAAGGCGTTGCTTTCGGTCGTAGCCTGCGGATAAATAGCCGGGCGACACGCACCAATCGGCCGCCGCAAGTCCGGCCGCCATCATAAACGAAAATTCATGGAGGGAGAGCGCATCGTGGCCCAACGCAAGAAAAATTCCGTTTCACGCCGCCGCGTCCTGCAGGGCGCCGCTGCCGCAGCTGGCACGCTGCCGTTGATTCACGTGCCGCGCGCCTTTGCGGCTGAAGAGTCGATCGGCAACTGGCCCGAAGGTGCCAAGGGCGACAGCGTCTTTGTCGGCGTCACCGTGCCGCTGACTGGCGCTTACTCGGCCGACGGCCACGACCTCCAGAAGGGCTACGAGCTTGCCTTCGAGCACCTCAACAACAACGAAGGGCTCGCGGCGCACGTTCCGAGCCTCCATGGCAAGAAGGGCGTTCTCGGCAAGAAGGTCGTTTACAAGATCGCCGACACCCAGACCCAGCCGAATCCGTCCGTCCAGGCGCAGACCACTTTCATCACGCAGAACAAGGCGATCATGATCACCGGTTGCCTGGCAAGCAACACGGCGATCGCGCTCGAAAAGCTCGCCCAGCGCTACCGGGTGCTGAACATGGTCGGTTGCAGCGGCGCCAACGAGACCACCGGCGTCGATTGCCAGAAATATGCGTTCCGCTCGCAGCCGTCGGCCTACATGGCGGCCAAGGCGCTGGTGCCGGCGCTCGCCAAGGCGATCGGCAAGAACAAGAAGGCGGTCTACCTCGTGCCCGATTACGCTTACGGCCATTCGGTTGAGCATTCGACCGGCGAGTTCACCGAGAAGGAGCTCGGCTGGAAGTCGCTCGGCTCGCAGGTCTGCCCGGTCGGCACCACCGACTACAGCTCGTACCTGCTCAACATCGCCAACAGCGGCGCCGACGTGTTTGTCAACGTCGCCTTCGGCAACGATTCCGTTGCCTCGTCCAAGCAGGCGAAGCAGTTCGGCATTCTCGACAAGATGAAGATGATCGTGCCGAACATTTCCGCCTTCCAGGGCCAGGAGCTCGGCCCGGAGATCATGGCTGGCGTCTACGGCACTTTGGATTTCTGGTGGACCCTGGCCGAAACCAATGCGACGGCCAAGGTCTTCGTCGATAGTTTCTATGCCAAATACAAGTACCGGCCAAACTGGCCGGCGCACATCGGCTACACCCAGATGATGGTTTGGGCCGATGCGGTGACCCGCGCCAAGACGTTCGATCCGCGCAAAGTGATTGCGGAGCTCGAGGCCGGCCACAAGCTCCAGATGCCGTTGGGCGAGGTCTGGTACCGCAAAGAGGATCACCAGCAGGTGCGCGCGGTGCCGGTCGTGGTCGGCAAGACCAAGGCGCAGATGCGCAACGACGAGGACCTCTTTCAGGTCGTCAACCTGACGCCGGGTCCGGAAGTCATGCCGCCGGATTTCCTCGGCTGCAAGATGCCGACCAGCGCCTGACGCGCCGGGCGGTTGACTGGTGAAGGTGCGGGAGAAAAGCGACCATGATTAGTTGGCCGCTTTTCTTCTCGCAGGTATTCAACGGGCTCACGCTCGGTGCGCTGTTGGTGCTCGTCGCCATGGGGCTGACGATCATCTTCGGCGCGCTGGGCGTGGTCAATTT